>Ga0209568_1000272_pt1 | contig 18146 bp, 14 predicted proteins | sample WorMetOlspDAHAB2_FD_187406 | JGI IMG/M metagenome (GOLD analysis project Ga0209568, IMG submission 187406) | Marine gutless worms symbiont microbial communities from Max Planck institute for Marine Microbiology, Germany - Olavius sp. DAHAB.2... ...
CCCCAACCCCTCTCCCGGCGGGAGAGGGGCTTTTGCGACACCCTCGGAGGGAGAGGAGGTGCAGCCGGTGGCGTGCCCAACATATTGCTATCGGCGATGTTCTCATTTAAACATTAACCACTACCACCGGTTTAAAGGGTCGGATTTCAGCTCCGGCATTGTCTGGGTCGAGAACAAGGCAAAGTCGGTTGTACGTTACCGCACCAAAATCGCCGTCCTCGGAATAAAAACGGCGAGCGCACTCGACGGCAAGTCCCTTGGAAACGATTTCTTGGAAATCTTCTCGCAATTCCAGCAGTTCTGCATCTCCAAGTCTTGAAGATAGGCGATTTTGCAAAAGCGTTCCCAACCACCGGATGTTCGAGGATCCCCCGGAAAGCAACACGACGGATATTTGCTGCCTTTCAAGCTCTTTGCGGGCCTTGTCTAAAGCAGAGCAGATAAGTGGATACAGATTCTTTTGCCAGACGTTGTTGATAAACACTTCTCGAAGTGTGTAAGCATCTAGGTAATGGTTAAGGTTTAAATGGAAGCATTGCCACTGGCAGTGGGTTTGGCGCTCTAATAGGCTATACTCCCTCTTCCTCCGGGAGAGGGCCGGGGAGAGGGGATCAAAACAGTCCACGCAAACCATTTAAAAACTTACCACTACCAGCATCTAATCTAGCATTTGCAAATCCCGTTCTATCTTTTATGGGATTGAGTGGTACCTTTACCTGAGCACCGGGAACAACAGTATATTTTGCTTCTTCACCCCAGTTAGTTATCGAGGTGCAAACGGCGATTTTCGCTCTTTCTACATTGTAGACGAGAGACCTGAAGTTCTTTATGAAGTTTTGCCAGTCGGCTCGAAGATCTATTAATTCGACCGACACATCTTGGCGCCACTCATAGTACTTCTTTAGAGCCTGTCTCACGGCTTCCTTTGTTTGATTGTCATTGATATGCAAAAAAAGAAGTTTCTCGGCTAATTGCTCGTTGATATAGAATCCACCAACTGGTATAGACGACGCAGCCAATGGTCGCGAGTTCCTGCCGCTTGCACTAATATCGCCTTTAGCAGTCGTCTCAACAATTGAAACGTCAAATGTACCCCCACCAAAATCCAGGATCAACGCTACGTGCTTTACTCAACTAGCCACAAGGGGGTGGCGCAGTCCATATCGATAGTATTGAAAGACAGCGAAAGGTTCTGGTAGAAAATCCACCGTTTCAAAACGCGACGATAGCACACGCCGAACGTTATCTCTGTAGTTTGGAAGCCAGGTCCTGTTCGTTACATCTTTGTGGAGGGAAACTGGCTCGGTAACGAGGATGCTCTTAGCGTGCGAAAGTCCGCGAGCACTTATCCAATCATCTGCTTTCTGAAAAAATATTTCGACGAAGTCAGAGGTCAAGTTGAAAGCGGACTTTGATTCGCCACTGCTCGTCGGAAATAGACGGCGACTATGAACATTTCGCGGATCTATGTTGCCAAGCTCAATCTTGAAGTTCTCGTTAATTGCAGATTCTGCGCCGGCTAAGTCGATTGCATCTTGACCTATACTCGGCTTCTCGGAGCTGTAAAACAATACCGTAGGTACATTTGTATAATCGTCCACACATATCATTTGCACAGAATTAATGAATAGTTCTTTGATAGCCATCTTCGTTTGCCCATTGGGAGCATCTCGGGGTAGTGGTAAATTTTTAAATGGCTAGCGTAGACTTGTTTGATCCCCTCTCCCCAGCCCTCTCCCGGAGGGAGAGGGAGTGCAGCCTGCGGTGTGCCAAACCCACTGCGAGTAGCGGTATTTCCATTTAAACACTAACCACTACCCATCTCGGATCAGATCAAACTGCAGGGTCCCGGATGATTACGCGGATTTTGTTTGAACAGGTGGGGTTGCTGTGCCTGCCATTGTTGGAGGGTGTGGAGGGGCGTTTTGTGGTGTAAGTCTTTCTGCGGGATGTGGCGATTATACAGGTAGACGAAGCGTTTGAGGGTTGCCTTCAGGGAGGCGGCGGAGTCGAAGAGGTCGTCCAGCGACAGCAGCAACGTCTTGCGTAGCTCCACGACCACCCGCTCACCCGCTCCTGGGTCGGGATAAGGGTGGTCTGCAAGCGATGGGGCGTGTGCGAGCCATCGGCAACGGTGTCACGGTCCCGCCAGCGGCTGATGGTGTCCTCGCTGACACCATGCTCAGCGGCCAGCTGCGTGACTGGCTTGGCTGACGCCTGGATATAACGACGAATCTTCGGGGTCGTGGTCGCATTCGCATGCAGGCGGAGGTTTATGGTGCGTTCTCCAGTACAGACGTGGTCACCAGCAGTTCCATAACTTCTCTGGCACGCAACAATGCCCCAATTTTAGATCCTATGCAATCATCCGGGACCTGACAGCTACGCGCTTCCGGAAGATGAGATCGGCTACGTCGAAAGCTACATAACCGAATAACCGAGTTGATGCTGCGTGGCTATAAGCTGCCCGATGTGCACAGGTTTCTTGCGCGTGGGCAATGGCAACAACTGGAGAACGAAAAATAGTGATGGAGCCGAAAGAAGTACTACAAAAAGGCCAACCTGCAGGACAATCCGTTCCGGTCAACCCCGAACTTTGCCGTTGATCCACGCGCGAGCATTTGGGTCGGGTATAAGTCGGCTTGAGAACGGCGATGTCGGCCAAGTCGTTCGGCACCCGCTCGGGCGGTAAGGGATACCAGGCAACGACACGGCAGTGGATTTCGGTCCTGCTTTCAGAGGACTTGGGAAAACAGAGAGTGACGAGATCGGACTCGGAACGTCTTACTTTTCCCGGTCCGACTTGCCTGTGGGCAAGGCATGAGGGACACTTTCTCCCATGACCGAACGACTCGACAAGCTTGCCGAATTGCTGGGGCAGCGGCTCGAGGCCGCCGGACTCGTGCTCGCCACCGCCGAGTCCTGTACCGGGGGCTGGCTGTCCAAGGTCGTGACCGACATCCCCGGCAGCAGCGCCTGGTTCGACCGCGGCTTCGTGACCTACGGTAATCCTGCCAAGCAGGAGCTGCTGGGCGTTTCCGCCGCCGCTATCGCCGACCATGGCGCGGTGAGCGAGGAGGTGGCTCGGGAGATGGCCCAGGGTGCCTTAAAGTACAGCCGGGCGGGCGTGGCGGTAGCGATCACCGGCATTGCCGGGCCCGCCGGGGGCAGCGAGGACAAGCCGGTCGGAACCGTTTGTTTTGCCTGGGTGCTTGAAAACCGGGTACCACTGAGCCAACGGGTGCAGCTCGCGGGCAATCGGGAAGAGGTACGTCACCAGTCGGTGCGCCTGGCGTTGGAGCATCTGCTGGAGCTGCTCGTAGGCAGTGATTAGGTAGCGTTGACATTGAGTAGGATGGGCAAAGCAAGCGCCCGGCAAGCTGGGCTCAAGGCTGCGATCGTTTCACGGAGATATCTAAACCGCGATGGTCTGGGGGGATGCACACCGCGCGGCGTGCCCATCACTTGTCGATGGGCACGCGGCGCCTGATTGGTCTCCCGACCAGCGGTCGCGGTTCGGAAAGCCTACGCCATAACCGGCGCTCGCGGCCTTCCAGATGGACAGGCTCCGCTTTGCCCATCCTACGGGCTAAATGTCAACACCCCTAGTACAGACGCTCTCAACTACCGACAACATTGAGCAAGCAGGATCCTCAGGCAAGAATTAGCCGCAAATGAACGCGAATCAATTCACGAATCATTTGCGTTGATTTGCGGCAAAAAAGAACGGAAGTATGTACTTAGATAAACTCAATTGTGGGTAGTGGCTCAGTTTGAATAGGGGTTTCGCTATAAATACATACTGCTGAAAAAAAATTCCCGAGTGACGAATGTCAACAGCCCTTGACCGCCTGTTCTTCGCGCTCTGGCCCGGCAAACAGCAACGGGCAGCGCTGACTCGAGTCCAGGAAGCGTTGCCGGACCGCCGGGGCCACAAGACGCATCCGCAAGATTTTCACCTCACGCTGGTCTTTCTCGGTGACCTGGACGCGGAACGGCGCAGCTGCGCGGAAGAGGCGGCCGGTCGGGTCCGGGGCTCTCCCTTCGTTTTGAAGCTGGACCGTTACGGCTGCTTTCCCCGGGCAGGTGTCCTCTGGTGCGGCGCCTCGGAGCAACCACCACCACTGCCGGACCTGTTGCGTGCCCTCGACGGCGGCTTGGCGGCGTGTGGATTTCGCCCCGAACGGCGCGCTTTCACGCCGCACGTGACCTTGGCCCGTAAGGCGCGGCCGCTACCGGCGCACGGGCTCGCGCCCCCGGTCGTATGGCCGGTCTCGGCGTTTGCGCTGGTGATTGCACGGCCGGGAAAATGCCCCCGGTATCGGGTGGAACGCAGCTGGCCATTGATTCCGTGACGGCTTTCCGAGCGATAAATGCCAACGCCAAGCTTACTACGTCCTACGGGCTTTGCTCGATCTACTTGACGGTGGCCGGCAGTTTTGTAGGTCGGGTTAGGCGCGCCTTGTGAGGTGAGTGTAGACAACCAAGGTTGAACGCGCCGTAACCCGACATCCAAGGTTGGCCCGTGGCATCGTGTGTCGGGTTATGACGCACTCAAATCCTGTCGCCTAACCGAATCCACGACGTACGCGCCTAACCCGACCTACCACAGCTCGTTGACGCTCAGTTCTTGCGCTTATCCACCAGCTGCTTCTCGCGGATCCAGGGCATCATCCCGCGCAGATGCTCGCCGGTCGCCTCGACCGGGTGTTCCTTGCTCAGACGGCGCAGGGCTTTCATCTTGGGGGCGCCGGCCTGGTTTTCCAGGATGAATTCCTTGGCGAACTCGCCGGACTGGATGTCGGCCAGGATGCGTTTCATCTCGACCTTGGTCTCGCCGGTGATGATGCGCGGGCCGCGGGTGAGGCTACCGTATTCGGCGGTGTTGGAGATCGAGTAGTGCATATTGGCGACGCCGCCCTCATAGAGCAGGTCGACGATGAGCTTGACCTCGTGGAGACACTCGAAGTAGGCCATCTCCGGGGCGTAGCCGGCCTCGACCAGGGTCTCGAAGCCGTTTTGGATCAGGGCGGTCAGGCCTCCGCAGAGCACCGCCTGCTCGCCGAACAGGTCAGTCTCGCACTCTTCACGGAAGGTCGTCTCGATGATGCCCGCGCGACCGCCGCCATTGGCCGAGGCATAGGCCAGGGCGATGTCTCGGGCCCGGCCGCCGGCATCCTGGAAGACGGCGATCAGGCTGGGCACGCCGCCGCCCTGGCTGTAGGTCGAGCGCACCAGATGCCCGGGGCCCTTGGGTGCGATCATGATGACGTCCAGGTCTTCTCGGGGCTCGATCTGGCCAAAATGGATGTTGAAGCCGTGGGCAAAGGCCAGGGCGGCCCCCTGCTTGATGTTGGGAGCGATCTGCTCCCGGTAGAGCTTGGTTTGATGCTCGTCCGGGGCCAGGATCATGACCACATCGGCGTCCCTGGTCGCCTCCTCGATAGTCTTGACCTGGAGTCCCGCGGCGGCTGCCTTGGCGGCCGACGCCGAGTCGGGACGTAGCCCCACGACCACCGACACCCCGGAATCCTTGAGATTGTTGGCGTGGGCATGGCCTTGGGAGCCGTAACCGATGATGGCGACCTGCTTGTCCCGGATGAGAGAGAGGTCGGCGTCTTTATCGTAGTAAATGCTTATGGACATTGATGGTTCCTGGCGCTGTTCGATGGGGTGGTCCGCGAATTATACCCGTCGCCCATGGGTTTTGCGGCAAGTCTGACGTGTTGGGCTAGGGCGCGTTCGACGTTGTTTGTGTTCTTCGGGATCAGACAGTGCGCCTAACCCAACCTATACCCAAGGCGAGGTCGGCGCAGTCAAACTTGTCCCGACGCAGGAGGGATCTTTTCCCTCCGGACGACGCCAAATCATTCAGGATTACTTCACCGCGACGGACGGCGGGCCTTCATGACCCCTACGCGCCCAGGCCCGAAGCCCCAGGATGACCAGTGCCAGGAAGAGTGATGAGCCGAGGATCCAGAGTCCGGAGCTGAGCGGGTGGCGCTCGAAGCTGGCGGCCTGGTAGAAGAGGGTGGCCGTGACGAAGGCGATGCCGGTGGTCCAGGCGGCCACGAATCCCGCCCAGGCCATGCCCGTCTCGCGGACGATGACCCCGATAGTCGCGGCACAGGGAAAATAAAGCAGTACGAACAGCAGGTAGGCGAAGGCGCCGATCCGGCCGTCGAAGCTGGCCTCCATGGCGCCGAAGGTTCCGCTCCTGACCTCCTGCTCCGCCGCCACCTGCGCGCGATCCGAGAGATCCCCCACATTCAGGCCCAGGGGATCGAGCAGGCCGGCGGCGACCGCGGCCAGGTTTTTCGACACGCTGCCGACTGCCGCGGTCAGGGCGGACCGGAGATCGAAGGCCTCCTCGGCAATCGGCGACTGCTCCTCCTGCACAATGCGGGTGTAGAGGGAATCCAGGGTGCCGACGATGACTTCCTTGGCCAGAACCCCGGAGACGATCCCGACCACGGCCGGCCAGTTATCCTCCCGGACCCCCAAGGGGGCGAACAGGGGAGTTGCCGCTCGGCTCGCCGCGCTCAGTATCGAGTGCTCGCTGTCGGCCTTACCCAGGGTGCCGTCGGTGCCGATGGAGCCGAGCAGATTCAGGGCCACGACCATGAGGACGATGACCCGCCCGGCCTCTTTGAGGAACAGCCGCACCCGGTCCCAGGTCCGCAGCAGCACGCCTTTGAGGGTCGGCAGGTGGTAAGGGGGAAGCTCCATCATGAAGCCGGTGCTCTGTCCTGCCAGCAGGGTCCGCTGCATCACCAGGCCCGTGAGGATCGCCACGAGGATTCCGGTCAGGTAGAGGGCGAAGACGACGTTCTGTCCCGACCGTGGAAAAAAGGCGGCGGCGAAGAGCACATAGATCGGCAGCCGGGCGCCGCAGGACATGAAGGGATTCATGAGGATGGTGAGCTTGCGCTCGCGCTCGTCTTCCAGGGTGCGGGTAGCCATGACGGCGGGCACGTTGCAGCCGAAGCCCACGATCAGGGGCACGAAGGCCTTTCCGGGCAGACCGATGGAACGCATCAGGCGGTCCATAACGAAGGCCGCCCGGGCCATATAGCCGGTGTCCTCCACTACCGACAGAAACAGGTACAGACTGGCGATGATGGGGATGAAGGTGGCCACGACCTGGAGGCCGCCGCCGACTCCGTCGGCCAGGATCAGGCTCGACCAGTCCGGCGCACCCAGGTTGGCCAGAAGGGCGCGGACACCATCCACGAAGAAGGCCCCGGCGACGCCGTCGAAGAGGTCGATGAAGGCGCCGCCGAGGTTGATGGTGAAGACGAACATCAGGTACATGACCGCCAGGAACAGGGGGATGCCCCAGACGCGGCTCAGGACGATGCGGTCGATGCGGTCGGTCAAGGTCTTGCCTGCCCGCCCGCGCGCTCGGGTTACCCGTTGGGCCAGGGCATGGGCGTGCCCGAACCGGGTATCGGCGATGTGGATGTCCGCCGCCTCTCCCGACCGGTCCCGGATGAGCTGTCGCCAATGCTCGGCCTGGTCCAGCAGCTCGGGCGTTGCCAGGGCCACGGCGATGGGGTCTGCTTCCAGCAGCTTGAGCGCCAGCCAGCGGACGTTGGCGCGATTGGTCTGGGCCTCGAAGTGAGGCGCGAGCGTGGCGACGGCCTGCTCCACGCACTCCTCCTGGGCGAGGTCGAAGCCGCCGGGGTGGCGTCCACCGGCGACCGACAGGATGCGCGCCTCGAGCTCCGTCACGCCCTCCTGGGTAACGGCCACCACCGGCACCACGGGGCAGCCCAGCTCGCGGCTCAGACGCTCCGGGTCCAACAGAATGCCCCGGTTGCGCGCCACGTCCATCATGTTCAGGGCCAGGGTCAGGGGCACGCCCATCTCCAGGAGCTGGACGGTGAGGTAGAGATTGCGCTCCAGGTTGGAGGCATCGACCACGTTGACGATCAGGTCCGCGTCCCGTGAGAGCAGGTAGTCGCGCGTTACCCGCTCGTCCAGGGAGCTCGCATCCAGGGAATAGATGCCCGGCAGATCGATGACCCGAATCTTGCGCCCGTCGAGATCGAGCTGTCCCTCCTTGCGCTCTACGGTGACCCCCGGCCAGTTGCCCGTCCGTTGACGGATGCCGGTCAGGGCGTTGAAGAGGGCGGTCTTGCCGCAGTTCGGATTACCCGCCAGGGCGATGGTCAGACCGTCGCCCCGGCTGTTCGGAGACACGGGTCCTTGCCGTTCGTAGTGGTTCATGATGCGACCAATGTGGGCAGGGAGCACGCGCAGGATGCGGTGAGCGCGGTGGTTCCAGACCGGCAACAAGTGCACGCCTTCCCCGCGCGAACCGCATCGATGGACCCCACGGCAAACCGCATCGGGCATGACCCCGATCGATGTGGCTCGTTCCTCACCGCATCCTACGCGCTCGTCTCACCAGCGGCCAAAGGCTCGACGAACAGCTTTTCGACGACGCCGCCGCCCAGGGCCACCCGCGTATCTCCGGTGGACAGGACCACGCCGTGTGGGCGATGGTGCAGGACCGCCACCTCGCTGCCCACCCGCAGGCCCAGGCCCAGCAGACGCCGCGCCAGCTGCTGCCCGCCGCGTATTTCAGCGATGCGGGCGGGGGTTCCGACAGGTAGCTCGATCAGAGACATCGACTTTGAATATGCGTTTGATACAGGAATCGGGAAAGTGTGGATGGGAGAATATTTCAATTCAGTCTAACTCATATGCGTCCGTTCGTCTGCCTCCTCGCTGACCGGGTCCGGACGAGTGCGTACCAACTGCTTTTCGACCGGCAGATTACTTCCGGCTACCGGTCGCCGGCAGTGCGGATACGGGATTCTGCCATCCGGCCGATTTCCCGTAAAAAAGGCATCGGGAGCTTGAAACGGGGACCTTGTCGCCTTACCGTCTCCAAATGGGGCTCGCTATCACGAATCTCCTCGCTGGTCCGCATCGAACGCATTGCTCGGCCGGATGGTCCGTGGAAGCGGCCTTGATATCCGCGGCCTGGGCAAGCGACACTCACCGGGGGCGATCTCAACCATTGCAGCGCAATCGGAAAGGCATGATGAAGCAACAGCGACCGAAGAGGAATCCGCGATCGGGATGGGCAGCAGCGCTTGGCCTCGCCCTGGTGGGCGTCAGCTGTGCATTGCCGGCGGCCCGGACCGGCTATCGGCTCCCGAACCCCGATGACAGTGTCTTCGGCCAGGCCTTGTATGTGAAGAGCAGATACCAGGACACCCTGTTGGATCTGGGCCGCCGGAGCGGAATCGGCTATGACGAGATGAAATCCGCCAATCCCGGGGTGGATACCTGGTTACCAGGCAAGGGCACCCGTGTCCTCATACCCGCTCAATATGTGTTGCCCAGGGTCCCGCGGCGGGGACTGGTGCTCAACCTGGCGGAGAAGCGGCTCTATTACTTCCCCACCGCCGGCAAGGTGGTCACCTACGCCGTCAGCATCGGACGCGAGGGCTGGGACACGCCGCTCGGTAACTTCAGCATCGTGAGCAAGGTCAAGGACCCGAGCTGGACGCCGCCGGCCTCCATTCGCGCCGAGCATGCGGCGGAGGGAGACATTCTGCCGCCGGTGGTTCCGGCGGGGCCGGACAATCCCCTGGGACGATACGCCCTACGCCTGAGCGCCAGGAAGTATCTCATCCATGGTACCAACCGGCCCTGGGGGCTCGGCATGAAGGTCAGTCACGGTTGCATCCGGATGTATCCAGAAGACATCGCGCAGCTGTTCCCGCAGGTTCCTGTCGCCACGCCCGTTGTGATCGTCTATCAGCCGTTCAAGGTCGGTTGGCGCGACCATGACCTCTATCTGGAGGTACACGCCAAGAACGAAGACAAGCCCGGCTCCCCCAGGCAGGTCATCCCGACGTCGATCGCCGGGGCCCGGGGGGTGACTGTGGACTGGGGGGAAGTGCGTCGGGCCATAAAAGAGAATACCGGCCTTCCACACCTGGTGGGAGGCCGGCAACAGCCGACGCAACGGCTCTACCTGGATAGGGTTTTCTGATCGTGCTTACTTGCGCATCCCCCGCTCGAACATGCGGTCCAGGCGCTCGGTGTTGGCGTCGCAGCATGCCTGAGCGCTTTGGGCCCTGTCGACGGCATCTCGGACCATCTTCTCGGTGTCGCCACCCGTAACGCATCCGCCCAGTAGGCTGATACCCAGGACGGCCGCTGCGGACAGGGAAGCAAGCGTAATGGTTTTCGACATTGGTGTGTCTCCTTGTGTGGAAAAAGCCGATCAACCCCTTTTTTATATCACATCGAGTGGGATTTTTACGAGCCTCGGCGACAATAGCACATGCGGGGATAAAAGGTCTAAACTCATTGCAACGCCACACCCGACATAGCTGAAACAACATCCTGCTTTTTTTGGTAGTGGTAAGTTTTTAAATGGTTTGCGTGGACTTGTTTTGATCCCCTCTCCCCGGCCCTCTCCCGGAGGAAGAGGGAGTATAGCCTACTAGAGCGCCAAACCCACTGCCAGTGGCAATGGTTCCATTTAAACCTTAACCATTACCCTTTTTTTAAGGAAAAATAAGGGCGTGTGTTTTACCCGTTGCATGGCCAGGATCCACCGGGATGGTACGGCGCTACTACGACAAGACAGAAGACACCGGGACCGGGAACCCATTCCGAAGCCACCGGGGCTTCCTGGGCGATGCCCTGATCCGGCGCACCGGCGGAGCAGACGTACCGGTCCGCGAGCTGCCGCCGTTCCTGCGCGCCCTGCTGGTCATGGACGGCACCGTCACCAAGACCCTCGAGGCCTATTTCTGGGAGCCGGTGGAGGTTGCGACCCTGCGGCAGGAATTCATCCACGCCGAGCATCCCATCCCCTGGATACGGACCGCCCCCGGTGATCGCGTATTGGTCCGTCGCGCACGTCTCAGCGGCGTGGAGAGCAAGCGCGCCTATGCCGCCGCCTTCTCGGTCATACGCACCCACTTGATGCCGGAGGCCTTCAAGCTACGGCTGATCGACCGCCGGATCGGCATCGGCGTACTGATTCGCGACAGTGGCCTGGAGAGCTACCGCGAGGTGCTGGAGATCGGTATCGAGCCGGCGGACGAGAGCGGCGACTCGACCGCTCCCGCAACATCGGAGCTTGTCTTCCGCACCTATCGCATCCTCATCGACGGCAAGCCGGTGATCCTGATTACGGAGCACTTTCCCCTGGATCTATACCGATGACCGAATGACTGAAGCGATTCCGAATTATTTGCCATTGTCCGGAGAATTTGCCTTTTTGTCCAGACCGACAGCCGAGCGAATAATCGACGGTAGTGGTAGTTTTTCAAGTGGGCACAAAAAGCCCCTCTCCCGCCGGGAGAGGGGCTTGCCCCGCACCTATCGCCGGTAGCTCCAACAGCACCTCTACTGGCTCCCCCCCCCCAGCGATAGGTGCGGGGTAAAGGGAGAGGAGATCGAATCGGTTCCCACTTTCAACTCACCCACCACCTAATCGACTAGGTAGTGGTAAATTTTTAAATGGCTGGCGTGGACTTGTTCGATCCCCTCTCCCCGGCCCTCTCCCGGCGGGAGAGGGAGTGTAGCCTATAGTGCGCCAAACTTATTGCGAGCGGCGATGCTTCCATTTAAACCTTAACCATTACCGGGAAGGTATTGGGCGGGCCCTGGGGACCGCGCGCGAACTCGGAATATACCCGCCAGGAATTGAATGAACGAGCGCGGACGACATAGGCCAGGCTCAGCGTTTCGTACTTGAACCAATGCCACATCCGACTCGGGATGAAGAGCACCTGGCCCGGACCTAATGAGGCCGACCAACCGTCGAGCGCGGCGAGCTCGGGAAGGCGTTTCAGGTGTATCGGGTCCAACGACCGCGAGAGGTCGATGTCTCTCAGATAACGCATGGCGTTTCTCGACCAGGGGTCGTCGGCAAACAGCTTGATGCTTTTATGGCCCCAGAAGCAGCAATGGAAGGTGTGACTCAAGTCTTGGTCATAGTGTCCCGGCGATACGGAGTCGGTATTGGCGACATAGAGCTGCGGCGGGAAAGGCGGTAACCAGGGCCAGAATCGGGAATCCAGTCGGTCCAGGCCGAGAAAGCTGCTGTCGGGAAGGAGGCGGTCAAAGGTCCGGAGCCGCACGTCGTCGGTAAAGCGCGGATTGTCGGCGACGAAGTCATATACGGGGTGGGCAGGGCTGAAAAATCGAATCGGTTCTCCGTTCTCGATTCTGACCATGAAGTCGGACAGTGTGGTCTGGGTCGCCGGACGCGCAAAATCCGTCCTGCCCTCGGTCTCGTGATGGAAGAACACCCGTGTTTCGCCGCACGCCTGCTTCAGATAGTCCTTGTCCCACTTGTGGAAGGCGGACCATTCGGTGACCAGGTCTTCGATCACGCAGGGGATGCCGGGCTGCAGGTAGCGTTCGCGGAACGCCGCCTTACCACAGGTTTTCAGGCTGATGACATCGACGGCTCGATACCTGATGTTTCCCTGATCCCGGCGGGTGTTGCCGGCTGCCATGATCGCGTCACGTATCCGGGGTCTCGATCCCGCGCCACAGACGGCCGTCGTTCCCGAGCAGATCGCCGGCGGCCGTGGGCCCCCAGGTCCCGGCGGCATAGTTGGGGAAGTCCCGGGGCGGGAGCGCGGCCCAGACGTCCATGACCGATTGCACGATTTCCCAGCCTTTTTCGATGGTGTCGGCGTGCTTATACAGGGTCGCATCGCCGTTCATGCAGTCGTAGATCAGGGTCTCGTAGCCGGTCGCCGGCCGGTTGCCGAAGTAGTCCTGGTAACAGAAGTCCATGTTCACGGTGCCGACCCGCATGGTCGGGCCGGGCACCTTGGCGTCGAAGCTCATATGGATGCCCTCGGCGGGTTGGATGCGTAGTACCAGCGTGTTGGGGGCGACCTGCTCCACGTCCGTGTTCTTGAACAGGACCGTCGGCGCTTGCTTGAACCGGATCGCGATCTCCGTGCGCTGGGCCGCCAACCGCTTGCCGGTGCGCAGATAAAAGGGCACGCCGGCCCAGCGCCAGTTGTCCATGGTGAGCTTGAGCGCGGCAAAGGTCTCGGTAGGGGAGCGGAGATCGACCCCCGGTGACGCGCGATAGGCCCGCACCTGCTCGCCGTCGGGCATGGCGCCTTCTCCGTACTGCCCGCGCACAGCACGTGTCAGCACATCCTCCGAGGACAAAGGCTCGATGGCGTCGAGCACCTTGTTGACCTCTTCACGCATGGCGCCGGACTCGAACGAGTTCGGCGGCTCCATGGCGATGAACCCGAGCAACACCAGGAGGTGGTTCGGGATCATGTCCCGCAGGGCGCCCGCCTCCTCGTAATAGCCCCCCCGGTGCTCGACGCCCACGGACTCGGCTACCGTGAGCTGCACGTGATCGATGTGATGGCGGTTCCATAGCGGCTCGATGAAGCCGTTGGCGAAGCGGAACACCACGATGTTCTGCACCGTCTCCTTGCCCAGATAATGATCGATGCGGTAGATCTGCTGCTCATCCAGGTTGCCGTGCAGCGCACGGTTGAGCGCCGCCGCGGATTCCAGATCCCGCCCGAAGGGCTTCTCGACCACGATGCGTCGCCAGTCGTGCTCGGTCTCCCGCAGCAGGCCGGCCGCGCCCAGGCAACCGGTCACGCGGGTAAAGAGGCTGGGGGGGACCGCCATGTAGAACAGGTAATTGCCCGCGGTCCCACGTTGGGTATCGAGCTCGCTCAGGCGCTCGCGCAGGCGTTCGTAATCGGCGCCCTCGGAAATGTCCATCTGCATGTAATGAAGATGCGCCACCAGCCGCTCCCAAACCGAGCGGTCGAATGCGTTCCCGACGTGATCCCGGATCTGCTCGGCCATCAGGTCGCGGAAGGCATCGTCATCCATATCCCGACGACCGACTCCGAGGACCGCGAAGCTGTCCGGCAGCAGGCCGGCGTCGCAGAGATGGAACAATGCAGGGATCAGCTTGCGCCTGGTCAGATCTCCCCCGGCGCCGAAGATAACCATGGCGTTCGGCAAGGCCGGCGGGGCCTGGGTGTAGTTGGATTGCGTCAGGGACACCGGACATCTCCTCGGGTTCTCGACCGGGGGCTGTTGACATAACCCTGGCGCCCCGTTTCACCTTAATTTTCGGTAGGGAACGCCCTCCGCGGCGTTCCGGGATTGGGTGCCGATTTTTCGGAACGGCACAGAGGCCATTCTCTACAGGAGATATCATAAACGGAAAAATAAGTGGGTAGGCGCGGGCTTGCCCGCGCTTACAGCTCCCTGGCCGGCGATCCGGCCCCATGGCTACTCAGCGCCGGCAAGCCGGCGCCTACCGTTCACCGCGGCCCCAGTCGACGCCTGGAATCCGGCAGCAACTGGTTGATCGAAAAGAAATTTAGGTGGTGGTAGTTTTTCAAGTGGGCACGAAAAGCCCCTCTCCCGCCGGGAGAGGGGTTGGGGAGAGGGGATCGAATCGGTTCCCACTTTCAACTCACCCACTACCGAAATTTATACGCGCCCGCCCTGCCTGTACCATTAGGAGACAAGCCCGGAAGTCAGGGTCTACTCCTTTTCGTGATGGCCGCCGAACTGGTAGCGCATGGCCGCCAGGATCTGATTGGCGAAATCCGCTTCCCCCCGGGAGCTGAAGCGCTCATAGAGGGCGGTCGTCAGGAGGGGGGCCGGCGTGCCGGTCTCGATCGCCGCCATGCAGGTCCAGCGACCCTCGCCCGAGTCGGATACCCGTCCCTCGAACCGGCTGAGCGCCGGGTCTTCGTGCAGGGCGTTGGCGGTGAGATCTAGGAGCCAGGAGGCCACCACGCTGCCCCGGCGCCAGACCTCGGCGACCCGGGGTAGATCGATGTCGTACTGGTAATGCTCCGGGTTGCCGAGGGGCGCCGTCTCCGCGTCGATTGCCTGGGCGGCGCGGCCGACACCGGCATGTCCGAGGAGATTCAGGCCTTCCGCATAGGCGGCCATCAAGGCGTATTCGATGCCATTGTGGACCATCTTCACGAAGTGGCCGGCACCGCTCGGACCACAGTGTAAATAACCCTGCTCCGCCGTGTCATAGTCCCCGCTACGACCGGCGGTGCGCTCGCTGTCACCGGGCCCGGGCGCCAGGGTCTTGAAAATGGGGTCGAGCCGGCGCACGGCGTCCGCGTCGCCGCCGATCATCAGGCAGTACCCGCGCTCCAGCCCCCGGATCCCGCCGCTGGTGCCGCAGTCCAGGAAGTGCACGCCGGCATCAGCGAGTCGCTTGGCGCGTTGGATGGCCTCCTTATAATGAGAGTTACCGCCGTCGACGATGATGTCGCCTGCCTCCAGGCAGGGCAGGAGTGCGGCGATGACCGAGTCCACCGCCGCCGCCGGGACCATGACCCAGATGGTCCGCGGCTTGGCCAGCTTGGTGCAGAGATCGGCCAGGTCCTGGGCCCCGGTTGCGCCGGCGGCGGCCAGCTTTCGGACCGCTTGGGGACTGCGGTTGTAGACGACGCACTGGTGTCCGTCGCGCATGAGTCGAGTCGTCATATTGGCGCCCATCCGACCGAGACCGATTATTCCGATTTGCATTTTTTTCTCCTTCGTTCGCGGACAATCCGTGTGATTGTCGGGCGAAACCGCTCCGCTGAATTATTGGGCGCTGTCCGGGGGACCGGACGTGTCGGGTTACGGCGCGTTCGGCCTTATCGTTGAGCTTCGGGATCGGTCAGGTGTCGGGCACGGGCCATCCATTGATGCGGTTCGCCGTGGCCCCGTCCCTGGGGCCACGGCTCACCACATCCTACGCTTCGCTCCCGCGCCGCCAGTGGCCGGATTTCCCCCCCGATTTTTCGAGCAAACGGACGGACTCGATACACATGCCCCGGTCCACGGCCTTGCACATATCGTAGATCGTCAGGAGGCTTGTCTGCACCGCGCACAGGGCCTCCATCTCGACCCCGGTCCTGCCATGGGTCTCTACTACCGCACGACAATGGATTGCCGGTTGCTCGATCAGGGACTCAAGGTCGATTGCGATCTTGGTCAAGGCCAAGGGGTGACACAGGGGCACCACATCGGACGTCCGCTTGGCCCCCATGATGCCGGCGATCCGCGCGATTGCCAGTACATCGCCCTTCTTGTGGCCGCCACTGCGGATCAGGGCCAGGGTCTCCGGCTCCATGCGGATCAGGCCCTCGGCCTTGGCCACGCGATGGGTCGTATCCTTGGCGCCCACGTCCACCATGTGGGCCGCTCCAGATGCGTCGAAATGGGTCAGGTCACTCATCTCCGACGGGCAGCGGGTAATATTTAAGGGGTCTAGATGTCGGGTCCCGGATGATGACATTGTCTCAGCGCCGGCTGAGAAGGATGGTGCGGCCACCGCGCCGCACCTTCAGGCTGATTAGTGTCCGGGCTCGACGCAGGACCCGACCCAGCGCCTCGAGGTTGCGCACCCGCTCCTGATTGACCGCCACCAGGAGGTCCCCCTCCCGGAGCCCGACGCGCCAGGCGGGACTACCCTTGTCCACGGTTCCCACGGTTACCGCGAACGGGTGGTTACTGCCGCTGCCCCCGCTCCGGTCTCCCAGCCTGGCGCCTTTCAGCAGAGGGCTCAGACGCCTGCCTTCGACATACCCCGCATAGGGGTCCGCCACCACGCTCTTGAGCCGGATGCGCACGCCCTTGCGAATCAGCTCCAGCTCCAGGGGTGTCCCGATCCGCATCAGACCGACGTGCGCCTTCAAGGCCCCCGCGCCGGTGACGGAACGTCCGTTCACGGCGACGATCAGGTCGCCGGGACGCAGCCCCGCGGTCGCGGCCGCCGAGCCGGGATCGACACGGGATACCACGGCACCGCCGGTGTTCCCTGTCCCCAGTGCTCGGGCGAGCGCCGGCGTGAGATCCTGGACGGCCACGCCGAGCAGCCCGCGCCGCACTTCCCCGTGTTCGAGCAGCTGATCGGCGACGGCGCGCACTATCGCCACCGGGATGGCAAAGCCGATGCCCACGTTGCCGCCACTCGGGGCCAGGATGGCGGTATTGATGCCCACCAGCCGGCCGTGTAGGTCAACCAGCGGGCCGCCCGAGTTGCCCGGATTGATGGAGGCGTCCGTCTGGATGAAGCTTTCAAAGCCTTCGATGCCGAGTCCGCTCCGACCCAGGGCGCTGACGATGCCGGAGGTCACCGTATGGCTGAGTCCGAAGGGGCTACCGATGGCGACCACGAAGTCCCCCACCCGCAAATCGTCCGAATCCCCCAGGGCGACCGCGGTCAGATCCTGGGCCGGGATGCGCAGCACCGCGATGTCGGTCTCCGGGTCCGAGCCCACCAGCTCGGCCTTGAGCTTGCGTCCATCCCGGAGCCGGACGCCGATCTCGTCCGCCTGGTCCACCACATGGTGATTCGTAAGGACGATGCCCCGCTCGGCATCCACGATGACGCCCGAGCCCAGGCTCTGGTTCTCACGCTCCCGGCGCTTGCGGGGCAGCTCGAAGAAGTAGCGGAAGAAGGGGTCCCGCAGCAGAGGATGGGTCTCTGCCTCGATCTGGGTGACGGTGGAGATATTGACGACCGCCGATGTCACCCGCTCCAGCATCGGCGCCAGACTGGGCAGGGGTTCCTTGTCGATCGCAAGCGGCAGGCCGGCGTAGGATGGCGGCGCAAGCGCAAGCGACAGGACCAGGACGCCGAGCGCGAAGTGTTTCGGGGGCCGGGAGCTGTCCATGTTCAATCGGTTTTCTCCATAGAGGTAAAGATGCCATCCCAGTCGATCAACAGGTCCGGGATTACCGTCGGGGTGCAGGGGTCTACCGTGGGTAAGATATCGGCTTATGGTTCCTTTTTCTGATCTTTTTCGGGTAGTGGTAAATATTTAAATGGTCAGCGTAGAGGGGTTCATTAACCACGCCCGATCGCTTCTTTTGATTCCCTCTCCCCAACCCCTCTCCCGGCGGGAGAGGGGCTTTTGCGACACTCTCGGAGGGAGAGGAGGTGCAGCCGGTGGCGTGCCCAACATATTGCTATCGGCGATGTTCTCATTTAAACATTAACCACTACCGTCAAAGGCATGATAGGCCCCGCTGAGGCTGGTTTTGACGTTTCCCAGGACCGTGTTTACCCAGTGAAATTGGGGCAACTCCTTGGGTTTGCGTCCGCCCACGACGGTGGGCCGATGTTCACAGCC
>Ga0209568_1000274_pt1 | contig 18054 bp, 12 predicted proteins | sample WorMetOlspDAHAB2_FD_187406 | JGI IMG/M metagenome (GOLD analysis project Ga0209568, IMG submission 187406) | Marine gutless worms symbiont microbial communities from Max Planck institute for Marine Microbiology, Germany - Olavius sp. DAHAB.2... ...
AGCATGAAGCTAAAATCAAAAGTTGGAATGGGGAGATGGTCTGGTTCTTCATCGACGGAAACAAAGCTGTCGTGTATTAGGACTAAATTGGAACGCCACATAATGACCGAGAGTCTGTGGAATAAAAATGATATCTCACAAATTGATTTCAAATTAACATTTTCTACAGTTAGAAGAAAGATAATGCGGATTGTCAAAACTAATAGTATTGAATATTTGGCTCGCTAGTGGCTACAAATCTTCTCCGTGGGCCTATATGCGTGTTTCCAATAATATGAATGTTAACGGTGGATTTGATGATATGAATTTTGAACATGAAAGTTTGAATTAATAAACTTAGTTTCTGTTCCGTGTAGATATCATAGTTGTGTGAGTGAATTAATAGTCTGTAAACAAACAACAAAAACACACGATGACACAAACGGGTTGTTTGATGTGCAGGAGATGTGGGCGTAACTGGAGCGACTGGTCCTGCCGGTGCAACTGGAGTGCCTGGACCTAGTGGAATACCTGGAGCCGATGGCGCTAGTGGAGCCAGTGGCCCACAGGGATTTACAGGCTTGGCTGGATCTCCCGGCCCCGTTGGAGCTAGAGGACCGGCTGGCAGTACAGGCGCAACTGGAGCACCAGGCTTCACTGGTGCTGCTGGTTCACGTGGAGCCACTGGTGTTCCTGGCGGGACCGGAAACACCGGTGAATCTGGATTCTCTGGACCATCTGGAGCGCCTGGTGGTCCTGGAGTTGATGGTGCGCCAGGTGCAACTGGAACCATTGGCGCTCCAGGTAACTGAACAGTAATTAACTATGCACAGGGACGTCTGCTTCTTTACTGACGCCTACGTCAACAAAGGTGTCTTCAACGCTATCATTTCCAGACATTGACGGCTCAGATGAGCCTAACTGTAAAGTGAAACATTTGCATTATCTTCTTAGTCATGTTTATTTGTTTTGCAATAGTGTACTATGACAAAAACTGATTGAACACTGTCACAATGTGAAATTGAACAACGTTGCTCATAAATGCACTTACATTACATTACATTTGTCCTACATAATAAAATAAAATCAAAAGTAGAAAAGAAAGTGCAACAGTATATAAAATACACACAAACAGTTTGCACTCAAAAGATTACTTACTTACCTACACGTTAAACTGTGCTAAGTTTAACATTCATTTTTATCATAGTTGTTTTATGTTTTATGTCTTCTTATAACAACTATTTGTCCGTTGTTTGTGGTAGTGATGGCCAAAAACCGGAGCAAAAAGTACAAGAACAAGAACAAGAACATAGTCCTAAAGTCCTAAACTATAGTCTGTAGTTTAGGAAGTCAGTCTTGGTGGACTGAGACAGGCTGTGTTGGGTCACGTGATGAATATAAGTTGAAACTTTGCATTTACGCGTTACTATGTTTGTAATTGCAGGTGTGGTTGGTCCAGTAGGCAGCACTGGACCCTCTGGACGGACGGGTGATGTAGGTGCCACCGGCGCAACGGGATTGCAAGGTGCTGTGGGAACTGCAGGCGCGAATGGCCAGCCTGGTCAAGTAGGTTTCACTGGACCTGCTGGAGCCACTGGTAACACTGGCGCTACTGGACCTAGTGGCCCCACAGGTATATATACTGTGGTGTAATGTCACGTAAATGGACTTTTTGTTGTGCGTTAGCTGTATATGTGATGTATATATGATTAAAGTAATACAGCAATTCACGTCAAACGACAAAATTTTTGTCGGGACAAGTGCTCGTTTCACTGTACACATTTTCTCTTGCTGGTATTTGCTAGCAGTTGTTGTTTATTTTTTTAACAAATAACTATTATTGTTTTATTGTTGGCTGTTTGCGTAGAAACATTGTGTAGAGAGTTCATAAGGTCATTTCGCAGGCGGATTTGCAGTCGTGTTTGTTGACTGTTTGTCAGGTGATGTTGGCATGACAGGCGTCGTCGGTGCCACAGGAAGCAGTGGGGTGACTGGGCCCAGAGGCGTCGAAGGTCAGCAAGGTAGGACTGGAGTTGTGGGCGCTTCTGGCTTTCAAGGGGACACCGGTGCTAGTGGCGCAATAGGCTTCCGCGGCAGAACTGGTGTACCAGGTACATCAGGTGGACCAGGTGCCCCTGGTGATATGGGTTCCACTGGTCCCGCAGGACCTTCTGGAGTCACGGGGCCAGTGGGTGCACCTGGAGCAACCGGCACGATTGGCCCGCCAGGAATTCGTGGTGTACCCGGAACGGCTGGAGCAGCAGGATTTACTGGGTGGACTGGAAACACTGGTGCAGTCGGAATCCAAGGCAGTGCTGGGCCTATTGGAAATGTCGGACACACGGGCGCTCAAGGCGTTATGGGTGCAACTGGTCTTCCGGGCGAGAGAGGTTTCGCTGGTGGTCCTGGAGCACCTGGGCCTAATGGAGCAACTGGATTCACAGGATCAGACGGACGTCCAGGTCCAGCTGGTTTCACTGGGAGTTCAGGGACTCCTGGTACTTCAGGAAGTCCGGGACCTGTTGGAGATCCTGGCGCGACGGGATTCACCGGACCCGTCGGTGCAACTGGATTGGCTGGACCCGGCGGGGATACTGGCTTCTCCGGCAACCGTGGCGCCACTGGATCTTCTGGCCAGCCTGGTGCTGTGGGTAGCTCTGGATCGCCAGGCAGTCCCGGTAGCGCGGGTTTGCCAGGAGCTGCTGGTGCTACTGGAGTGCGTGCATCCACTGGCGACACAGGATTCACTGGACCGACTGGAGCAACTGGAACCGCTGGATTTACAGGTCGGTCGAGTGACATACAGTGGCTTGCTACTTACGTTTACGCATAAACTGAATAATAAAACTATTTGACAGTTCGTTTTCTGTGCAGCAGTGTGCAGCGTTGCTTCATCTGACTTCTGCTCGTGATTCAGCAATGATTCACGTGCGACTAACATCACAATGTTTGTTTCGATTGGCATTTCTAACTCCTGATTCAAAGTGTTATGCTAATACGTTAGTACGCGTGAGAGGAATGACTTCAAACGCACAAGGTAGCCGGGACGAACTGATATCGTAAAGAAACTATTGCTTGTAATAGACCAGGCAGGATGGTGGCAGTTTGGCAATGTCATCAGTCAGTCCAACTCAGGAAGGCCGTGTTGTTATTGAGGCTCAATCTCGGTGATTTTTACGTATTTTAGACGTCCTGGCGAACTCTCCGTTTCATAGCTGTTCTGTATACAGTCTGACCTTACCTTCAGCAGTTCCGCCGAGCGTTAAAGTCGTATCTGTTTGGTTGGCTGCGTTCAGCACCTAGTGACTTTTTGTTTGTAGTGTGCTGTACAAAAGTTCTTACTTACTTTCTTATTTGCCAATACAGACCTTTATTATTCATTTATTTTTACAGGCCAGATGCTCTTCATGGCATCAGACTAGTATGAATGAGGACAATATTGACGACTAAATGCGTTTTGTGACAGGAGCGACAGGACTACGTGGTCGTGATGGACAGCCAGGTGACATGGGTGACGCAGGTTCACCCGGGTCTGCTGGCCTCCCCGGCGATATTGGTGACACAGGAGCAAGTGGCAGTCCTGGACCTAGAGGATTCACTGGTCCTACTGGGAGACAAGGATTCACCGGGCCTAGAGGCTCGCCTGGAGATGCTGGTCCAGCAGGGCCGACAGGTGGTACCGGCTTCACGGGTGGACCTGGACCAGCAGGGTCGCCAGGACCGACCGGAATGTCTGGTCCTGCAGGTAGCTTAGGCAATACCGGATTCTCTGGATTACCAGGAGCACAAGGAAGCCCCGGATTCACTGGTGCCACCGGAGCTGCAGGAGCCGCCGGAGGACAAGGGTCACCGGGAGCGACTGGTGTTCCAGGGCCTGTCGGCGCTCGTGGTTCGAACGGTGCTGCTGGAATCACTGGAGCACCTGGCCAGCAGGGTTTCACTGGCGGAATAGGCCCGTTTGGTGACACTGGTCCACCCGGGACATCAGGCTCACCAGGTGCTACGGGGTTCACTGGATTCACTGGTGGTACAGGTTCCCAAGGTGCAACTGGACCACAAGGAGATGTTGGTGGTATTGGGCTTCCTGGTAACACTGGGAGCTCCGGGGCTCAGGGTCAAGTTGGTGCCCAGGGAGCAACTGGACTTCCTGGAATCGCCGGATTCACGGGTCCTGCTGGAGCAACTGGAGCATCTGGAGTCACTGGTCTTCCAGGCGACAGAGGAGACTCGGGCAGCCCCGGCAGTGATGGAGTCACTGGTTTGTACTGTGTTGACATATTGACACATTGGATGTTTCAGATAATTGTTCTCCATCAACTAAAGCCCAATATTGTCTCATTTCCATGGTATTCGCCTTTCATAAAAATATTGGACTTAGGATGAGTTTGAAAAGTCATTTTGAACTTGTGCGACTAGCGACATTTACCGTAGTTTTCAAATATTCAACTAATCGTTGATACTGAAAATAAAAATAAAAAGACGAGGCCTCGTATTTCACGTATTTGGCCAGACGCTCCCTTACGGCCGATTTGTACCAAATTTGGATTATGAGTTAGTCTCATGGACATAATCAATTGTGCAAAGTTTTGTCGTGATCGGTTGAGGGGTTTGGATTTTGCGGGGGGAGGGGGTCGAATTTCAACCATTCCCATAGGAATGCGATGTCGCCATTAACACTGATGAAACTAACGTTTTACTGTGATGTATAGCAGCAAAACGAGTAAGTGTCGAACTTCATCTAAGAGACGGACGGACGGAAGAACGAACGGACAGATGCCGGGAATAGACTTTGGTGGTGCATTTTAGCCTTAAAATGTGACATCTGGTGGCAATACTTTCAATGACTTTCCTAATAATCAACTGACCAAATTTCATGTATTTATTGGTTGATCCCGGATTTTTATCTCCCCCCCTTAAATTTCTATGAAGCATCGCGGTTCGTTCTCCCATAGGATGTACGTCCCTGACAGACACAACGGACTAAAAGACGAACGAATGGACGGACGAAGAGACGCGTCTCATGAATCATGAATGCGACGACACAAATATTAACAATACACCTAGCAACGACGTAAGACACAAACAGCCAGATTGTACGCGGTTAAGAGGAACAAAATGAATATATGAAACATAGAAAGCCCGTTGTTGTCCACTGCTGCTCCACCATTGCTGCCCACAGTTCTCTGTCCTGAGCTGCTCTAAAGGTACTGTAAATGAATATCTATGGTATACCATTCATTTAAATTGTCTAGCCATTACCGTTCCCTCCTTGGTCTTCTTGGCTTATTTGGAACTTGTTACTCCAAACATAACCGTCTTTTGTTGTTCTTTGTTGTTATTTTTGCACACTTGTCCGAAAAAGTTCAATTTCTTTTCAGTCACACTTATCAAAAATATTAACTGTCATGGTACCCCATTCCTTCTCACACACAATAAAATACACAAGTCAAAGTCAACAAAGTAAAACTGAGATGAGCAAAACACGTGTATGCTGTTTCGAGTACTATTATTTATCAGGTAGTTGCTAGTTGTTACTTTCGTTGTTATATTATGCACTTACATTTGTTATATGCATGTAACCACTAAATAATAGTTGCAGTTACAGGTTGCAGTTTACTTTGTAATATTTTCACATTCACATTTATTTATGCTACTCATACAAAGCCTGAAGCTGTGTCAGTCGTTCTGTTCTGTGTCTGTGTTTGTGTAGGAGCCACTGGGCCTGTTGGTCTAATAGGCGCTCCCGGAGGCACAGGACCAGCGGGGGTTGTCGGCTTCACAGGAAACACTGGTCCTACGGGTGCAACTGGACAGTCAGGCGTCTCTGGTCTTCCAGGGTCAGCGGGTTTCACTGGTTTCACCGGGCTTCCAGGGGGTCCTGGATTTACTGGTTTTACAGGTATGTCTGGTCCTGCTGGACCTTCCGGATTACCTGGTGCCCCTGGAGCCACTGGTGTCACAGGATCGTCTGGGTCCCCCGGCCCAGCTGGAGCAACTGGAGTGCCTGGATCCAGTGGAAACGCCGGGCCTCAAGGGAGTGCTGGAGCGACAGGTTTCACTGGACTTCCAGGAGATTTTGGAGGTCCAGGAAATACGGGCGCAAGTGGAGCGCCTGGAGCAGCTGGAGGCCGCGGAGCAACTGGCTTTACAGGTCCTCGTGGAGATACTGGAGCGACTGGCGATGTTGGGTCAATTGGATCAGTTGGAAATCCGGGAATAACTGGACAGTCTGGAAACACTGGCTCCAGTGGAAATACGGGAGCAACAGGTGCCACTGGGGCCGCTGGTCCCGCGGGACCACGTGGATCGGTAGGTTTAGGAGGACCTCCGGGATTTACCGGAGCAACTGGAGCAACTGGAAACCAAGGAGCTCCTGGAGATGGTGGCGGTGTTGGCGCCGTCGGTGATACTGGAGCGACAGGCAATCCAGGCAGTCAGGGATTCGTCGGCGCTCCTGGTCCAACCGGATTTACTGGAGCCACCGGATTAACTGGAGCTACAGGCAGCAGCGGTGCTACTGGATTCACTGGACCTGGGGGTTCCCAGGGTCCACTAGGAAATACTGGCGGCTCTGGTGGAACAGGGTTTTCAGGCTCACCAGGTCCGGCTGGACAAGCTGGTTTTCCTGGACCGCCTGGTGTGGTAGGAGTTCCCGGTGTTATTGGTCCACGTGGTCAGCCAGGAGCTGGTGGAAGCATTGGATTCACTGGAGCAACTGGCGCTGTAGGTGCGGTGGGCAACACTGGACAACCAGGACCTGCTGGGCAACCAGGACCGAGCGGAGTGCAAGGTGTTGTTGGCGAAACCGGAGGTACAGGATTCAGCGGATTGCCAGGATTCACTGGTTTTCCAGGATTTACAGGTAATCAGGGTCCTAGAGGTGCCGCTGGGCCGCTTGGCGCAACAGGAGCTTCTGGCACGCCAGGACCGGCTGGAATTGTTGGTGATACAGGTGCTTCTGGTGCCACTGGAGCCAGCGGTTTCACTGGAGCAGCTGGCTTTACTGGTAGCAGTGGTGAGCCTGGGTTTAGTGGAAGTCCTGGCGCTGCGGGTGCTACTGGCTCTCCAGGACCGAATGGCGCTACAGGACCATCAGGATCCACTGGCTTTCCTGGTGTCACTGGCTTTACGGGACTTCCAGGAGCAACTGGACCAACCGGAATACCGGGCGTGTCTGGTTTACCAGGTGTCGTTGGAGTGACTGGAGTTACTGGTGGCACGGGTGCAATGGGGCCGACTGGTGATCGCGGCCCAATGGGAAATACTGGTGCAACGGGCGCTACTGGGCAAGTGGGATTTACTGGTTCATCTGGACAGCAAGGACCTCTAGGATTCACTGGTGCTGCAGGAGTGATTGGCGCAACAGGTTTCACGGGTGCCTCCGGGCAGATGGGTTTCACAGGTCAGAGTGGGTCTCCAGGAGCGGCGGGAGGGATAGGTTTTACGGGGTCTACTGGTTTATCGGGACGACCCGGAGCTAATGGTGCCATGGGTGGTACCGGTGCCACTGGAGCCGCGGGAATACCTGGAACAAACGGCCAACCTGGAGGTACGGGCTCCACCGGCGCAGCTGGACTTGCTGGACAGGCGGGAGAACCTGGTAGCCCCGGTCCACTTGGCCTTCCGGGCGACACGGGAACTCCTGGATCGATGGGCGCAAGCGGTGCTACTGGAGCCACTGGTCAGACTGGAGCGTCTGGGGTTCCAGGAGTTGCTGGCGGAGTTGGCGCAACTGGAAACACGGGTGCCTCGGGTCCATCAGGACCAGTTGGCGTTGCTGGCGCTGCAGGGCAGCAAGGGAGCATTGGTGCTACTGGTGTCACTGGACCGTCTGGTAGACCAGGTGCTTCTGGCTTCATTGGACCACAGGGATTCACAGGTTACTGCACAACTTTCACAGATCGTTTTCCTGTATCTCATATATCATTATTTTCCCAAATACGGTGTCGTACACAGCGTCGTTTCCATACTTTCCGAATTGTTATGGTGTTTGCAAAGTGTCTGAAGTGTTTTGGCAATTTTTCGCTTTAAATTTAATGTAATCTAATGTGATATAATATAAAGTGGGTTAACATACAACGACGATCACTGTGTCTTTTGGCGTTTCACGTTTTCAAGTGCTGTATGCAGATACAATAGTATAGTCGTCTATACTCTTAGTTGTATTGGCAGCTTGATTGGAGTGACAAGGCCGAGCCGCCATCGATAGTCTTGCTTCATTAAGACGCACAGCTTGTTTTGGTACCGGCTCAGAGCCTCAGAGGGGTTGTCCTGGATACAGTGGTCGTAAAACGAATGTGTAGGTTCAGAAATAATAGCCCCCCTAAGATATTTTGCAGTTTTCTCAGCAGGAATTACAAAAGTTACTGTCGGTAATACTAGTGCTGATAAATTTATAACAGTGTAGCTAATTGCATAATGATTATGTTTGCAAAGGTTTTGACTAAATATGTAAGTAAATTTTCGCTTAGAAATTCCAAGCGACTTCCGAAAAAAACTCCACCAGATCTCAGGGGGTATAGTTTTTTGGCGCACGTAGTATATGACAGTAACGAAGTGTTAATGGTTGGTTGCTGTTGCTGAACAGGAAGTCGGGGCCAAGATGGCTTAGCTGGGCAGCCTGGTGCTACTGGCGCAACTGGGTACAATGGCCGAACAGGAGCAACTGGGTTTACAGGCTCAACTGGTGCACCCGGAACATCTGGAGGTTCTGGATCACGGGGTCCAACTGGAGCCACTGGGGACACAGGTGCTTCAGGCCCGGTAGGTATCACCGGTTTCACTGGCAACTCTGGAGTACCAGGTCCCTCAGGACCGGCCGGTCCTAGTGGACCCCCGGGGGTGATTGGCGTCACTGGAGCGACAGGTGGCACAGGCTCAGCTGGTAATTCGGGCCCAGCCGGTCTTCCAGGAGGAACTGGATCTACCGGGTTCACTGGATTCATAGGAGCAACTGGAATGACTGGAGAAACAGGTTTTTCGGGTCCATTCGGAGCAGCAGGCCTTCCAGGCGACACAGGGTTCGGTGGCCCACAAGGCATAGCAGGAGCTGTTGGTGATACGGGACCTCCTGGAGGTATAGGCGCCACTGGAGCAACTGGAGCGTCAGGTCCATCTGGGCAACCAGGTACTCCAGGACCCGCAGGACTGATAGGTGGTTTCGGGATAACTGGCAGCACTGGAGCGACTGGTCCAGCAGGTTCACCTGGTAGTCCTGGGGCAGTTGGAGGCAGAGGTCCTCAAGGTAACACTGGAGGAACTGGCATCCGAGGAGCAACTGGCATATCTGGATTTCGTGGTGCACCTGGCGTGCCTGGTGCAGCTGGCAGTATTGGCGCTACTGGTTTCACTGGAGATATGGGTGCAGCTGGCGCAGTGGGCCCTACAGGACCCGTCGGTGGTCCTGGCTTCACTGGAGATTCGGGTGCAACTGGAGCCGCTGGGGTCCAAGGTGTAATTGGGCTTGTTGGAGCTGTCGGTCCTGCTGGGCCACGAGGTGCCACTGGAACTCCCGGATCTCCGGGCTCCATGGGAGCCACCGGAGCAACTGGAAATGCTGGAGCATCAGGTCCACGTGGTCCGACGGGCGGCACTGGTGCTACTGGTCAACCTGGTACAGGCGGGAGTGTAGGATCACCAGGATATACTGGACCGCCTGGTCCTGGAGGTCCTCAGGGAGATACGGGATTTCCTGGAGCGGTAGGTGGTCCTGGTTTTACTGGATTTTCTGGCGGGCCTGGTAGCATGGGGTTTACTGGACAGCCGGGAACTACTGGTGCTACTGGAGCAGCTGGACCAGCAGGTGCAAAGGGTGCCGCTGGAGTAAGAGGTGCTCATTCTGATTACTTCTGCTTGTAGAATTTTTCCACAGCTATTCATTTACTTCTAATTCATAGAAGGGATATTGTGCAGTTAATTAATTAAGTAAGTATGCAAGAGAATTTCTAAAGCACAGTTAAAGGGGGATTCACACCGCGCTCTCGCTTTGGTCCCATTACCTGAATAAAGATGTCTTCAGCGACTGTCTGAAACGGCTGTATGACAAGTCTGGCTGTCTTGAGTTCTGTTTGTTGATAGTTCAGCTGCACTGGAGGCTCTGTCGCCGAAGTTGATCCACGTGTGACTGACGAGAAGGGTACGAGTGTTAGCCGATTGCAGTGTTCTTAGATGGTTCTTTATATATGACTGGTGGCAGTGCAATTGTGTGGTGTCTTGTATATGATGTGTAGAAAATACATTTACCTACTGCATTCAAATTATGGCTAAGCTGCAGTTATTTTTAGTTTGTTTAACCTTTTATCTAGAATGGCGTGATGTAACGTATGTTTAAAACAGCACCTGTGCATGCAGTGCAGTGATGTCATTGAACTGAGCATATAACAACGCCGCCATGTTGGAGGTATACTTAATGTGAACACAATGTAGAGTTAAAATACCGAAATCTATAAATTTATATGGGCCGGCAAGCTTATTCTTAGACCTTGTATTTTGACTGGTATGTAATTTCACACAAAAATAGTTTGCAAGCGACGCTGCGCTGCTGAAATGTAGTTTTAGTTGACCTATAACACGGCAACGTAACTACAGTAGTCAGAATAATATCACTCACTCCAGTGGGACCCAAAGTGCAGCTGAATCATTTACATGCAATTACAGTACGTAATATATCGTTCTCACTGGATTGATGTCTCCAGGAACTGATGGAGGACCGGGTGCTACCGGTGCTGCTGGGCTTCCAGGTCCAACAGGGTCTAGTGGACCAACTGGTCCTAGTGGTGGAGTTGGTCTGCCTGGAAGTACTGGTAGTACAGGCGCAACTGGACCTGCCGGACCCGTTGGTTCGCCTGGTGCTGCTGGGTCGATAGGCCAAATAGGATTCACAGGAGAACGTGGCCCAGCAGGACCTGCTGGACCTCCTGGAATTGGCGGATCAGTTGGTGTTACTGGTTCCACTGGCGCAACAGGTACAGCTTACTAGTTCAGAGGCGGATCCAAGCAGACATTTGGAAGGGGTTCACGATATGTTGAAATGCTTAACTTGACCAAATGTCATTAGAAAAATATAAGTAAGTACTATGTTTTTAATTGCACAGAAAGTAGTCTAACTGAAGCTGAATAGTGTAATAAACTTTGCATCATTCTTTGAGTACAGAAAGTTGCTAACTTATACTAAAGCAAAAAATGTTGGTCACTTTTACACGAAAATTCATGAGGTTTTAAAATCATATCTTCAATAATTTTATTTCCCCTTGAAATTTTCTGAGTGTTCTTTTAAAAGAAGTGTCAAGATAACCCGGAGAACCACTTGGATCCGCCACTGAAGTTGTCACGTTTTTTTTCTGATCTGTGGGGAATTCTGGAAATACTGCCACCAATGCTAGTGTAACTACAGGTAGCCCAAAAAATAGTAAGCCACTTCCCAGTTCTCAATCAATCATATTAAATGTATTAAAACCTGCCACTGAGAATAGAATTTTCGTCTACTTCAGTCTTCAGGTGTCAAACAAGTACTGTGATATTACCACTTGGTATTAAATATTCTATATTGACATAATTTCTTACGTCAATTATTGTTCGTAAGCCATGTTTGTGCGATATAGGTCATATAAAGCAAATTGTATAAGCATCTCTCTCGCATCATTTCGTTTTATTGAACTATGAATGCCATTCGTAAATTATCTTTTAAATGAAAAATCTCTTCCCCTTTTCGGGTTTTTAATTACGATTTGATCACATATGCTTAATTTTTCCAATAGCAAAGCTTGAAGCACCAAAATTAATGATGCCACAAATTGGGTCACACATAGAATATATAATACCAACTGATAATATTCTAGTGCTTCTTTTACGCTCAAATTTTATATAAAACTCTATCCTTATTGGCGGGTTTTCTATACGATTTAATGATAATTCAGAAGTGGCTTGCTTTTTATTGGGCCACCCTGTAGATTGGCTCAATGTACAACACAGTGCCTGTGACCTGGAACTGCATTCAGTTCGGCATCCATGTTTAACCACTTTTGGTTTCATATTTGCTGATAAGTGCATCCTATCAAATGTCACATGTGTGCTTGAGTTCCACAATGATCATCACGAAAACCTAACAGAAAAAAAACAGGAAAGAGCAACGCCAACTTTTATGGGAAAGATTAAGGCTCAATAGAGGTATTGGTCATTTAGAGTTCGCTTTCGACTGATGTTACAATATTAGTATGTTTTGGGCAGATGTAGGGGTAACCTCATAGGTACTTGTCTCAGTATAGTACAGTTTGAGACAGTATTGCTTGTTTCTAAAATTAAAACTTGCAGGATAGTGAATGGCCTCGAACCATGCTTTTTGATATAAAATTACGAACAGTAGTCGCTGATGACTGCCAGCCATTGTATTTTAATTTCATTTTAATTTGTTGTTCACTTTTATTTTTATTATTACTTATTATGGTATACTATGTTATATGCAGCGTCGCTGTTCGTATTGTAATAGGTGCTTCACAACAAAGTGTTTTTAAATGATGACGACAATGTCCGTTGGTGTTTTGTAATAACTGTTGTCACTACCTTGTCTGAAGATGAATGATATGTTACGGAATTAATCCAATATAGTGCCTCGTTGGGTTGACGTAACGTTGTCAGAATTTCACAACGAAAACCCTTGTTATTAGAGAACCAAACCAGCTGATGGAGCTATCACTCAGCTATTGAAATGCAGTCGCCAGTGTACTGAGCTACGTTTGAAAAATTCGTCAATATTTCACACAGTTAGATGAGACAGAATTTCGGTAGAATATCATGCGTGCAGACAGCGTTGCTGTTCAGCAAAACTACAACACATGAATACATGGAAAGAACGTGTAGTTACACCTACAGGTTTTCTGGAAAACATGAATTTGTCAGGGATGGATCCTGAAAGAAATTGGGGGTTTACCAGTAAGGATCGGCTTAAAATACTGAACTTCACAAAATGTGGATGAAAAAATGCGCCCTGTAAGCGTACTCCAATCTGTCGCTGTTTATAACTCGTTTCTGAAACGCATTGTTCAGCTAACTTGAATCTTGGTCCGAATCTGCAAAAATTTCAAAATATAAATAATGGAAATATGTCTACACTGCAGAATGTCTGCGCTTTCAGCCATAAACTTATTTATGCTTTTGACTGTGGTGTAGGTCCAAGTGGCCCGAATGGTAGTCAAGGCAGCACAGGAGCAATTGGTACACCCGGTACAGCTGGTATGGCTGGTCAGCCTGGACCTCAAGGGTTTCCAGGAGTTCAAGGTATACAAGGCCCAGCCGGTCCGCCAGGCAACGTTAGTGGCATAGGTGCTACTGGCGAAACGGGACCGGCAGGCGTCCCTGGCGGTCCGGGCGCGACAGGTGCGACTGGTGCTACAGGCAACAGTGGTTTTGCCGGAGCCGCTGGATTCGGTGGATCGCCTGGACAAACAGGTGCCACAGGAGCTACGGGCCCGGTGGGACCAATTGGACCACAGGGAGTTGTTGGCTTTGTTGGCTCTCCAGGAGGTGCAGGAAGACCAGGAGCTTCTGGTGCTACCGGTGCCACAGGAGCTCGTGGAACGCCTGGAAGAACGGGGGGAACTGGCTCTTCAGGTCCAAATGGAAACACTGGATCATCGGGACCAAGTGGATTCAGAGGTATAACAGGTGTTGACGGAGACACAGGACAGACTGGCAGTACTGGGGCTACCGGTGCATCAGGAGCCACAGGTATACCAGGCAGCGCAGGAGGACCAGGGGGTATTGGTGAAACAGGCTTTACAGGGCCATCAGGTCCACCTGGACAGATGGGAGCTACTGGGTTTCCAGGGCGTCCAGGGGCTACTGGCGTCAGAGGAGCTTCCGGTTTTAATGGGCCGTCTGGTCTCCCTGGAACTGCAGGTGCAGTTGGAGCCACTGGTGTTCCAGGAAGTCGAGGATTCGATGGAGAACCGGGAGATACTGGATCCTTTGGAATTCCCGGTGTGCAGGGTGGTACTGGAGCGCCTGGTGTAGCCGGCCCTAGTGGACCCGTTGGTCCCAGTGGATTCATTGGAATCACGGGTGCCACTGGCAACCCAGGCTTTGCTGGTTTGCCAGGGCCACCAGGCGTCGCAGGACGTGCAGGTGCCATGGGCGCAACGGGACCACCCGGATTTCAGGGATTGAACGGCGCGCCTGGTGCGGCGGGTGCTTCTGGCTTTATTGGTGCAACTGGAGGCCCCGGTGCTATTGGGGCAACCGGATTCTCTGGCGCTCCCGGAAATACCGGAGCAACTGGTTTTCCGGGAGATGTTGGATTCACGGGCCTTCCTGGTGCTAGTGTCCCGGGTTTCCCTGGCGCCACTGGTGCGCCTGGTTTGCCTGGAGCCAATGGAGCACCTGGAGCACTGGGAGCAACTGGAGCAACTGGAGCAAATGGGATAGATGGAAGTCCTGGAAACACGGGTCCACCTGGTTTCCCTGGAGCTGCTGGAGATACTGGGCCTCCCGGTCCAACGGGAGGCATCGGTGCAACGGGACTCCCAGGAGCAAAGGGATTTCCTGGCGCAGTAGGAGCAACAGGTAAGAATATTCAATTATTTGTGAACTGCTGTTGTGATTGCATGACATGATAACCAGACATGCTGGATTCCAAGTTGCGAGAATTTTTGGGGAACGTGTGTCTGCAGTGGCCTCCAAAAGCATCTGTAATTTTTTAGAATAATGAGTGCAGCGGCAAATTCGGCAGTCTGAACAAAAATTGTGGTATCTAAGGCCATTGCTTGAAAAAGAGTGATTATTTCTGTGTCTTGGTTCTATGTCAGCCGAGATTCCAGGACTGGCTCGAGAGATATATTAGCGCTACGCTTCAGTTTCATTTGGCTGTTATGACCAACAAAAATGCCAGTAGTGAATGGCAATTCGAAATGCTGTGTGTATGCAGACAACATTTTGGTATGTTAAAGTGGAGACATCTAAATTTAAGTCAAAAATGTAGTGAGACGATCATATTTTTAAACCTTAAGCACAATATTCTTTTGTGTTTTCCCCTGTTCTTAATTTGTGTGGATGGTTGCTTTTCACGGTTGGTCAGCAGAGTTTTTCCGTAGATGACAGACATTGACTGTCTAAAACATCAATAAGGATATTGAGCGTTAACATTAAATTTGTGAATTGCGTTAATAGTGGCATATAGAAGACTCAACAAGTGGTTTTTGAATCAGTAAGAGTCTGCTAAGTTTACAAACGTTCTTCACAACGCAGTGTACTATGTTATATGTTGAATAACATGCGCTGCAGACTTGTGAAACTTTCTATAGCATCTGCAGACCTACAACGATTTTATGATCAACAGTTTGTGTACTGATTGAATGACATTTTTCTGCTAATACATTTGTTAGTTTATGTAATTTTTATTCTATGTTTTTATCCTGTACATTTTTATTACATTAATATATTTTTCTAAAGTATGTAATATTGTGTGCTTGTTTATACATTGCTCTACTGTTAGTACGATTTTTGTCATTTCCACTTCCGGTGATTACAGAATGGCTTGCAGTTTTCGTTGCGTCATCATATAGTGGTAGTATAATGGCTAACTCAGCATGATGTGTGTTGGAATGTGTGTGACTTGTAGGAAGCCCGGGACAGTTTGGTGCACAAGGATTTCCGGGTGGAGTCGGTGCACCGGGAAATACTGGAGCCCCAGGTCCAGTCGGTCCACTTGGTAGTCCAGGCCCAATCGGTGGCATTGGGTTCACTGGCGCATTTGGCAGCCCTGGAGCACAGGGACCTATTGGCGCAAGTGGTAGTATTGGAGCCACTGGGCCTTTTGGACCCCAGGGACCACCCGGACCACCGGGACCACTTGGAAGTCCTGGGTTCATGGGACCTCCTGGAGCGCCTGGTGGGCCTGGTTTCCCGGGTGCAAATGGATTCACTGGATTTACCGGCGTGCCCGGATCACCGGGAATTACTGGGTTTCCAGGATTACCTGGGGACACTGGAACACCTGGTGTTCAAGGTGTGATGGGGTTCACTGGATTTGTAGGACCACCAGGAGCTATAGGTTTACAAGGTCCAGTTGGTTTCCCTGGTCCTGCAGGTGGAGTTGGCAACATAGGTTCATCTGGATTTACAGGACCCTCTGGATTACCGGGACCACCTGGAGACACTGGCCCTCGAGGGCTAAGTGGAGCAACTGGAATAATGGGTGCCGCCGGAGCTCCTGGGAGGAGTGGAGCCACTGGTTCGCAGGGACCACCTGGCCGACAAGGATTTCCTGGCGGCAGAGGTGCACCAGGAGCTCGTGGCTTGACGGGAGTGGTCGGCATGCAAGGAGTTCGCGGACCGCCGGGAGCAGTGGGAGCAGTAGGAGTGACTGGACCACGAGGTGCTCCAGGAGCCACAGGATTCCGAGGTCAGACGGGCGTCGTAGGATTCACGGGACCTCAGGGACCTCGTGGCCAGTCGGGTGGCGTCGGCGGTATTGGAGATACCGGCCATACGGGCGTCCCCGGGCCTGTGGGTTTTCCTGGACCAGCTGGAGCAGTTGGACTTTCTGGACCTGCAGCTCTCCAGATATTCGGAAATTCTGCTCGTGTGTATCTGCTTGTATTTTCTTGTGTTGTCACAAATAATATGGCGTTAAACTTGCGATAACTTGGTCGTGGTTGACTGCCGCAGTTTGTCATCATCATCGTTTATTAGCCATAAAAACAAAAAGAGCTGCAGTGAGTGAGTGAGTGAGTAGAATTTAACGCCCCACTCGACACAATACAGGTCATTTCGGAGGCGGAAGTGCAGGTAAGCAAGACGGTAGGGGGGAGGGGGCCAACGAAGCAGACACTACCATTACAGTTATCCAAATATAAAAATTTGCGACAACATCCTCAACGAATTCCGCTAATGCTAGATATCGTGGGAAAAGAGCAATGTTTAAGCAAATGTGCAATGGCATTTCAACTCATTGATATGTCATCTTGAGCAGTATATTATTGCACATGCCACTGCCAGAACCGTCACGTTGCTGGAAGAGAGTGTTTCCAATGCAGCAGTAGCGTCACGCTCAGAGAGTGCAAGAAATCTCTAGGGGAGGCAATTTTTGGGTGTCAGGGAGGAATTAATATTTCGCTTTAGAATACACAAAAACAACATCTACACGCTACAAAATAAAAAAAACTTTCTTCTCCATTCAGCGATTGTGAAGGCATAACCCCGGCCTTTCTCCTCCCGACCAATCCGTGACGTATGTCGGCGCTCGCCTCGAAGCCAAGAACGACGAAATGCGAACTGTGCCTGCAATGTGTAATGGACAGTCTCGTCATGAAGGATGATACTTTTAAAAACTGAATGAATATTATCAAATTCTTCGCTTTTTGATCGAAAAATTATGACTATGTCTTAAACTGTGGAAGATGTTAAACAGAATCGGCGAGTATAGCTGGCCATTTAGAGCATTCGACAGAAATGGGTAGCTGCGTGTTTTCACTTGCAGCCTGCAGGTGCGTGCATCGCCGTTGCAATGTTGCGTTGCAGAGATTAACTCACTGTGCAGTCCACTGCAATGTGACGAGCGATGCGAAATCGCTGCTGTCTCCAGTTCTTCTTCGCTTGTTCGTGCTTACTGCACTTGTGAAGTCGGCTTCAAGAGAGTTCATGTTCAGGCAAATATGAAGTGTAACAGTAAGTACTTGTGGTTGTCAAAATTGTGCCTGTGAAAATTGTCTGAGAATGATCAGAAGCATGTGTCTGACTGAACTAAACCGAACTAAACTGACTTCTTTGAACCTTCTTTCACTTTATGATCACATCATCAGTGCCATTGGTCGTCAGCAAGTCACATGTCTTTGTCTACTTGACCTCTCAGCTGCCTTCGATACCATTGATCATTCTATCCTCTTGGATCGCCTATCTACAGGGTGGCCCCAAAAAAAGTAAGCCACTACCAAATGATCAAAAAATCGTATTAAATCGTATTAAAGACTTTCAATGAGATTAAATTTATTCGTCAAATTAAAGAATGAATCAAGCACTATAATATTATTTGTTGGCATTAGATATTCTATGCGTGACCTACTTTCTGACCTCAATAACTATGCC
>Ga0209568_1000275_pt1 | contig 18051 bp, 11 predicted proteins | sample WorMetOlspDAHAB2_FD_187406 | JGI IMG/M metagenome (GOLD analysis project Ga0209568, IMG submission 187406) | Marine gutless worms symbiont microbial communities from Max Planck institute for Marine Microbiology, Germany - Olavius sp. DAHAB.2... ...
AGAGTACACGACTAACTTCGCACCCTTAGCTAGCTCGACAGGCCCGGAACCAAAGGATTTCACAGATCCCCTTACTCCTGCTCCAACCTTTTCATCACCCTCTCCGGTAGACAATATGTACGTTCCATCTGTGTAGGTATTTTCAGCCTTCAAATGACTGATCCCAGTCTTGGCGATAACCATCACGGAACCTTCGATGACTTCATTCATCTCCAGAGACTTTTCATCACCGGGATCTAGCATCACTATCTTTAAGCCGTCAGCATCACCTTCGTCACCCTCGTCACCTGAAACAGAACCGCTAAAGCTTCCGGTTCCCGACCCGATTAGAAGTACCGCCACATCGCCTGCACCTTCTGTGATCAAGTTGGTACGACTTGTGATGTCTCCACCGAACACTTTCATAATCGCAATGTATTTAGAATTGGGGTCCCGACCAGCCGGATCAAGATTGCTTAAGTATATCTCTCCTCCTTCGACGCTGCCTCCAGTCAGTACGAAAATGTCCACATGCTGGACACCACTAGCATCGCTCCCTGCATCTGACAAGGCAGAAACGAGCGTACTGATATTATCGATAGACTTTGTAGAAACAAAAGTCTCGAGAGCGGTGTCAAAATCCTCATAACCCGCTATATGTACATCTCTTCCATGCTCATCTTCTCTCGTAAAACGAACCCCTGAAGACAACACCTTGCTTCCCGTTGACATCCTGATAACGGTACTAAATGCACCAGGATCCTCCTGAGGTCCTTGGACCTTTAATCGCCCAAGACTACCGAGACAGATACTCTTACCCGCATCTACTACGAAGACCCTCTTTGGTGGTGTAGCATCAGCTTCCTCCGTCAAATCAGCTGCATTGTACTCCTCCTTCAGCCCCCCTTCCGATCCAGCAATGGGCTGCTGGTTATCGTCACAATAAAATCTGCCACCATGAAACTGAATGACGGGATCGTCAGCAAGAGCTGAAAGACTTCCCATCACACAAAGCAAAGACAGAATGAGAAGCGACGATAGAAAATATCTCGACAGCCGAGACGCACGAAGACCAAACAGCGATGAAATACCAAGACCCGGCACTAAACTATTACTAGCAGACACCTTATCCCCCCCTAAGAATACAAATCCAAAAGAGTGCGAGAAACAATAAAGATCAAACAAAACCAGTTCTAAAGCTACATACCTCTATTGAAGCACAAGGCTCTACAATACGGATAGTTTTGAAGGACATCATCTCCAATACAGGCTCGGTATTATTCACTCTAAGCTACGTCGATAAAACTCATTCCTTCGGTATTATTCACTCTAAGCTACGTCGATAAAACTCATTCCTTCGGTATTATTCACTCTAAGCTACGTCGATAAAACTCATTCCTTCGGTATTATTCACTCTAAGCTACGTCGATAAAACTCATTCCTTCGGTATTATTCACTCTAAGCTACGTCGATAAAACTCATTCCTTCGGTATTATTCAGTCTAAGCTACGCTGATAAAACTCATTCCTTCGGTATTATTCAGTCTAAGCTACGCTGATAAAACTCATTCCTACTGCATCTTCTACGACATTCTGAATGGATATGAGTCTGACCACACTTTGAATTTTAAATTGTCCTCAGAGAGTCGTGACAATACCACATCATTTCCCAGAAGGAGCCCAGCTTTTCCGCCACAAACTGCGGCGACACAACCGAGTTATAAAGACAGTAAACCCTGTGTTTATATTTTAATACTGCCACATCCAAGTTTTCGTGTTGGAGGCATTTTACTAGTAGTAATCACACCCAAGCAAGTCTTTCTATGCTAAAAATAAACTATTTTTCAAGATTTTCCAAATGTAACCAGGCCACACAGGCGAGAATATACAACAACAACACCTCTGCTTGTATGAAAGAACACGAAAGAGATCACTCCCTGCTTCAAGATGTCGATGAAACCGCCATGACCAGGTGCCGAGACAAGGCTCTCAATACCAGGGAGCAAAGCCTTACCTCGATATCACCAGAATCCTTCACCCGACTTGGCAGTTTACAACTCGAACCTCGATTCAATCCCAAACCTGCCGTTACGTGAAGTCGCGGACACTTCCCCATGATAGATAAGTGTCAAAGACATATCATCACCAATCCGCCGCAGATCCAATAACAACCTGAAAAATCCGAGATATCGCCCAGGCGTCACTCCTGAAATGGAATACTCGGAATCGTTATCAAGGAAACTCATGTTAGCAACAGGCAACTGTTCTGGAGTCCAGTTGGCCTTAAACCCAAAGGAATAACGCAACAGCAATGCCCTGGGAACAGGGTCGCCACAATCACCTCCCAGACATAAGACCCCCCTCACACCGACAGTAGAGCCAAAATAACTATGGCTGCCACCAGAGCTCGCAAGAGCGAGAGCTGGATCTTCATAATTCTCAGAAAAAGCTTGAGATGAGATATTGGCAGTTTCGATCCGACCAAATACCTCTGCCACACCGGACTCCCACTTACTCATGAAGTCGAGATTAGCTATCTCAGCTGCAAACCGCGTCCCCATAGCAGTGTAGTCAGACCTGAGCCTATGCGTACCTATAGACTCAAGAGAAGAAACCTCACGATACACAGAAGTGGAATGGTGAGAAAACACCATGTTCATGCGCAACTCAAGTGCCTTGAGGTCATAAACAGCATAACTCCCGAGATAGTAACCACCTACTGTACCTCTGGAGTCACGATCAGGCTCCTCGATATTGTATGCGCCAATAGTGTAGCCCAGGAGCATCCCCACACGAGTGCCATGTGCTATGAGCAACTCTCCACCAAGGGCAAAACCGTTATTGTGAAACTCGGTCTTAGTACCCCCCCATTCTCCTCCAGTCATACGCCCGAAATCCATAAGGATATTGTTCCAAGAACTAATGCTCCCGACTTCCTTTTTCAGAGCCGCGTATTTCACATTATGTTTGCCATCACGCGATTCACGGTTTCCAGCAGAACGACCTGCTATATAAGAGTGATAGATCCTATCCCGGAGCGTTGTTCTATGTATATAGTCACCTATCATCTCCCCTATCACGACAGAGCTGTTGAGGAAGACGCTTAATCCAACAGCATAGATCTCACCTGATATATCCTCCAGGGCCTCTCGAGCAGATGAGGGTCCATCTAGCATCAGCTTAGTCAGCATGGCCTGATGAACTGGAGTCCCAGTATCTAACTCGTCAACGGCAGCCCCGACTGCCTCTCCTGTCACATTTAAGCTTTTCCCGAGTGACTTAAACCTGTTTTCTTTTAAAGGTACCCATCCCAGAGCAACCCCTTTAATTCTCCGATCTTCATCCTCTTTATCGTAGAAATTGTAAAAGATGACAGGGACTGCTACCTGGTCGAAATCTGAGCTGTCTACGTTCGCAAACCGACCGGTTTTATAGTTTTTGATAATAACCTTTCGCTCATCATTGTCCAAATTGCCGGAGGCCGCTGTAACTTTTTCGCCCGTCAAGTTACGCAAGATAAGACCAACGTCTTTCCCTATTGTCACTCCAGTGTGTTTTTGTCCCGTGTGGTCTTCCTTATCGTAGTCTTTTTTGGCACTGATAGAATCTGTGATCCATCCTTCGCTATCTATATCTATCTCAACCTCGTATGAGGAACCTTTGTTCAGCAACACATATCCAGCTTCTATACTCTCGACGCTTGGATCGTTAGAATCCAACCTGGCCTGACTGCTGGTTTTGGAGAATCCAGGAGCTAATACTCCTCCTTCTCTTACGATGATTCCATCTTCGACTGAGCGATCTCCCTCGAACCTACCTCCATTGCCGACTTCGACCGACCCTCCCATTCTACCGAAAAAGTCGCCTATAGCGACAAAAGTGACATGCTCAATCGATGTCACACCGAAGAAAGTCTGCGACATGTGATTGTTGTCAAAGGACTTGCCGTAGAACAAGAACAGATCTGAGGCTCTACGACCCATAACACTAAACTTACTGCTAGAAGGTCCTGTTACCTCTACATTGCGATCCATTGCAACCGGATGGATACCGAGCTTGAAGGACATCTCAGACTTGTCACCGATAGTCACTGAGGCATTTGTAACGCATACTTCAGCAGTACCACAGGCATCAGCTCTTTTCCTGGAAGTAGCTAGCTCTGCAACCAACTTTCCATCCTGGATATCAAAGTCTGCATTATCTGCATTCCCCAGTCCGATGATCTGGGTACCCTTTCCTTGCTTTCTCAGCATTACTTTTGAGTCGTGAGGTGCGGAAATGATACCTAAGAAAGATCTCTCTTCCCCCTCCGGCACATTAAGTATCAGGTACTCGCCAGGATCAGACAGAATGACTTCAGAAGGCTTGTCAGATCCTATAATGCCGGCGAAAGTTCGTGTATGACTTCCCAAATCGACAGCACCCTCGAGATCCAGGATACCCGATAGCAAGTTTGCATTGGAAAATTTCAGGATACCGGTTTGGTTCTCTTCTCTGCGTATTATCAGATCACCTTCCCCTTCGAGCTGGGCGGGGAATGTAATATCTACGGAGTAAGTTATAGTAAAGGTCTCCCCTTCATACACTTCCGCAGAATCGGATGCCTCATCGAATAAAGGGGGAAGACTCCCGCCAATTGTAATCTCGGAAACGGCAGCATGAGATACACCACATATAAATAAGCTAAAGCACAAACATGCAACAAACAGAGTGATCAGACACTTCAATGTGTTTGTCCTTCTGGATGTAAATCTTTGAAAAACTATCGTGTTCGTGAATAAATCATACGACACCGCCGTTACCCTCCATCGCCGTAAAACCGGATCGCAGTCTGAGAAAACCCAAGGCTAACAAAACCATCACATGAAAAAACAAGAGTATCAGCAATTAACAGACCTCCTTGCATTGGTGCAACCCAGAAGGGAGACTGATTCGTCATTGTGCATTATCTGTCAATCCACCACTTAAGTCAGCAATTAACGGCATCTTCTTTGCATCACAGATATATGCCGCTTCTGGTTTTGCAAACCGCAAATGCAACCAGTAGCCTGCGTGTTATAATTTATTAATGGTAGATGACCAAAAAGTAAAAAACACTGAAAAATTGATGAAGTATATTTTTTAGTTGCAGGTAGTTGCAGGAAATGGAAGGGGCTACAGGAAATCGCACGACCCAGAAAAGTTGGGTCTGTCTTAGATCAGAATTCCAACTTACCTCCAAACTGAAAGCCGTTGCTATGCGATGTGGAAGAGATCTCCCCGATAAAGTTGGGTCTGTCTTAGATCAGAATTCCAACCTACCTCCAAACTGAAAGCCGTTGCTATGCGATGTGGAAGAGATCTCCCCGATAAAGTTGGGCCTGTCTTAGATCAGAATTCCAACTTGCCTCCAAACTGAAAGCCGTTGCTATGCGATGTGGAAGAGATCTCCCCGATATAGCTAGCACTGAAAGACAGATAACCATTCATCTGCACACGTGTTCCCGCCCTCAAACTAACAACATCTCTTCCGACGGAACCCGCAGAAACGGAATACCTCGAGGCAGCATCCACGAAGTTTAACAGATAAGTATCATCTGTGTTACGCCAGACGTATCTTCTCCAGCCGACACCATAGTCGAGGAAGACAGACATGGAACCAGAATCGTCACACCTAGAACTGAGACATGTGCTTCCTCTAACCCCAAGGCTTGCATCCAAAACAAAACGACTACCTCCAGGACCAGCAAGAGCGAAACTTCCGCCTCTTTCCTCTGAAAAAGCTTCCGCTAGGACATAAGAACCATCAAGGCGCAGAAAGCCCCCTATCACACTCCTCAAGTTACTGGAAAAGTCAAATCCGTATTTAGCCAACTCAAATCCAAGCCTTGCACCGTATACCCCATGATTTGCCTTGTTTGTTTCCGATACATCGATGCCAGGAATGGAGATCTCGCGGGACATCAAGATATATTGTGCTCCCAACACCAGACTTGAGCGTATCACCCAGCCGTCGAAGTACTGAATTCCATAACCTCCGAGATAATATCCATTTGTCACCTTCTCTGACTTTCCTGCATCCGGACTGATCTCATAGGCACTGCGAGTATAACCGACGATCGCACCAGCAAGCGCGTCAGGCGTAAACATCACGTCACCGCCAACCAGAATGCCGTAATCAGAAGTACTCAGTGTTGATGAACCGGACTCAGTATCAGATATCTCTCCTAGAGATCCGAACCCACGCTTCCATGCTGAGATTTTCCCATCCTCTGAATAGATAGACCTGCCACGCGACACCGTAACACTGCTCCGATGAGCAAAACCGGCCTCATGGGTGTACTCGGAAATCATATCCGTTATTGACCTGGAACCTGTCAGGAAACCCTCGATAACTGTTCCGTAAATCTCACCAGAAACCAGTTTCAGAGCTGTTGAAACAGAGGATTCAGGAACCGCTGCAAACACCTGATAGATCCTTGAAGTCGGGCCAAGCCGATCAATATAGGAACCGACAGTCAAGGATTGATCAGATTCAGTTCCTGCTGAGGCAAATCTATCTTTCTGGAATGGTTTCCAGGTCATGGATACTTCTTCTGTTGCCGTATCGTAACTGAGTACAGGAAAGACAGTCTCGAAAGCAGAGGAATCAATACGCCCAAACCTTCCAGTCTTGTAACCTCTGAATATCACCTGTTTAGAAGGTTGCTCAAAGGCGCGGATATCTGAATTCTCTTCATTTCCTTCGGTGTCTGTCTCCTCGGTGTCCGTCTCCTCGGTGTCTGTCTCTTCTGTGTCTGTCTCCTCGGTGTCCGTCTCCTCGGTGTCTGTCTCCTCGGTGTCCGTCTCCTCGGTGTCTGTCTCCTCGGTGTCCGTCTCCTCGGTGTCCGTCTCCTCGGTGTCTGTCTCCTCGGTGTCCGTCTCCTCGGTGTCAGCTCCATTGTCATCTTCGGACGACAAGACCAACTTGAGGATTGTTCCAGTTTCTATAGTGATGCCTTTTTCTCCCGCCTCCGTGACAGATGCTCTCCATCCATCGTCATCGATCTCCACGTCCAGCTGGTAGGTCGAGTTAGTCTCTAACAGTCTTCCCCCACTCCACATGCGTCCTACAGACATTCCGGGAGCTAGTGTGGCTCCGGACTTCACAGTGATCATACCATTGATTCTACCGACTCCCCGGAGAATGCCTCCCTCCTCGACCACAAATGACCCGCCAGAAACTGTATCATCTATTGCATTGTCAGCTGGCTTGACGAATACCGTCATTCCTTTGACTGTGATGGCTCCTGTAAAATCGTACCCATCTGCGATGAGTAACATCCTGTCACTTCCAGTGATACTGACATCACCATCACCGGACAAGACACTGACAAACCCTACTGCCTCGTCCTGAGTAGAAAGCACTACCTTTGCGCCAGCCTCGATTTCCAGTCTGGTGTCTTTGACGCAAATCTCAGACGAGCCACATACCGGATTGGACTCGTAATCGACCCCATCTTGTCGCTGGAACTTCAGGATCAGACCTCCTCCACCGACTTGGATTTCTCCGCTGTATCTATCGTCGATACGGATTATCTGTGTACCAGGATCCGTTTTTCTCGTATTAGCCACTCCGAACACGCCATCGAATATGTATTCCTTCCCTGCGGGAACCTGGAGCGTCAATGTATTGTCTCCTAGGGAGAAAACCCTGGAAGAGACATCTGATCCTAACAGGCCGAAGAAAGTACGATCACTTTCTCCCAAATCGACTTCACCACCCGGGATGTATAATATTCCTTCAGGCATGTCTTCGGGAAGATTCAGTACCTCTGGCTCTTCTGTCTCTGCAACTAGGTGCGTTTCACCTGCACCAGTGATATCAAAAAAGTGCCCCTCTAAATCGTCATTTCCTGAGTAGACTACAAGCAGTTTAGCTCCCTTTATGACTTCTATTGGCATGTCCTCGTCAAAGCTGTTTGGCCTTATACGAAGTCCACCTCCTCTTACCTCAACCCTGTCGATATTTTTGGATTCATCAGTGTCTGGATCACCCGTATCAGGCTCATCCGAATTCTCATCAGAAGAAGCAGAGGAAGAATTGCCGAATAGCTCTTGTACTCCAGGACCATCCTTTACGAGCACCCGAACTCCCTCTATCCTGCCCTCGAAAGTGTATTTTAGGCCTTCTGCAACATCGATGACGAGTTCATCTGTATCCATTACCTTTCCAGAAGGACCTACCAATCCACCGATGACAAGCTTTGACCTTCCCCCTAGATCGAATACTGTATCGCTACCTACCACTCGAAGCACTGCTTCAGCAGGTATGACCCCCTTCTCCCCCAGGCGAATAACCTCCCTGATCTGTACCTCTCCACTGGGAAGTTGAGCGTTGAGGATTATGACATTAGGTCCGTACGCTTGCAGGTTCCCATCACCGATGACATCGTTGTCAAAAACCACCTCATTGTCATCGTCGTCGCTTGACAAGTTGACGCTTCCTCCTTGATGCACTCTTACTATGGCATCTCCGATAGCCTCTTCTAAATGTCCATGGATGAACAGGGGACCAGTTCTGATATCGATCTCGCTACCGTAAAAAAATCGCCACGGAGCCCTTTCTCGAATTAAGATTGCTGAACCTGGACCTAACTTGATAATCTTATCCAAGCGAAACAAAGCATGGGCCCCATACACGATATTATTATAGTTCTTTACAGTCAGCGTGACTTTATCGTTTGGATTGCTGCTACCGATGATGGTTCCTGCTCTGGCAACGAAGTCCCTCACAGTAATGGACCTGCCATCTAGATTTACTATGACGGCTAGATCAGGATCAGGATAATCTGGATTAGGAGTATCAAATATCGCAAAATCGTAACTTCCTAGTATAAGACCCATGTCTTCTTCTGGAAGAACCGCAGTCTTCTTTATCAGAGCATGCCCAAAATCAACCACGATATCCTTTAGAGAAGAGAAGTTCCCATGCAACTCCACACTAGCATCCGGGTCTGAATTCAGGTTGATTTGCTTTATGCCAAAATTTCCATGCAACTCCATCACGCCATGGTTTATTATCTCCAGCCTGCTTTCACCAAACACGTCATTTACAAATTTAACCCTTTGGTCTCCCGTATGTCTGACGATTAGTAGTCCATTTGCATTGATATCGATGTTTGCCTCACTAAAAGTACCTTGGGTTACTTCCAGGAGACCATTTAGGATTTCAACTTCCCTGCCGGTGTAGATGGTTTCAAAGAGCTCCTGTACGCCTTCTCCATCCTTGACGAGTTTATCGATCTCGGAAATAGCACCATTCAGAAAGCTGTATCTTTCATCCTCTGCCGTGAAAATGGTAAGGACGACTTGTTTTTCCGCATCTCCCCCCCCTACGATAGAAGGTGGCTCAGTTCTTTGGGTCTCTTCGGTCGCTGAGGTCAATCCATTGAAAGTCATGGATTTCCCCAGCAAATTCAAGACACCACCTGGACTGATTTTTAAAGGTGTAGTGATGGTGATAGGATTGGACAGTGCAGCTTCGCCTTCAGCGACCCAGAACTCTTGGACAGAGATCTCACCGTCGAACCTTATTCTGCCTCTTCCCTCTTTTTTCAGGCGACCAATTCCTGAGACTTTGTTTGGAAACACTGTTGCAGAATCTGATCGATTCTGGACGGCTAGGAGTCCTTCGAGGTCGATATCCCCTGTTCCGAAATCATGTGCTCTACCTCGCAAAATGGCGTTCGGCCAGACATGCGAACCTCCAGTGTAGTCGTTTTCGCTGCTTCTGGTCAGAGAAAGCTGCAGTAAGCTTTCTGTCACTTCCAATCGTACATTGCCGGTGACAGGTCTTGTAATGTAAAGTACACCTGTCCCGGTCTTTCTGAAGGTCCCGTATCTTTCGCTTCCTGGTTCGGGTATTCCCTCTATACCGATCCGAAGAGAAGATGCTGCTTCTTCCTCGGATACGTGCACGATGACAAGTCCCATTTTCCCGATCTTAATCGGTCCTGTCCCGAAACTAGATTGATAACCGAAACTCCCCGCATTATTGAATGCACCTCCCTCTAGTACAGCGCAATAGTCTTCGAAGATTGCTCCTCCACATTTTACAACTGTCCCGCCAGTGTAGTAGTTTCTGCTGTATTTACCATCCGGTCGGATCAGTTTGGTTTTGCCTGCCAATACCTTGACGCTCATATCACCATGCATAGGAGCAATGAACTTGTACTCGCCAGTATTGTCATTGTGATCAAACACGATTTCACGGATTCCGGGAGCAGATTGGTCTGACTCTGCATGTGGTATGATGCTTCTACCAGATATATTGACATCATGACCTGTTACGCTAGCAGGAGGATAAGGATTGTGCCACTTATCCCTGCCCCCGATTACGATCCTGGCTATACTATTTTCATTGCCAACTAACCAGATATTACCCTTGACGATTTGAGCCCCTCTAGACAGTCGCAACTCTGCTTTACCATCGGCATCCGCACGCCTACCACCTACCCGGAAGCTTGCAAGGGCTCTAGATGCATTTTGGTGAAAGGTAACTCTTACGGGTCCATACACCTCCACTGTACTGTCGTTCGCAGCAATTCCGATGCTATCCAGAAGTGCAAAATCCTCGGCATTCACCGAGAAGATTTCCAGGTATCCGGGACTGGGATCAGTTTCTCCTGGAGCTGTATCATAACCCAAACAGATCCCCTCCCTATATTGTCCTACTGGGACAGCTATTGAGATTGTATGACCGAAGAGTATTGAGTCATATGATCCACCAGTCTGCACATTATACGTGCCATCCTGGTTCAACTGAGGGTCATTAGTATCAGTGTAAACAAACGAACAAGGGGTATGATTGTCCGTCAATCTGCCATTTTTCCAAATCAGATCCCTTGCGCCGACCGGTATCACTTTGGCGCAAACCAACAGGAGTGTAACAGATAGTAAGATCAGGACCTTTTGGGACAAGACACTTATCTCATCTACAATGGTCATCGTCAAAACCGACCGATAAGAGAACCGACACCACTATTGACCTCCAACGTGACTGGTCGTACAGGCTGCTTGGAGGTCTTCAGCAGGACCTGGCAGCCGAGACAGATTTAGTTTCATCCTGTCACTTACTTCGGAAGCATTCCATGCATTCGGTATGTTATTTGTCAGAGGTTAATGAGTGCACCACAACGGCGGCGGAAAAGGTAGGAAGGGTGCTATTGGAAGCCAGGAAGACATGAAGCCAGGATTTGAAAGCCGGTTGAGTAAATCGGTGCCGAGCAAAGGGGTCCAGGAAACCAGCACCTAGACCAGCATCACGCAATGGAGCCAGGAAAACCGATCGCATAAACCGGCACCAAGCAAGTATCCAGAACGTAGGAAACTAGACCGTCATCGAACAACTGGGTTCTGAAAACCGACACCTAGACCAACATCATGCGAGGATTTCCCAGAAAACCCAAAACCTAAACCGGCGTCAAGTCAGTGTATTTATGGAAAGCTTCCCGTAGTGATTGAGATACCTCACCAGGTTTACCAGTGCCTATCGGACTCCCATCGATGGATATCACTGGCATAATCAAAATGATGGCAGCTGTATTAAAGGCTTCCAAAGCATTTTTCGCTTCCAGCACCGTAAAAGGTCTCTCCTCGACCTTGAGACCTAGTGCGGGAGCCAATTTCAGAATAACGCTCTTTCTCGTCACTCCTCCTAGGATCCCACTAGCCTCTCCGGCTGGACGAGTGATCAATGTCCTGTCCTGTGTCACTATCCAGGCATTACACGAGCTTCCTTCTGTGACGTTGCCATCTCGATCGATGAACCAAGCCTCTCCAGCTCCGCTACTGATTGCCTCTTCCTTAGCAAGCACGTTTGGCAACAGGGATGTCGTCTTCAGATCCACCCGTGACCAGCGAATGTCAGGAGCTGTGACCACATCAACTCCCTTTCTAGCTAGTCCCTCCAGCTTTTCAACTTTGGCATGCTTGGCTATCACCACCAGAGATGGAGAAAGGCTGAAACTTGGAATCTCATGTTGTCTAGGAGCCACACCCCGCGTCACCTGAATGTATACGTGCCCATCAACGATGTGGTTGTATCGCACCAGTCTCTTGATGATCTGGATGAGTACTGCTCGCGTCATGGAGAAAGAAATGCGTATCTGCTCGAGGGATCGATATAGGCGACCTAGATGTTCATCCAACTCGACCAGATTTCCCTTCCATACTTCACAGACATCGTAGACAGCGTCTGCGAACTGATACCCACGGTCTTCGACGTGGGTTGCTGCTTCTCTGTAATGAAGATAGCGACCATTTACGTACACAACCCGAGCCATATATCCTCCAAAACGATCTCTAGGTACGGCGAAAGGACTCGATCTCTCTTGCCCGACTCCGGCAAACGAGTTTGGAATCTCTCACTTTGGGGCAACAATTGCAAGAAGGAGTATCACTTGTATTTAGAGGGGCACCTATTCAACTGACTGTTTTTTACGCGAAAAGGCCCTTCCAAGGATGCAGTTATGGGTAGTCTCGATCCGGGAATAACCTGACATCTAGAATACAGGTGTGTAATCCTAGCTCAGTGGCAGCATGACATTGAGGATACAGGTGTGTAATCCTAGCTCAGTGGCAGCATGACATTGAGGATACAGGTGTGAGTAGTCCTGTAGTCCAGGAACAACATGACACCTAGGATCAACTGATCAACTAAGTTTCTAAGTTTTTGTTAAAATACCTGCTATCGGTTCTGTGTTATCTGTTATCGGATGAGAGTGTAGCCTGCTGTCCTATGATGGAGTCCAAGTAATGAACCGTAAGTTTTTGTTGATCTGCTTCGCTGTTATTCTACTCGCTGGATGTGAGACCATACATTTAAACGTTGACGGCATAGTAGATGAAAGACCTGTTCTGATTGCGAGACCGATCAGACCTCCTGAAAGACCTGTTCTGATTGCGAAACCGATCAGATCTCCTGTTAAAACAATGAAAAAGTGTCGTTTTGACAATTTTCTCGGAACAATAGTCTGCCATACAAAAAAAGTGCGCAAGAAATGTCACCTGAATCCCAGCGATGGCACCAGATGGTGTAGACGCACTGTAAAACATAAAAAGTGCCGAAGGATCGATGGAAGGCAAAACTGTACCCGCAATACGACCAGACGGGATTGCTATTTTGATGCCTTTAACAACCGAATAGGCTGCTCAACAGTGTTGAGATGAAAGACGATGCACCTCATATCTGAGATTCAACAAGACTATGCATCAATTGTAGCTGAATGATCACTTCATTCATCCCAGTGTTTTCACTTGGAAAATTTCTGCTGAGGATACATGGGTTGATGCAACCAGTCTAGGGAGAGGCATGACCCTGAGCACTAACTAGAAGGTTGCAGATGCTGCTAAGACTAGCCCAGGTAGAGTATACCCCCGAACACTAACGTTTGAGTCTTTCAATTTTTGCTATGTTGCCGGGCGCCCTAACGTGCTATTAGTTTTTGCAAAGCTTTCACCACGCTGTTCTCGGATGGAGTATAACTCATGAACAGTAGGGTTTTGTTGGTCTTCCTTTCTATTGTCCTAGTCTCTGGATGTGAGAGACTCTCTTCAACTCTTGGAGACGTGCTAGAAACCGAGGCATTGCGAAGTGCGGTAGAATACGGGATATTGAAAAGCAGTCCTATTATTTCGAAATGCTCCCCGTTTAAAACAAAAGTTGCACCTACAGAACGATCAAAAAAAAGTGCTCTTTCGATGCTTTGAACACCTTAATAGGTTGCTCAACAAAGACTTGGTAAAAGACTATAACTTCTATTCCCTGCCTGAGATTCAATACTCTATTGCGAGACGGGGCATCAGTTATGTCTGAATGATAACTTCATTCACCTAACCGTTTTTCACTTTGCAAACTTCTTCCGATGATGCGGTGCTGGCAATCTGCGAGTATGCGGTGCTGGCAATCTGGGAGAATGCGGTGCTGGCAATCTGCATCCAAGGAGAGACTGCCCCAAGCGCCAACGATGATAGAACTGAGCAGCGAATGCTCTTCTGTGCCTCGTCTGAAATCAAACAAGTCTAGTGGTTGCGATCTACGATGAACCTGGCAGCAGAATTTAATAAACTGGTATCGATTTCCAATCGAGAAAGCACTTTTTCCGCCTGCCTGCACAGTTTTCGTAGCATCTTTTGGACTCTCTCCACTCCATAAAGGGTCGCAAGCGTCACCTTACCGGTGTCGTTTGCGACATCCTTCCCGGTACGAGTTGGACTTCCTTGCAGGCTTAACAGGTCATCGGATAGTTGAAATGCTAGCCCGATGATTTCTCCGTATTTCTGCAAGTGCTCACGGGTGACGGGATCAGTCTTTCCGATTATGCCTCCTGCGTCTACAGCGAACCTGATAAGCGCACCAGTTTTCATAGCCTGCATATCACATATATCTGCGCCATCCAGTACGTTCTGATCTGTCGAAGAAAACCGTCCTTCTGTCGCCAAATCCAGCATCTGACCATCTACCATACTACCGGCTGCTAAGGACAAACCAGAAATCAATTCACATCTCATCTGACAGTCGACATCAAATAAATTCGCTATTGTCGAAAAAGCCAAGGCCTGCAATGCATCTCCAGCCAGGATGGCAGTTGCTTCGTCGAAAGCAAAATGCAGAGCAGGACGTCCCCTACGCAAACTAGCATCGTCGATGGATGGAAGGTCATCGTGAATCAGGCTGTAACAGTGTAAGAACTCTATAGCCGCACCAACACGGAGTGCAATTTCTTCGCTGTTCGGATCGAAGCCTCTTGCTGTAACCAGGGTCAGAAAAGCCCTGATACGTTTTCCACCTGCCAATGCGCTGTACCGTATTGCATCGCGCAACCGATCAGAGATGCAATAGAGCTTTTGTCCGAATTTTGCTCTGTACCTACGAAGTGATAAGATCTCTTCAAGAACGGGTTCTATTCGTGCTGCAATTGTCTGCAATTCGGAATCGAAGTCCCTCCTGACACTCGCAGTCATATTTCCCTCTAGCTAAGCTTCCCGATCCTAACCTCCCAGCTACGGGTTCTATTCGTAGTGATAAGATCTCTTCAAGAACGGGTTCTATTCGTGCTGCAATAGCTCCCCGATCATGCCATATTTTAGACCAGTTTTAGACCAGAACGAATGAGCTACACCAAGCCTGCACTAAGCGATGGATAACGAGTACCTTGACGAAGTACAACGACACGGAGGACACGTCGGAGCGAGAGGATTTGAACCTCCGACCTCCTGAACCCCATTCAGGTGCGCTACCAAGCTGCGCTACGCTCCGGCTATTCCTCGCACACTCCCCGACCTGGACAGGCTAATCTGGACCCAAGCTAGCCTAGCATCTGACCTCGATCGCATCCCATACCATGGACGCTACGTCTTTTCCATCGAACTGGTCAACAGGTCTTATCCCGGTCGGAGATGTAACATTGATCTCCATTAAATACTCAGCCACAAGATCTATGCCGACGAAGATCAGACCACGCGCCCGTAAGATGGGTCCCAGGTGTTCGCAAATGGCTATTTCACGATCGGTTAGACTTGCCGCTACCCCCTTGCCACCACACGCGAAGTTAGACCTGAATTCACCAGTAGCTGGAATCCTATTCACTACCCCGGCCACTAGTCCATCGACTATGATGACACGCTTATCCCCTAATTTTACTTCCGGAAGATACTTCTGGATCACCCAAGGCTCACGGTAAGTAGCAGAGAATATTTCAACTAAAGATGCAAAATTCTCATCTTCACGCTTGATCATCACGACACCTGATCCGGCAGCCCCGTAGAGTGGCTTCATCACGATATCGCCCCAGTCACTGCGAAAGTCAGAGATTTCCTCGATAGATCTTGAGATCAAAGTAGGAGGAATGAAGTCCTGAAACTCAGTGGCGAACAGCTTTTCCGGAGAGTTGCGTACCTGAACAGGATCATTGACGACCAAGGTATCAGGATGAAGACGTTCCAGCAGATGCGTCGCAGACAGATAACCCATGTCGACCGGAGGATCTTGACGCATGAGTACGACATCACAAGCAGCCAAATCCATCGTGTCTAGTCCGATCGAGTGCTCAGTATCAAAGTCGTCATGGCTGACATGTTCTACAAGAGCACAGACCTTTCCATCATTGAGGGACAAAGCATCTGGAGCACAACGGAATAATTCATGTCCGCGGCGTCGCGCTTCAAGCATCAAGGCGACTGTTGAATCCTCAGCCACTCGAGCGGGAGATACACTCCCCATCTGCACGACTACGATAAGGCTCATGTCTCACATACCTCCGGAGCAACCCGTGGATGTTTTTTCATCTGTCTCGCCGGTATCAGCAGTAACCAGTGATGCTTGCTCATCTATCTCGCCCCCGCATCAGCAGGAGTCAGTGATGCTTGCTCATCTATCTCGCCCGCATCAGCAGGAGCCAGTGATGCTTGTTCATCTATCTCGCCCGCATCAGCAGGAGCCGGTAATGCTTGTTCATCTGTCTCGCCCGCATCAGCAGGAGCCGGTGATGCTTGTTCACCTGTCTCGCCCGCATCAGCAGGAGCCGGTGATGCTTGTTCATCTGTCTCGCCCGCATCTCCGGCCATCTGTGATAAAGATGAAGACCCCTTGGCCAGACTGATCAAGCGTCCAAACTCTTCAGAGTGTTTGAGGGCGATATTTGCCAACATTTTACGATCTAGCTCGATGTTAGCCTTTATCAATCCGTCCATGAAACTAGAATACGTAAGACCTACATCAGCACTGCGAACAGCCGCATTTATTCGCTGTATCCAGAGAGCTCTAAAAGTACGCTTGCGGGCCTTCCGGTCTCTATAAGAGTACAACAAGGACTTCTCAACTGCGGACCTGGCCGTTCGAATAGTATTCTTGCGACGTCCGTAGAAACCCTTAGCAGCCTTTAAAACCTTTTTATGCCTAGCATGCGATACAACTCCGCGTTTGACACGAGCCATCCGCAAACCTCCAACCTAAAAAACACAAGACCGAAAGCATCATGCATTCGGTAAAAAGTACTTCTTGACTATCTTACCGTCTTGCGCGGACAGATTTGCCATCCCACGCGCTGTCCGCACGAATTTGGACGAACGCTTTATCATTCCGTGCCGCTTACCCACCTGCTGCACCCTAACAGCACCGGTAGCAGTGATTTTGAATCTCTTTTTAGCACTGCTCTTTGTCTTCATCTTAGGCATTGTATCAAGTACCTCACTTCACCTAGTAGTAACAACGCACCGCGCAGGTCCTGTGAGGCAATCACAGAAAACAAGAGACGGGCTCAAGTAGGACGAAAGAAAGCGCAACGCAGGAAACTAGAAAACTCACTCCCGCAAGTCTTTGGATTCAGCCCCGATGGCAGCCATGATGACTACCATAGCAGTATCAAAAGTCCTCTCGCGATCGAGCAGACTTGTATTCAACACGTGCGCTCCTGACGCTGGCCTTAAAGGCGCAACACAGCGATTAGCATCGAGATGATCTCTGCTCTCTATATCTTCGCGGACGGTATCGTAATCTACATCGCATCCAGTGGCAACTAAATCTTTCAGACGACGCCTGACGCGATCATCGAGATCAGCCGTTACGAAAAACTTTACAGAAGCATCGGGACAAACCACGGTACCTATATCCCGGCCGTCTAACACAGCTCCGGGTGAACCGCAAGCAAAATCGCGCTGGAACCCTAGTAAGGCTTCTCGCACTCCTGGATGTGCGGCGACACGTGATGCATATCGACCGATGACACTACCTCTGAGCGAAGTATCATCTATGCTATCACAGCCTAGGTTCTTTGCGACATTAAAAGCTTCTTTTTCGTCATTTATGTCGAGATTTCGGTCTGCCATGATTGCTCCGACTGCACGATATAACAATCCGGTCTCCAGGTACCGCAGCCCCAAAGAGCCTGCGATGCGTCTAGCCAGAGTTCCTTTTCCGGAAGCGGCGTAACCGTCGATTGCTATCACTAATCGCTGCATAATTTAGAAATCCAGATCGACATACGTTGCAGAAGGCGGCAGTGACAATGTCCTGTCCATCAAGAGCGTTCGAAACGAGGGACGCGACTTCATC
>Ga0209568_1000276_pt1 | contig 17973 bp, 12 predicted proteins | sample WorMetOlspDAHAB2_FD_187406 | JGI IMG/M metagenome (GOLD analysis project Ga0209568, IMG submission 187406) | Marine gutless worms symbiont microbial communities from Max Planck institute for Marine Microbiology, Germany - Olavius sp. DAHAB.2... ...
ATTAAGAATGCGTTGCAATTTATTTTTGAATGCAAGAATTTATTCTTGTTATTTTTGTCCAATTGCTCAAAAAACACGGATTTATTTAAAAAACCTCAAACCTGAAAAACAACTTGCGGAATGTGGGTTTAAACAAGCATTTTACTTCTTTAGACATACAAAATCATATTGTTATGGATAACGATGATTGCATGGATTTACTTTTATCTGGAACAGAAGTTAGAGGTAGTTGTCAAAATTTTTTACACGGCACCAGCTATATAGAAGGATTGTTAGGCTATATGGGAAATGGTGCAAACCGCATAGTTACGCTAAAAGAGTATATGCCAGATGTTCCAAATTCTCTGCAACCAATAAAAGCAAGAGCTATAGTGCGCATACTATGGGATCCAAACGGTCAGCAACCAGTACTTTTTATGGAACCGGTGTTTTGTAATACCCCTCAACATTTTTGGGCAATTTTGGAGTTGTGTAACAAAAAAGCTCATGAAATGCAGCTGCCTTTAGCCATAAAAAGCCGGTGTGGCACAGGCAAGAATCATTGGAAGCTATTGCAATCTTTACAAGGACCTGCCCCTTGGGATATGAGTGATTCAACACGCAATCTGATTGGCACTTTACACAAAGATGGAATATTTAATATAGAATGCCCGGAAAAAGTGATCCTGCCTTTAGAAGGGGCCATTTAAAAAATCTTTTCCCGATCTAAACCACTCCTAAAAATGCACCGAAGAGGACTCGAACCCCCAACCACCTGATCCGAAGTCAGGTACTCTATCCAATTGAGCTATCGGTGCATCTATTCGAATTGCAAAAAAATAACAGAAATGAATAATTTTTTTCAAATATACTAATCGATAAATGAAGGTATACAATGCATGAAAGATCTGTAGAGGGTATCGTGTTAAAATCTCAGCCTTTCAAAGATTCTGGCCGCATTTTACGTGTATTTACTGCAGAAAAAGGAATGATTACCCTTTTCATTAAAGACCTTTCAAAAAGACATCTGTTGATGACAAATCTCACCTCACCTCTGTGTCGAGCAAAATTTATTTTGCAAAAGCGGCGCTCAGAGCTATACCATTTGATCGATGGTACCATTGTCGACTTACATATGCAATTACGCCGTTCTTATACATGTTTACAATTTGCTGGAAAAATGTTACATGCAATTACAAGCTCTCAAATGCCAGGAAAACCTACTCCTCTGCTTTATGCGCTTTTAACAAAATATCTTAAACAGCTTGCCCACTTTCATGACCCCATGCCACTTTGGAGCTCTTTTCAATTGAAAATATTGCAACATGAAGGAGTGCTTTCCCTCGATGCACATTGTCTTTGTTGCCATAAAGAGAGAGCCTCTTGTATCTCTCAGGGAGAGAGTCGATGTATGCAATGTAATCGTGAATCCACACTGTACTTTTCCTCACAAGAGTGGAAGCTCCTTCTGCAATTTCTTCGTGCTAAAAAATTTGAAGAACTTAAAAACATAAAGATAGGATCTAAAATGGAGCAAGCTATCGACAAAATCTATACATCTTACTTGAGAACAGATCCATGAAAACATCTGCTACCTTTGCTATTACTAACCCTGCTACAGGAGAAACGATTGAAGAGATCCCCAATCAAAAGGGGGAGGAAATAGAGAGCACTATACAAAGGGCAGAAAAAGCCTTCCAAAGTTGGCGTCATACAACACCACAGGAAAGGGGAGCCATTTTCAAACGCTGGCATAAGCTCACCCTACAAAACATCTCCCATTTAGCCCAAATCCTTCATCTCGAACAGGGAAAACCATTACATGAATCGGAGGAAGAGATCTATGATGGGGCACTCTTCCTAGAGTGGTATGCAGATGAAGCCAGGCGCATACATGGCACCATCCCCCTTTCTCCAGATTCTACACGTCGTTTTATGACGATTAAACAACCCATTGGTGTTGTAGGTGTAATCACCCCCTGGAATTTTCCTTCGGCTCTTCCTTTGCAAAAATGTGTTCCCGCTATTGCTGCAGGATGTGCCGTTGTCCTGAAACCTGCTGAAGAAACTCCCCTCTCCTCTCTTGAACATGCAAAACTTGCTAAAAAAGCGGGACTTCCCCACGGAGTATTCAATATAATCACCGGGAAAAATCCTATGAAAATAGGCAATTTGCTTACTCAACATCCTTTGATACGCAAACTTACCTTTACCGGCTCCACAGAAGTGGGTCGTCTCTTGATGCAAAAAGCGGGACAAACGGTAAAAAAAGTTTGCCTAGAACTTGGTGGGAATTCTCCCCTATTAGTCTTTAAAGATAGCGACCTTGATTTGGCCGTAGAAAAGGGAGCTCAACTGAAATTTTACAACGCTGGACAGGTATGCAATACAATTAACCGATTTCTCATACAAGAATCGATTTATGATATTTTTGTCGAAAAATTTCGAAAAAAGATGGAAACCTTTACACTAGGCCCTCTAACCAGCAAAATAACGTTAAAAAACCTTGAAAGACTTCTCTCGGATGCAAAAAAAAAGGGGGCCCACATCATTGGAGGGAAAAGATCTGGCCACTTCTTTGAACCTACCTTGATTACAGAAACAACCCCTGCTATGCAGCTATTTTACGAAGAAATTTTCGGTCCATTAGCCCCCATGTATCGCTTTTCGAATGAAGAAGAAGGAGTACGACTTGCTAACAATATCGAGCATGGCCTAGCCGCTTATCTTTTCACAAAAAATATAGAACGTTCCTTTCGCGTGGCAGAAATGTTAGAAGCGGGCTCTGTTGGTATTAACACTACAGAGGTCTATTCAGAACTTCTTCCCTTCGGAGGCTGGAAACAATCGGGGATAAATCGAGAAATGGGGATTGAAAAAGGTCTCGATGATTTTCTTGAACTTAAATCTTTTTTCATCGGAGGAATATAAGAAATTGGGACAAAAGGGAATGAAATTATAAACTTGGTAATAAAGTTCCGGACTCTGTCTAAGGGACCATTTTAGTTTGCATCCATATGAAAAATGACATTTTTCTTCACGAGCTAATCCCGAATTCATGTTTTTAACTGGTAAAAGTTTTCCTCATTCAGATATGATAGCCTTGCGATAGCTTTATTACACTGCTCCTTATAGGATTAAAAATTTGCTTTTACAAAATCAATGAAAGAACTTCTTCTCAATATATCTTCAAAAGAAAAAAGGTGCGCGGTCTTGAAGCTTGGACAACTTCAAGATTTAATCGTTGAGAGAAAGACGAATCAGCAGCTCATTGGTAATATTTACCGAGGAGAAGTGATTAACATCTTACATAACATTCAATCTGTCTTTATTAACATCAAAGAGGGAGATAATGGTTTCATCCCTATCAGCGATATCATTGAAAACACGAAAAAATTTCAAGAATTGTTTGATATGGAGTTTGAGTGGGACTATGATATCAGCTCCATCAAACCACATAATGTGAAAGACGCAGATATTGCAAAATTCATGGAGATTGGACACCCTGTTCTCGTTCAAGTAGTTAAGGAGCCTATCGGATCAAAGGGAGCACGCCTCACATCAAACATTACGATCTCTGGAAGGTATTTAGTACTTCTCCCCAACACTTCCCACCGCGGGGTGTCACGAAAAATCACAAATGTCTCGGAAAGAGAGCGCTTAAAAAAAATTATTTGCTCTTTAAATATTCCCAAACAGATGGGACTCATCTGTCGTACGATCAGCAGCGATGTTTCAACGGAAGTTTTAAATAAAGAAGCAAATGAGCTTCTTAAAACCTGGGAAAAAATTATAGAAAATTTTCACAATAGCGAAGAACCCGCGTGTCTCTATCGCGAATCTGATCTTGTAAAAAAATCTGTACTTAGAGCAATAAACAAAAGGTTTTCACGCATGCTCGTGGATGATTATAAAACCTTTCAATATTGCCGCAAGCTCTATCGCCACTATAAAGGAAATTATGAATTAAAATTAGAATATTATCGCGATAAAAAAATCCCGATCTTCGAGCGGTTTGCCATCGAAAATGAAATCGAAAAATGTATGGGAAGAAAAATTTGGCTTCCATGTGGAGGATACCTCTTTTTCGATAAAACAGAAGCAATGTATACAATTGATGTAAACTCTGGACGAAGCATAAATGCAAAAGAGGGAATAAATGTAGAAGAGACCCTTGTTCGTATCAATATGGGAGCCGCTGAAGAAATCGCACGTCAACTTCGCATTCGCAATGTTGGAGGTCTAATAATCTGTGATTTTATCGATATGCGCTATAAGCGTAATCAAAGGCGTGTTTTGGAAATGTTAAAAGAAGCAATGAAAGAAGATACAGCAAAATGCACTATCTCAAATATGAGTGAATTTGGTTTAGTTGAAATGACACGTCAGCGCACCCGAGAATCCCTAATTCAAACCCTTTTCACCCATTGTCCATACTGTAATGGAAAGGGAGTTGTTAAAACTTTTGAAAGTGTTTCAATTGAAATCGAAAGGGCACTTAAGCGCCTTATCTCTAGACATCAAAAAAGCAAGATTGAACTTGTAGTACACCCTGAAATGAACGATGCCCTTTCCAAAAAAGAAAAAGACTTTTTTGAAAGCATCGCAAAAAAAGGAAAAGGAAAGATCAAATTGACAACAAATGACAAATTACATATAAACACTTTTGAATTTTATTCTTTGGATAATGGAAAAAAAATCGAGTTCTAATTTTGCTTTTTTATTAAATGATTTTTCCGTTTTTGCCGCTCACAAAAACATCCCGCAAAAATATGTTGAAATCTTTCGGGAATTCACAAACAACTATCAAAAGGTGTTATTGCAATACAAAAAAGATCCTAACCATTATATCGATTTTTTTTTCACCTTCGTCGCACTTATTAAAGAACAGTTTCAACACCCCTACCAATTCCAACCCTACCATCAAAAGATCCGTGCTCCCTTTGATTATTACAAATTTAGCCTTGATTTTATTCGTCCTCTCATCGACTTTGCTCACTCCACCGTAAAGGGAGTAGAGTACTTGAATAAGATAGAACGGTTGCTAAAACAGGGAAACAACGTAATTATTTTCGCCAATCATCAAACAGAACTAGACCCTCAAGCGATGATTTTGCTTTTAGAGCATTCCCATCCAACATTCAGCGAACGTTTAATTTTTGTTGCAGGAACTCGAGTAACCACCGACCCTATCGCTATACCTTTCAGTATGGGATGCAACCTACTTTGCATCTATTCAAAAAAATACATGCACAATACTCCGGAGGAGAAACATAAAAAACAGATGCATAATAAACGTACTATGACACATATGGTTACCCTGCTTTCTCAAGGAGGACATGCCATTTACGTCGCCCCCAGTGGAGGAAGAGATCGTGCTAATACCGAAGGTACAGTTGAGATCGCTCCTTTTGATTCACATAATTTGGAAATGTTTTATCTCATGGCACAAAAGGCGCAATCTTCTACCTATTTTGTCCCTCTTGCACTATCCACCTATCACCTGCTTCCCCCTCCTCTTTCTACAGATACCGAAATCGGGGAGAGGCGAACTACTCGAGGAGGAACCATCCACCTCTCCTTTGGCGACTTCATTGACATGGCCAATTTCCCAGGGAAAGAGAGGGCTATAGACAAAAAAGAGGAAAGGCAAATCCGATCTGAATATATATGGAACTTAATAAAAACACGGTATCTAGAATTTCCAAAGGAGGCAACAACCTTATGAAGACATTTTTTATAATATTTCTCATCGCAATCACATCTTCTTGGACACAAAATCTTCCGGATTTTACACCCATTCAAGACTTAAATACATTAGAAATCAAAACTCCCGGCCTACTTTGCCGTAAGACAGAAAAAATCAAATTAAACAATGGCCAAAAGGTCTATCTTATATCCGACCCTAAAGCTACTCAATCTGCTGCTGCACTAGCGATGCATGTAGGCTCATGGTCTGACACTCCAAATTACCCCGGCATTGCCCACTTTTTAGAACATCTTCTCTTTATGGGATCTGAAACCTACCCTGAAGAAAATGGGTATGAAAGGCAAATTATAGAAAATGGGGGCACATTTAATGCCTACACAGCATCCGATCGTACAGTATATATATTCGCTGTAAATCATGATGCTTTTTTACTAAGTGCAGATATGTTTGCCCATATGTTGATCAATCCACTATTTCGCCCTTCGGGCGTTGCACGTGAACAACATGCAGTAGATCAAGAACATGATAAAAATATGGAAGATGATGGAGATCGTATATGGATGGTTATCAAAGAGACAGGTAATCCATCCCATCCCAACGCTATTTTTAACACAGGAAATTCCAAAACTTTAGAAAACATTCCCCAAGAAGAAGTAAAAAAATGGTTCCAAACTCATTACAGCGCCGACAAAGCACATATCGTGCTCTACTCCCCTCTTCCGTTAGAGGAACTGAGACATATCGCAATACACTCCTTTTCCGCCCTTCCCCTCGCCAAAGACACACCCCGCCTAGAGCTAAATCAAAAGCTTTTTTCCAAATCGCAAGAGAGTCACATCATAACCATAGAACCCATTCAAGATCTACGCGATCTTGCTCTTGCTTGGGAACTCCCCAAAGAGTATATGCTCGATTTAGAAAATCAACCTCATTACCCCATTAGCTATATTCTAGGAGGACAATATCAATCTAGCCTCTATGCCACATTAAAAGAGGAAGGGCTCATTGAAGAGATAGATTCCGATATACTCACACCAGCAAAGGATTGTGGAATTTTCATTCTTAACCTAGCTCTTACTCCTAAAGGAGTATCCCAATGTGAAACGGTTATTATGCGCTGCTTTCAAATGCTAAATAGTTTAAAAACGACAGAGATACCCTCTTATATTTTTGACGAAATAGCAACAATGGCTCACACGAACTATGCATATCAATTACGTACTACTCCCTATAACTTCGTTATGCAACATGCTCATGATATGATCGATGAACCTTTCAGTACCTTCCCTCAAAAAACATCTGTTCCCCCTCAAAGTAATTCCACCCAATTCTCTCAATTTTTAACTTATCTTCGTCCAGAAAACTGTGTATATCTCTTGGTAGCACCTACCTCACTTACCAATAGTGTTCCAGACAAACAAGAGCGCTGGTCTGGTGTACAATATTCCACAAAAAAAATCCCTTTAGAAACCCTTAATGCATGGGATGCAGCTAGACCACATCCCCACATTTCTCTTCCAAAACGCAATCATTTTATTCCTGAAGATCTACAACTATTGACACAAAAGACAGAGGAACAACCAGAGAATGCACCTACTCCTATTCTCCTTTCCGATTGCGATCAAGGAAAGGTCTATTTTTGGCAAGATACGCAAGCTCCTACAATTTCTTGGATCTTCAATATACATACTCCCTTGCTCGATGGCAGCAGCACAAATGCTGCGCTTATGGATCTCTATCAACATGCATGGAATAAAAAAATAGCAGACACCCTGTTCTATGCCAACGCGGCCTCCCTTTCTGCATACACTGAAGCGCGGGACTTAAAATTTATTCTATCAATTAGCGGATATAGCGAAAAAGCTTTACCCTTTCTTGAAACCCTCCTTTCCCACATCAAATCGTTACAAATCACCGAAAAAGAATTTGACCAATATAAAACATCGCTACATACCACCTACTCTAATATGGATAAAGCTATGCCATTCGAACAAGCTCAAGAAATAATGCAAAATGTTATGACAAATATTCACCCAACACAGAGTGAAAAGGCCGCAGCCCTTAAGAAGATCTCATATAATGACTTTCTTTTTTTTAAGGATAATATTTTTCACACAGGCTATATCGAAGCAATACTAGGAGGAAATATGAGAGAAGAAGATGGTGCTCATGTATGGAACACGGTACGTAACATTCTCGCATATCATCCCTATCCTGTAGAGAAACAAAAAAAAAAGCAGCTACTTACCCTCTCTCCTCCCATAGAAGGACCCTATAAAATTCATGCGACTACCGAAAGTTTAGGAAATGCCGCCATCCTAGTTCTACAAGAAGGGCCCTTTTCCTTTTTTAAAAAGGCAGCTACTGCTGTTTTAGGTATAGCTTTAAGGGAAGATGCTTTTGATAACCTACGTACTAAACAACAAACGGCCTATATCGTCAAAGTCTTTAATGAAGAAGAGGGTGAACAATTTCATAAACTCTTTATGGTACAATCGAGTACTCATCAACCCGATGAACTCATCTCTCGTATAGAACTGCTCCTAGAAAATTATGCCAAAGACTTCGAATCGATACTTCACAAAGAACGTTTTGAATTGATCCGAAATAACCTCGTTACCCTTTTCACCACTCCCCCAGTCAATCTCTCTGACATGGTACAATACCTTAACACTATTGCTTTTACCTATAAAGGCGACTTTCAGAGGAGGAATAAAATGGTTGAAGCACTGAAAAACCTTTCTTATGAAAAGGTAAAAAAATATGCCTTTACCGCTCTATCCCGTAGAAACTCCAAAAGACTTGCAATAATGCTTGAAGGCAAGCAACCCGAAGAAAAAAAATTCCGCTATAAGGAAATTTCCGTTGAAAACCTAAAAAATGAAGGAACCTATATCACCTCACCTTAAAAGCACCCCTAATTATGGAAAAGCAGTTTTCAAAGCCGCCCTTCTCTCAAAACATTCGTCAGCATAATGGATGAGAAGGTCGATCAGCTTAAAATAGGACACCCCATTCAAACGCAAGAGTTGAGGATATAGACTAATAGGAGTAAATCCAGGAATTGTATTGAGTTCATTAATAAATATTTTCCCATTCTTTTTTAAAAAGAAATCGACACGAGCCATCCCTGCACACCTAAGCACTTTATAGGCCTGAAGCGATAATTTTTGCATTTGTTGAACTAGAAGGGAATCGATTTTTGCTGGCACTTTGAACACAACATTTTTTGTATCTAAATATTTTTCTTTATAAGAATAAAAATCATGAAACGGAATGATCTCTCCAGGAAGAGATACGATAGGATTGAAATTTCCTAAAACAGAACATTCAAACTCCCTTCCCTCAATATTCTCTTCAATGAGAACCTGTTCATCATAGAGAAATGCTTGATGAACGCAGGGTAAAAATTCCTTTTTTTCATAAACCTTATGAATGCCAACAGAAGAACCTAAATTGGCAGGTTTTACAAAAAGGGGCAACTGCAATTTCGTAATAATCGCATCGACATCAACCACATCTGTACGATGCAAAGGGACATAACGCACAATGGGAAGAGCAGCATCTCTAAGCAAGCTCTTCATTATCACCTTATCCATACATATAGCAGAACTCAAAACATTTGAACCAACATAGGGAATATCGGCAAGTTGCATCAAACCTTGAATCGTGCCATCTTCTCCATAGGGCCCATGAAGCACAGGAAAAATAAGATCCACTATCTCTTTTAATACAAGAGGAGACAAAAGCAGCTCTTGTGCGGTAAGTGTTCGAAAAATACGTGGAAAATGAGGGTCTTCTTCACAAAAAGTCGGCAGATGATTTTTTTTAAGAGAGCGACGAAAGCTCTTTCCATGGAAAAAAAACCACCTTCCCGTTTTATCAATACCTATAGGCAGAAGATCATATTTATCGGGATTTAAATGTTCTATCACAAATATAGAGGAGCGCACAGATGCTTCATGTTCAGAAGACCTTCCTCCAAACAACACTCCAACACGCCTCTTCATCGTATAAACAACACACTATTCATCACACATAAAGATTACTAACACCCTCCAAAAATACGCAATCTAAAATGTATCTTTACATCATCATGAAATGCGAGAAATCTATGACGTCAATCATATAATGCTGATACAAAAAGATTGTTGTCTGGTATAATTTTCTTATTTCTGATATAGTGATAACTGAAAAATTTTTAACAATTTATCGCACTACATGAACAAACGTTTTTTTATCTTCTTCCTATCCACTACGCTCTTTTTTTTCTTTATCAATTATTATTATACCTCTAAAAGGCAACAAGAATACAGGGGATATCAAGAAAAAAATATGAATAGGGAGGACCAAAACCTCAATACCATGGAGCGTGCTGCTCCCATCAAAGACCTTCCTATTGTTCATATGTATGAAGAGGGTAAATATGTTTCTTGGGGAGTACAAACTGACTCAAACTCTTATTTAACCGTTGCATGGAAAAATGATTTGCCAGAAAAACTCACTGTAAATGGAAAAAATGTGGCTTTAATCCAAACAGATGATCATGTTGCATTATATAGCTCTTCTCCTCATCCTACCATTTTTTCTATGCATATTCCTTCAATAAAAATGCATGACCTACAGATCATTACCTCTACAAATTTCGATGAAGCGGAGGTAGTGCTTGCAGAATTTGATAGTGGACAACTTTTTTTCCCCTATGCTCCACCAAAAAATCATGGCATTGCATTATGCAAATTCCATAACACTTATTTACCGGTAGGAGTATACCACAGCAACAATCAAACCTTGCTCCCACTTTCTAAACTTACAGATTTTCATGAGTTTACGCAATATCGTACCGACACGTATCGACCTACAAATCATCAACAATTTTATGTTTTAGAAAATGAGACAATGCAGGTGGTTTTTTCCAATATAGGGGGCGCTATTACAGAAATCAACCTTCCATTCAAATCGAATAATGATTCCAAAAGTATTGTTTTACCCATTGATATCGACCGCACCATCGATAAAAAATATACAAATAACTCCCTCTTTCCTTTAAATCCCTATCATATTTTTGATCCAAAAGCAGGGAAAACACTTCTCACCTCTCCTGTTAAGGGAGGATATTATCCACTTTTAAGAAGGGGTATTAAAGATGGATCTGGGTATCCATCTTGTGAAGTTTCCCCTAAGCACTATGCATTGAACACAATCTCTGAAGACCCAGAAATCGCGCAAGCTCTTTATACCCTTGTACATTTTGATGATAAAATGATTCAATTTGAAGCCAAGCTCCCTTCTGGGCGCATCACTAAAAGCTACCATTTTCCAGAAAACATACAACAAGCTCCCTACTGCCTTATCGCCTCCTTCAAAGTAGAAGGAAATGCTGGTGGACTCTGGGTCTCCTCTGGAGTGCCTGAAGTGGAATTAATATCGGGAAAAGATGAACCTACGATTAAATATAATATCCTTCAAAATGGTCAGCCTACCACAGAAAAGCTCTCCCTTCCTAAAACATCGACAACGATGAGCTCCTTTCAACCCAATTGGGTAGCGAATGCAAATGGATATTTCACCCTCATTATAGATCCTCAAAATGAAATAGGATATGGATTTCAAGCAAATAGCATTCCTGGTACGTTAGACCCCTCTCGTATCGTGATGATCGATTCGGATCATAACCTGTATCCTGCTGGTAAATATCCTGGATATGAAGTGCTTATGCCTCTAAAACGTTCCTCTGACAGAGTGAGCTTTCGTATTTATGCCGGGCCAATTGATCAAAAAATCCTGAAAAAAGTAGATGCCGCCTTTACGAATTCTACTACGGGACATACGCCTAAGTATATTGACGTACAAAGTTTTCATGGCTGGCTTCCCTTTATTTCTGAGCCATTCGCAAAATTCCTTTATTTTATCATGAGTTCCTTTTATGCACTTACACAATCATGGGGTTTTTCTATTATTCTTCTTACTATTGTTCTTCGTATTATGATGTATCCTTTAAATGCCTGGTCGATTCGATCTACACTTAAAATGCAAGAAATGAGTCCCATGTTGCAAAAACTGCAAGACAAACATAAACATGATCTCAAAAAGGGGCAAATGGAAATCATGGCTTTATATAAAGAACATAAAGTCAATCCCTTTGGAGGATGCCTCCCCCTCCTTATTCAAATGCCCTTTCTCTTTGGCATGCTGAACCTATTACAATCTACTTTTTCTTTGCGTGGGACTACCTTTATTGCAGGATGGATCAATAATTTAACCTCTCCAGACATTCTTTTTTCTTGGAATTATCCTCTTCCTTTCTTGGGATCACACTTCCATCTACTTCCCATCATTTTGGGAGTAGTCATGTTCTTCCAGCAAAAAATAGCATCTACTCAAAGCAAGAAAGGAGGGTCTTTAACAGACCAACAGCAAAAGCAACAAAAAATGGGAATGATCATGACCATCCTTTTTACAGTTTTGTTTTACAAATGTCCTTCAGGGTTGAATATTTATTGGCTCTCTTCTATGGGACTGCAAATTTTACAACAGTACTATACCTCTAAACGAAAGAAAGCAATAAAGAAAGATGCACAAGAGATTACTATCAACCACAAAAAAAACAGCATAAAAAACTCCTTATAATTCTTTTGTATGAAGTAGCATTTGCATAAACACTCAAAATTATTGGTAGTTTTATGAAACCATGGGATGCTCTCTTAGCATTTTTAGATCATGAGCTCGGAAGTTCTTTTGTAGATAAATGGATCAGAACACTTAAAATTCTTAAATTTGACGCAAGAAACCTTTATCTCGATGTCACGAATCCATTTCAAATTCATTATTTTAAACAATATGTCTCTCCGCTGCTTCCTAAATATTTTCTCAATGGAAGTGGTAAACCGATCAAAGTCCACTTTACCATCCACAAAAAACCCCTTACACAAATAAGAAAACCATCTGAAAAGGAGACCACATATTTTGTGCCCAATTTTTTGGAGCCACATGCCACTTTAGAAAATTTTGTCATAGGGAATAAAGAAAATTTTGCATACAAAATTTTCGCCGAATTGATGGATCCCTCTTTGAAAAAGAAGAGTTATAACCCAATCTATCTGTATGGCCCTAAAGGAAGTGGTAAGAGCCATCTCTTAATGGCTACTGCACATAATAGTGTGAAACAAGGAAAAAAATGTTTCTTTGTTCGTTCTGAAACATTCACAGAACATGTGATCCGCGCTTTTCGCTCTGCACAACTCCAGGAATTTCGTAAAATATATCGCAATCTCGACCTTCTTATTATCGACGATGTCCATCTTTTCTCTCGTAAAATGGCTACGCAGGAGGAACTTTTCCACACTTTTAACTACCTCTATACTGAAGGGAAACAGATTGTCCTTAGTGCTCAAGAAAGCCCTCGCAATCTCAAAGAGATTGAAGAACGGCTCATTAGCCGTTTTGAGTGGGGACTTTCCCTTCCTGTTACGCCTCCCTCCTTAGAAATAACAATGGAAATTGTCGAGCAAAGGAGCAAATCTCTTTCATTGGTACTGAACCCTCCTCTCAAGCAGTTTCTCATCACACACTTTACAAATCTTCATTCCCTTATTCGTGCTTTAGAGGCATTAATACTGCGATCTTCACCCAAAGCTCACTCTATAGATTTTGAAATAGCACAAGTCCTTCTTCAAGATCTTCTTGATGAAGAAGAACAAAATACCTTAACACCCGAAAAGATGTTACAATTTGTTGCCAACACGTTTGATGTGACAATTGAAGACATTTTAGGCGATAGGAAAAAAAAGGAGTTTTCCTTTCCCCGACAGATTGCAATGTACCTTTTTCGACAACATTTACAGATGTCATTTCTTAAAATTGGACATTTTTTTATGCGCAATCATTCTACTGTAATGACGAGCATAAAAAAGATAGAACGGGGAGTTGCAAAAAGAAAGCATGATTTTTTGCTACCTCTTTCTGAAATTCGAAAAAAAATACTTCACTATTGATATTGTTTATTTTCTCAATCTGTGTACACATTGGGCAATAATTTTAGTCCCATCACAAATCTCCTCTTCGGTATTCATTCGGCTAAATGAAAAACGGACAGAACAGTATGCACGTTGCTTAGAAAAACCCATGGCCATCAATACTCTAAAGGGCTCTAAGGAGGAAATGCAACAAGCCGAGGTTGTGGAAGCAGCGATGTTTTTTATATCTAAAGCAATAATAAGAGAGTGACTATCAAGATTTGGAAAATAAAGGTTGCTGATATTACTTACACGTCTTCCTAAAGTATTGATCTCCATATCGGGCAAAAGCCCTTTCAACCTCATTTCAAACAAATCACGAAGTGTTCTGAGTTTATCATAGATTGTATCATCTAACAAAGATATCGCCTTTGCTAATCCAACAATTCCAGGAAGATTTTCTGTTCCACTGCGAAGTGTATATTCCTGGCCTCCTCCATAAATAATGGGAGAAAGTATGGTTCCCTGACGCACAAAGGCACAGCCTATGCCTTGAGGGCCATGAAATTTATGTCCAGAAAACCCCATCCCTGACACTCCTTTAGGGATTTTCGCACACGATTCTTTTCCTAAAAGTGCAACACCATCGATAATGAGAGGAATGTGAGCGGTATCAGCGATTGTAGCAATCTCTTCAACATCGGGCATGTATCCAGTTTCTCCATTCACAGCAGATAGAACGATCAAACAGGTATCAGAACGCAACACCCTTTGGATATTGATTGCAGTAGGAAGCTCTACAAATGTCACCTCCGCACCATTTTTTTGTAGTTCAAGGAGGGTATGGTACACACAGACATGGTCGATCTTACTACCAATAATATGAGCTTTAGGACTATTATCGAACACACCACGAATCAACAAATTCATAGCTTCTGTCCCAGATGAAGTAAAAAGAATTTCCGATGGTTGTACCGAAAAAAAATGAGCAATCGTTTCTCGTGATTGAAAAAGAATTTTTTTTGCCTCTTGTCCTAAAAAATGTATACTAGATGGGTTGTGTGGAGGCGCTGTCAATGCTTGAACCATTGCTTGACAAACTTGAGGATCTATTGAAGTGGTTGCATTGTTGTCAAAATACAACTTTTTATTCATTTTCTGCTTTTACCATAAGAACGGTAACATTATCCTGTCCTCCTTCACCATTTGCCCTTTTAATAAGAGCATGAGAACCATGCTCTAAGCTATTGGAATCCTGTAAAATAGCTTCAATCTCTCTATCGCTTACTTGATCGGTGAGTCCATCCGTACACATCAAATATATATCATCATGGGTTACTGGAGCAATATGAATTTCAGCATCCACTTCATTTTGTGTTCCAATGGCACGGGTTAATACATTTTTGTGTACAGATCTTTTCAAATAACCACTTCCTATATATCTTTGTGCGGCCATTTGATTTCTTAAAGAATGATCTTCCGTTAACTGCTCTAAATGTCCATGACGAAAAAGGTAGATACGACTATCGCCAACATGTCCATAAATCAAAAAATGCTCATAGAAGAGAAGAGTGCAAAGTGTTGTTCCCATTCCCTGATAAGCCTCCCTTTTTTTACCCAGATAATGCACCCAACTATTTACATTTTCAATACATAAACGGTTGAAAGAGGAGAGCTCAAAAATGTTCCAAGTTTTTTCAGAAGAGACAAAAAATTCTTCAATAGAGGTGCTTAAAAAACGCATGGCCTCTGCTGCAGCCACCTCTCCGGCATTATGCCCCCCCATTCCATCGGCAAGAGCAAAAAAACCCTGTTCTTTTAGCATTAAAAAAACATCTTCGTTATTAGTGCGAACCAGTCCTATATCGGAAAGACCAGAAGAACTAAGCCTGAAGAAACTAAAACTCATAAACTTTCCGTTATATACTTAGATTTATGAGGACGCAAATAGGAGCACAAGATCTTCAATGCATAATAGAAATTTTCACTACACAACACCCTGCTAAACCTCCTGATTCCTTCCCTTCTTCATAAAATTACATACCATGTATCGAATTGAATGTCATGTATAAAGTATCTGCTAACCAAATGTGAGGTTTGTGCAAGTAAAAAAAATTCTTAAAATTTTTATCCTTAATTGTTTGAACAAGATAAAGATGGATAAGAATTATTTTTGTAGCTATCGATTGTCGAAAATCGATAAACTGTTCTATAATCACTAACTTGCCTTAAAACAAGAGCCTATACCTAAGTGTGCAAAAATGCAGCGTGTAAAACATCTATCAAAATTGATATCTCACGTAGAGAAAAATAAAGAATTAGAGTGCTCTAAGGAGGGCACTAAATTAAGCAATGTTTTAGTTCGCAAGGGTGCATTCAAGTTGCTTCTTGGGGACAGATCAGGTCTTGATTTTTTTAATTTAGCACTCAAAATTGCACCCTTCAATTTGCAACTCTATATTGATCAAGGTTTAGCACTTTTTGAGTACGGCAGCCATGATGGCAATGAAAATGAACTCGTTTTAGCAGGAAAACGTTTTAAGACAGCAACCACTCTTAATCCTTACTGCTTTGAAGCATGGCATCTTTGGGCCAATACCCTATACTTTCTTGGAGTAAAAAAAGATAAATCTAGTTATTTTTTATGTGCTTATGAAAAATATGAACAAGCTATAGCTCTTAGCAAAGATCAGCCCTCAGACATCATTGCAGACCTTTACTGGGATTATGGCGATCTATGGAATAAGCTTGCGATCATTTCAGAAGAAATCGCTGACTATCAAATGATCATTAAAGCGTATAAAAAAGCTCTTTCATATCAAAAAGATTTCCCCCCAGAATTTTGGATGAACTTCGCCAATGTTTATTTTGTTTTAGGGGAAAAAACAAACAATATTGACCTTTTTTTGAAAGCAATTATTTATTGCAAAAAAGCTATTTCTATTAATACTTCATCAAGCAAAAGATGGTGTAAGCTTGCCTCTATTTTGCATACACTTTATGGTTATACACATGATGAAGATCACTTTTATCAAGCCAACGAGTGTTATGTAGCGGCTGTTCGACTTACAAAATCGAATAAAAAAATCTATGCAAAGTGGGCTCGTCTTCTTCTAGAGTCAGGAAAAATCTTTTGCGATGTAAAAAAACTTCGATCTTGTATTGAAAAATGTCAACATGCATACCATTGTGACAAAAAATTTTTTCCTGCAATAGGTATTTGTGCGGAAGCCCATGCATTTTTAGGAACATGTACAGACCAAATCAACTTGCTTAATGATGCAAAAAGTAGCATTACACCTTTCATTAAAGAGGATTGTCAAGATCCAGAAGTTTTCTATTCTTATGGAATGGTTTTAATGGCTTTTGGGATCTATTACAAAGATTGGGATTATTATTACCAATCCATAGAATCTTTTCAAAAGGGACTAAGCATAAATTGTACTCTTCACAAATTATGGCATGCCATGGGAAACAGCTCCTTTGCTGCTGCTCTCTTAGATAACGATGAAAAAAGTTATAAGCAAGCCTGTCATTTTTTTCAGCGCGCCTTAAGCTTTAAAGTAAGCAGTATCTATCACTACCATTATGCCTTGTGTTTGTCAAAATATGGGATATTCTTGCACAAACAAAATCTATGCGAACTTGCTGTCTATCATTTTGAACAAGCATTTTCTATGCAAGAACATGCCCTTTACCTACATCCTGAATGGGTTGTTGATTTTGCTATGACTCTTGATCATTTAGCGGGATTCATTGAAAATGATAGTTATTATATTAAAGCTCTCGAACTACTTAACCATGTACTAATTTTGAAGCCAGAATCTCCTCATATCCATTATCAGTTAGCAAATGTGTATAGTCATTACGCCGAATTGAGCCATGAATCTGAACTCTTTCATAAAGCCATCCACCACTATCGCATTGCCCACCAAAGAAATAAAGAGGACGACCACATTATCCTCGATTGGGCCCTTGCCTTAGTCAACCTTGGAGAATTTTGTGAACAAAATGTAGAATCTACTCGTTATTTTCGCGATGCAGAATGTAAAATGATACAAGCAGCAAAGCTTGGCAATACACATGCCTATTATTTTTTAGCCTGTCTTTACTCTTTACTAGGGGAGATTAAAGGGGCTCTTTTCTTCCTTGAAAGAGCAAAGGCATTTGATTCTTTGCCTACAATTGAAGAAATTTTCGAAGAAGATTGGTTAAAAAATCTCAGAAATACAGTGCAGTTTAAAGTGTTTGTTTCCGAAATTCAATCTAACTCCAAATAAGTATGTGTAAAATTCTATGAAATTTAAATATAAAAGAATTATTCATGTT
>Ga0209568_1000277_pt1 | contig 17930 bp, 14 predicted proteins | sample WorMetOlspDAHAB2_FD_187406 | JGI IMG/M metagenome (GOLD analysis project Ga0209568, IMG submission 187406) | Marine gutless worms symbiont microbial communities from Max Planck institute for Marine Microbiology, Germany - Olavius sp. DAHAB.2... ...
TCGAAGTAGAGAGTCATATTTCCGTTCAAGGTCTCGACATGCACAGCCTGGATCGGGTTATCGTGTCATATCCTCGAAGTAGAGAGTCATATTTCCGTTCAAGGTCTCGACATGCACAGCCTGGATCGGGTTATCGTGTCATATCCTCGAAGTAGAGAGTCATATTTCCGTTCAAGGTCTCGACATGCACAGCCTGGATCGGGTTATCGTGTCATATCCTCGAAGTAGAGAGTCATATTTCCGTTCAAGGTCTCGACATGCACAGCCTGGATCGGGTTATCGTGTCATATCCTCGAAGTAGAGAGTCATATTTCCGTTCAAGGTCTCGACATGCACAGCCTGGATCGGGTTATCGTGTCATATCCTCGAAGTAGAGAGTCATATTTCCGTTCAAGGTCTCGACATGCACAGCCTGGATCGGGTTATCGTGTCATATCCTCGAAGTAGAGAGTCATATTTCCGTTCAAGGTCTCGATAAGGTTGTCATGTCATATTCTCGAGGTAGAAAGTCAGTGCGCCGCAGAACTCAAGATGCACTCCAATATGTTAATGTTTTGAAACCGTTTTGCGACATCATGCCTTGGTGTCTTTTGGGATCTGGTTCGTGCCTGCGTATCAATACAGAGGTGATGCATGGTAGATACCTATCTGAATGTTGGAATTCCTTCGTCAGTTCGCAGTGACCAGGCCAATAAACCTGGTGTGCAGCCTAATAAATCCAAGGCCAGTGAGAGCTTTCTAGACAGTCAGAAGAGATTCGAGGTGGCTAAAGGCATCCTGGACTCGTTGGTCATCGACTCCAAAACCACAGCCGATCCAGCTTTCAACGCATCTGGCACATTTCTGAGAAGAGGTGAAGCAAGGGGAAAAGCGGCACTGTTAGGTATATCTGTACCTGCAGGTGATGCGAAGAACCTGTCTCGAGCCCTAGCCAGTGATACACTGGAAAGGCTTGCAACAGTAAGGGATCAGTTGAAGCGCGCGAATAACCTGGATTTTCTGAATTTCATATCCAACAAGTCGATGAGAAACCGTGGTGTTTCAGATATTTTGCTAGGGTTAGCAGATCAGACTAATCGCATGAAGCTTCCTGGTGCTCACAGCAGTTCTCGGAAGCCTCATGGAGCACTGCTACTCGACCAGGAAGTCGGGATTAAATCATCACTGGGTCAAGAAGTCCTGGATATTCATCACAGCCATCAGGAGGTGATTTCTGAAAGCGACCTGGAAAGTATAGCAATTGCTACACCTTTCAGCCGTGTCATTTCTGAGCAAGCTGTCAGGCTCATGCGTTCTGAGGTGTTATCTTTCTGTGTTTTGAACGCCACCATGCTGCCAGGATGGCCATTTCATGTGAGTTTGCCTCCATATCGCGGCAAGAAAAAGCAATCCCATAAATCTGCGCAAGATATACTCGAGGAACTTGAGGAGTTAGGGGTGAATGTCAGCCTTCTGAGAAAGCTATCTCCGCAAACTTCTGATCCTGGTTCCAGCAGAATCCTTTCTTGTGTTTCTACACTGTTGGTTCTGATGGATTCTATAGGAGAACAGGTATGTAACGAGTTCTGCAACCTGCTAGATGATTGGATTGAAGATAATCTGTTGGGCGATACAGTTCGAAAAGCAAGTGTTTAGCTTCCTTCTAGATTATTGGATTGTGGCTAATCTGTCAGGTGACGCAGTTCGAGAGTGTCAAGTGATTAACTGTCGACAAAAAACAAGAAGTCGAGGCTTTCTGCGTGACAGTTCCAGGGGGATCACGAGAACAAGCCCTTAAATACAAAGAGCATCAAAGATTCTAATAAGATAGACGACAGTCCAGCAAATATAAGGACCATCCCGGCTATTCTTTCGATCCAAAAGTGTAGAGATTCTCGTTGAGCCGTCATTTTCATGAGTTTACTAACGCCAAAAGCGGCGAGCATCATTGAGAGTCCTAGACCCATGGAGTAACAAAGCAAAAGCAAAACTTCAGCGTACACCGTGTCAGGCACAGTGACGATTTAAAATCCCGCTGCAGTCCCTAGTACGATGCACTTTCCACATGTCAGAGTAATGGCCACTCCAGTTATATAAGCAACTATAGGATTATTGGCGCAGTCCATATCTGGTCCTTCAAAACCACAACAAAGAAAAGGTATTCGCACCCCTGTAAAATGTAGACCAATTATGAAAAGCACTACACTAGCCAACAGGCTGAGAAGATAAAGATACGGATAGTCAACGGATGTCCATCTGAGATGGTCAATGGTTATGCCCATGAGAACGCAAACAGTAGTGAAGCCTGAGAGAAATGAAAAGATCGTTTGCGAGAGACTGTAGCGAAGTTTTTGATCGTTAGTATGACGTAATTCCTGGATCTTGATCCCTGCAATGTATGCCAGATACGGCGTCACAACGTACAAAGCGCAAGGCAAAATGATACTGATTAGGCCGAAGCAGAAAGCGAACATAATGGCAAAGGTAAGGGTGTCGGGCATAGATTTTAGCCTTTGCATCCTCAGATGTTTATACAACAACGCACAAATGACTTGCTCACCTCACAGCGTATTGCATATAAGGTTTCCATGATCATAAAGTCTCAGTATAAAACTCCTTGAATTGTTTTCTGGAGGACTTCCATCTAGTATTTTGCTGAAGCCAGATATGGTGTCAGAGCTTACAAGTCGTTTGATCATTTCTTAGTGTGTTGCATATAGGGTCCCCATGCCAAATTTACTCGTTGAATTGCTTTCCGAAGAGATCCCGTCCGGTATGCAGGTTCGTGCTGCACAGGACTTCAAACTCATGATGACAGATGGCTTGCTGAAACAGGGTCTCACCTATGACAGCGCCGAAAGCCATGTATCTCCTAGGCGTCTCGCCCTTATCGTTTCCGGGATACCAAGTCATTCACCCGATACTGTTGAAGAAATACGTGGTCCACGTGTGGATAGTCCTGATGTCGCGATCCAAGGCTTCATGAGAAAGGTAGGGATCGAGGAGATATCGGAGGCTCAAATTACATCTGACAACAGAGGGGACTTCTATACCGCGCGTTCTCTAAAACAGGGACGTAGTGCGGTAGAGATTATCCAGGATATAGTTCCTGAGGTCATACGTATCTTTCCCTGGCCTAAATCGCAGCGTTGGGGGACTGGCAGTCTTCGATGGGTGCGTCCTATTCGTTCGATCCTCGCCTTATTTGAGGACGAGAGCGGTTCAGTAGTGGTTCCTATCGATGTCGCAGATATCACGTCTGGCAAGGTGACTTACGGACATAGGTTCATGTGTCCAGATGAGATCCAGGTGGAAACCTGTTCTGATTACGCAAAAAAACTGTATCAGGCCAAGGTGTTGGTGAGCCACGAAGGTCGTAAAGAAGTCATATGGGATGCAATACTGAACTTGACCCTGGATGAAAGGTTGGGAGTGACAAAAAATGAAGGCCTCTTGGAGGAAGTCGCAGGTCTGGTGGAATGGCCTGTTGTACTCCTTGGAACCTTCGATCCTGCCTTCTTGGTGTTGCCGGAAGAGGTGATAATCGAGACGATCCGAGTCCACCAAAAGTGTTTTGTACTCAGTGATGCTGATACGGGAAAGCTTACAAACCGGTTCGTCATAGTAGCAAACATTGAGGCTATTGACGGTGGTCAGGCCATCCAGGTCGGGTATGAAAGGGTCGTCAATGCTAGGCTCTCAGATGCACAGTATTCCTATGCAGCCGACCTCAAACCCTTGTCCGGGTACTCTTCTAGCCTCACGCCTCTAGAGCAGAGGATGGAGAAGTTAAAGAATACTGGTAGCGTCTTTCACACTAAACTGGGCAGTCAATTCCAGCGCGTTGAGAGGATAAAACAGCTATCCTGCTATCTCGCTCCATTGATCGGTGCTGACGTCGGGAAGGCTGCTCGAGCTGCTTATCTGGCAAAGGCAGACCTGACAACGGCCATAGTGGAGGAACTCCCAGAACTACAAGGGGTGATGGGAGGCTATTACGCGGTCGAAGAAGATCCTCTTGTCGCGAATGCAATCGCTGAGCACTACAAGCCGAAGGGAGCACTGGACTCGGTTCCAAATGAGGCAACTGCAATAACTGTAGCTCTTGCTGACAAGCTGGATACCATGTTGGGGTTCTGGCTGATCGATGAAAAACCAACTGGTTCTGGTGATCCATACCAGTTGAGACGTGCTGCACTCGGTGTCATTCGTATAGTCTTGGAAAACGAGATCAAGCTCGACTTGTCCAAGACCTTCAGAGTCCATATGACTTCCTTCGACATGATGCATGAGCCAGCAGTCGTCGAGGACCTCATGTTGTTCGTCTACGGACGTTTGAAGTCATATCTGAGCACGAGGATTGAGAACCGCAGTATCATTCAAGCTGTTCTAAAGGTCGATCGTTCTTCTTGCATCTTGAGCATCACTGATCGCGTGCGAAGTCTTGAGAGGTTTTTGGATACTGATGCTGGTCGAGATCTTCTAGCTTGGTATAAGCGGTCTGACAACATCCTCAAGGCGGAGGAGCGAAAGACAGACGATACGCACGAAGGAGATATCGATTGCGCTTCTTTGGTTGTTGACGAGGAAGTCTATCTTTACGAGTCGGTTGTGGAAGCTGAGACAGCAATAGGGACTATGACGAGTAATGCGGACATACTGGAAGAGCTATCGAAGCTTCGTGGTCCTGTGGATGCATTTTTTCAACAAGTGCTGGTCAATGTGCCGGAGGCCTGTATTCGTATCAATAGGCTTCGTTTGCTGTCCTGGTTGCGCCGTTTGTGCCGTACCATTGCTGAATTTGCGGACATTGATCCGGTATGAAGAACTGGTCAGATGATATCTCATCTGTTTACTGTTACAACTGCTTCTTGTATCATCCTTCGAGTCCTTAAGCGACTGTGCAGACCTAGCAGACCTATTTAAAAAGATGTCGACAATGGGTTGTGGAGATGGAGTATGGCTAGCACTAATAGCAGCTCCCTGTTGGATGCTGTCAATTGTCCAGCGGATTTGAGGCGATTGAGTGAAAATGACTTGCTCCAGTTGTCCGATGAATTGCGGAAAGCTACCCTCGAGGCTGTTTCCGTGACAGGAGGCCATCTGGGAGCTGGATTGGGTGTCGTCGAGCTGACTGTAGCCCTGCATTACGTACTAGACACACCGCGTGACGTGCTGATCTGGGACACGGGGCACCAGGCATATCCGCACAAAATTCTAACCGGACGACGCGCGGGTATTCATACAATTCGTCAGGCAGGAGGGCTGTCTGGCTTCACGAAGCGAACTGAGAGCATTTACGATCCATTTGGAGCCGGACACGCTGGCACGGCCGTTTCTGCGGCATTGGGTGTCGCCGAAGGGGGTCGTCTGCGAGACAAGGACAGTACCAAGGTAGTTGCCGTCATAGGAGACGGTGCTCTGTCAGTCGGAATGACATATGAAGCCTTGAACAATGCAGGAGGTATGGATTCTCGCCTCGTAGTGATTCTCAATGACAACGGCATGTTCATTTCGCCACCTGAAGGAGCTATGAGTGCATACTTAGAGCGCCTCATGTCGAACAAATCCTGTCTATCGCTGTCAGAACTAGAAGACCAGATATCTCGTAAATTGCCTTGGTCACTCCAAAAGAAAACGAAACACAGAAAAGAATTTCCTACAAGTTCAGCTGATGCAGAAGGTGCAGTGTTCGAGGGCTTAGGCTTCAACTACATAGGACCGGTGGATGGGCACAACCTGGAAGCCTTGCTGCTGGTATTGAAAAAACTGAAAAACCTGCAAAACGCAGATGAAGGACCACCTATCCTACTACATGTAGTGACCCAGAAGGGACAAGGATATCATCCCGCTCTGAATGCTCCTGATAGATACCACAGCGTGAGCAAATTCGACATAAGCACAGGGAAGCAGTGTGTTGGAGAGACCTTTCCTCCTCATTACAGTCAGGTCTTTGTTCAGGCCTTGATCTCTGAAGCAGAACGAGATGAAGATATAGTGGCTGTCACGGCAGCTATGCTTTCTGGGACAGGATTGAATAAGTTTCATGACCGGTTTCCTGAGCGCCTTTTCGATGTTGGGATTGCAGAGCAACACGCGGTCACATTCTCTGCCGGATTAGTTCTAGAAGGCCTCAAGCCCTTTTGTGCCATATATTCTACTTTTCTTCAGCGTGCTTATGACCAGGTGATTCACGATGTAGCTCTTCAAAAGCTCGCCGTGCGTTTCGCAATAGATAGGGCCGGATTAGTGGGGGCAGATGGTCCTACTCATGCTGGTAGCTTCGATTTGGCTTACCTGGGATGCATTCCAAACATAGTGGTTATGTCTCCCTCAGATGAGCAAGAACTGCTTCATATGGTCGCCACAGCTGTTGCGATCGATGATCGTCCTTCAGGAATTCGCTATCCGAAAGCGCCCTGTATTGGCATAGAATCCCTCGAACGTGGAAAACCTCTCACCGTCGGGAAAGGACGCATCGTCAAGGAAGGAAACAGGGTTGCGATTTTATCTATAGGATCCAGGATGTCAGTTGCTCTGGAAGCAGCCCGGATTCTGGATGCGGATGGCTTATCCACGACGGTGGCTGATGCTCGTTTTTTGAAACCACTTGATATGGAACTGCTAAGAAGTTTGGTTCGTGAACACGAGATTTTAGTAACTGTGGAGGAAGGTGCAGAAGGAGGCTTTGGTGCTCGCGTACTGCATGGATTGTCTGCAGCAGGATTGCTCGATCGTGGTCTAAAGCTGCGTACTCAGACACTTCCAGATGCATTCATGGATCACGGTTCGACCAGTGACCTGTATTCCAGTGTGGGTCTGGACGCTATGGGAATCGTGACGACAGTACGGAAGGCATTATAGGCTGTCACAGATCTGTTGCTGAAGCCGCGAGTGACTAGATGTTGTTATTGCTGACCTGCATTGCTGTGATCACTGGACTGGTTGTCTTCCTGCTTGTGAAGCCCTTGATCGGGGTTCTGCTTGATGATGCGACTGGTAATGATCTCTCAAGAACAAGTACGATATGCTTGATTGCTGGTATCTGCCTTTTAGTTCCTTTCGTGTCCTTTGGTACGTATTACTTCTTGGGTGCTCCTGGAATTGCAGAGCTTCAGAAGTATCGTGGGGTAGACTATGGGACTTCGTACAGGGCACTGAAGGTGAAAATAGCTCAAGCAGAAGCACAGTTAGTCGCTCATCCGAATGACGCTTCAAATTGGGTTGAGCTTGCGCATGCTTATGCGGTTGTAGGTCGCTTTGGCGCAGCTTCTAATGCTATGCGTAGTGCTGTTCGTATGGAGCCTGGCAATATCGAGAGGGAGATATTTCTAGGGGAGCTCTTAGTGAAGACAGCCGGTGGTGTGGTGACTTCCGAAGCTCACAGGACTTTCGTCAAGGTTTTGGAATTGGATGCTGAAAATATACCGGCGCGATCGTACTTGGCATTGGCTATGTTTCAAGACGGACAACACAGGGAAGCAGTCGCTGCTCTGGAAAAGACGCTGATTGATGCTGAACAAATGCAAAAGTGGCACTGGGTATCTTTCATCAGATTCCAGCTTGCCAAACTACAGAGGAAGTGATTGGGGTATATTTCAGATTAAGTCGGAGAACGCGCCAGGTTCTGGTCTTTGATCGTATCGTTTTATTTTAGTGTCCAGTTGGGTCGTCAGGTTCGAGTTTTAGGCACTTTTAGTCACATCCGAGCCCGAAGCTCAAAAGTGATAAGATCGGCACATCTGGGTCCTTCAGCTAAGCAGAGAGGGAAGTCCAGTGCATTATCGTAGAGTCAGGTTCAGGACCATTGTTGTTATCGGTGTGCTTCTCTCTCTTGCACTCTCGATGACCCTCTACGCTTTGAACGATCAACTGGTATATTTTAAGTCCCCCAGTGAAGTTGTGAGAGGAGATATGGTTCCTGATCGCAAGTTTCGCATGGGAGGCTTGGTCGCCAGCGGTAGTTTTGTGCGTGACGGGATAGTGGCACAATTCGTCGTAACAGACGGTTCTGAGAGCGTATCGGTCTATTACACAGGAGCCTTACCAGATTTGTTTGGTGAGAACAGAGGAGTGGTCGTGGATGGCTATATGAACGATCGTGGGATTTTCATAGCCGATACTGTTTTAGCTAAGCATGATGAACGCTACAGGCCAGCATACACTTATGACGAAACTGGTAAAAAGGATGTATCACTCTGAACCAGGAGGACGCATAACCGGCAAGAAGAGCATGTCACTCTGAACCAGGAGGACGCATAACCGGCAAGAAGAGCATGTCACTCCGGAACCAGGAGGACGCATAACCGGCAAGAAGAGCATGTCACTCCGAACCAGGAGGGCACGTCACCAGCCAATAGGATCTGTCACCATGAAATAGCAGGACACGTATCAAACACTACGGACTTCATAAGCAATCGCTTTTGTCAATCGACCTCGCAGTCATCACCATCTCCTTAGGCTTGTCTACCTCGAAAGAAACCTCCATGAGGGACGTACTTGCTAGTATTCCGGTATAAACGAACTGTACCAGATGGACGTCTATTGTTGTATCCAGTTCTTCACCCAACATATACTGCGTCAGCCTCTTTGGAAGACCTACCTTTTCTCCAGTGCACCTTACAGTGAAGGTAGTAGGATTGTCTCTGACACTCACGGAAAGTAGACCTTTACCAGGAATGCTATCATTGGCAATCACAATCATATTGAGAAGAAGCTTAATCGTATTCCTCGGCAATCTGGATGTGGTGGCATTCCATTCGAGATCGGCCCTGGTACACTTCATGAAACTTCTTACGAGTTTTTCTGCCTCTTCCAGGCTGTCGCTTCCTCCTCCCATACTGCCTGCCATGCCAAAAGCAAGACGCGAAAACTGCAGCTTAATGGAGGCTTGTTCAGCACTTTTCTTTATCAGATCCATAGCTAGAGATTTCATGTCTGCACTGGGGTCGTCTTCCATGATTTCCAAGCCGTTGACTATTGCTCCTACGGGGGAGATAATGTCGTGACATATGCGGCTTGTTATCAAGGATGCGAGGTCAAGCATCGAGATTTGTGGTGGGGTTGGCATGTGCATTATGCTCACGTCTATTCTCCAGATGTTTCTGACGCCGTCGGCTACAAGTGCCGAGACTAGACCAGCTCAGAGTGTAAACTCGATGTTTGTCGTGAGCAAGGACTTCTATCGTATTAGGATGTGAAGTCAGATAGCAAGAAAATGAATCAATCACAGGATGTCGATGATGATTAAGACCCAATTTAAGGCTTCATTGCTGTTGGTTTTCGCGATCTCCTTATCTTTTTTTTCTTTTCCTGTCTTAGGAGCTGCTGATCAGAAGCCAGATAAATCCTTTTCAGCTCGTGAACTGCTACTTGCCGGACATAAGTTTTTTGCTCATGTTTCCAACGGGCTGGCTGCTGTGGTGGAGCAAGCAGTATCTAAATATGGAGAACCGACTGCATATATTCTAGGTGAAGAAGGTGGTGTATCCGTTACTGCTGGACTGCGATACGGGGAAGGAATACTGTATAGTCGCAAGGACGACGTCAAACGAGTGTATTGGCAAGGGCCCTCTTTGGGTTGGGACTTCGGGGGTCATGGCGCCAGGGTGATGATACTGGTGTACGATCTGGAAGATAGAGAGCGCATCTATAGGAGGTTCCCAGGGATTGCAGGATCTTTGTATTACGCTGGTGGTGTTGGCATGACCGTGATGGAAGCTGACGGTATTGTGTTGGTGCATGTCAGTGCAGGTCTTGGAGTTCGTGTCGGTGCTAATATTGGGTACCTTAAGTTCACGAAACACCCAACTTGGAATCCCTTCTGAGGTCCTACGAGGTTGCATGCGAAATGAATAAGACTTCCTGGGAAGATCTATACCTGGAACTCAGGAGCCAGCTCGATGCTGCGAGTATGGATTTTATTGCTCGGAGACCTACACATCTCAGCGAGAATGACTGCGGGATTCGATCCGATAGGATTGCAGAGCTTCGTAGAAGCCTGATAACATTCGGAGCCTGTTTTGTGGCCGAATTCTGTGATGAAGCTGAAGAATGCTCTCAGATACAGCTTCGAAATTCGGGTGGGAATCAAGACTGAGTCGCACTTGGTCCAGGGGATCTAGTACTGTCGTATCAAGTGTCATGTTGTCCTGAAGCCCTGGGAAGTGTCAGAATCACTCGAAAGTGCCTGTTGGAATGTTTCGTCAAGGAAACCACTGAAGAGCCTTTGTTCTCGTTTTACCCCTCGATGATCAGAATCGGACTCAAGCCTCACTAGACCTTGACCTAGTCTGTTCAAATGTCTGGTGGATCGGTGTCCCTCCTCGCTGGAAGGTGTGTCTGATCTGTACTTCACAGGATCAAGGGCTGCAAAGGGATCATTGACAGATAAGAGTTGAGCTCGAGCAGCACTTAATAAAGAATCTTTCGCGTAAGAGGACAAGAGAGAGACAAAACCACTGGAGTCACTGGTGTCGCTGCAATGAGCCCAATAGTGTTGTAGTATGCGTCCAGCGACTTCCTTCAAGTAGGTGTAAGTAGTCTCAAATGGTTGCTCGTCCCGCAGTTCACAATGAGCTTGTGCGGCGGCAATCAGGACTGGGATCGCCTCTTCTGCTAAGCAGTCAGCTTGCGAGATGACAGCTTGCCAGACAGTGAGGTTTCCGCTATTCAGGATCGTGTTGACTGTGTCCCGTGCTATGCCGGAAAGATGAGATAATGCAGTCACTACAAACCGCATCTCTCCCGTCATCGCCGCACGGATTATTAAGGCCGTAGTCAACTGTCTGGAGTCATGTAAATGTTTGCAGAACTCATCGAGGTCTTCGTCAGATGCTGAGCCAGCCATCGCTATGATCGTTTGATCGTTTCTTCGTATTGCTTCAGAATTCAGATGGTCGGAGACTTCCATCTCGTCCGGTATGACCTTCATTTCCTCGATGATGTCCAGGCGATAGACGAGTTGCCGTATTCCTATAGGAAAGAATTTACGAGCTTCAACGGCTCTCCTCACAGATGGTTCAAACCCCCATCTTTCTAGGATTCTCATCAAGCTGTGACTGGTAATCTCTGCCCCTTCATTGTGTAGCATCTTGATTGTGGTGTTGAACGACCCAATTTCCGCGACAGCCGCCGCTACTGGACTAGTTATGATCTCACGACAAGCGACAATGTACTGTATCTGTTCGTCTTGTGCGGCGACTATATCTATGAGTTCGTCCTCGGACAGTTGGTTTGAATGAGCGATCACGATACTCGCTACTTCTGGAACATCTCCTGATAATGCGAGCACAATGTGTTTGAGGCTTTCTCTGTTGCTGGCTACTACTGCGTCTGCGAGCATCGCCCGAGCGGCTGTGTTGGGATCGTCTAGAAGACATGTAAGAGTAGCCTCAATCATTTCCCGCTCACCATTTGTGATGTGAGGGGCGCTGTATGAGTCTATTAACTCTGACAGTACCTCCCTGAGCTCACAGAGTTCGGGGAGCCAGAGTGGGTGACAGTACTCACTTATAGACATAGCGGTTCGGCTTCGCCTAAATCTTGAAGTAGTTCTCGACCGGGTGTAGTCTTAATCGCAGAAGGTTAATAATAAGTTCCACATTGGTTAATGTGCGGTCGATGCTCTGGTTTTTCTATAGGAGTTCTTCTGGGAGTCTGCAGGAGCTTGCTTCGCCAGGCGCGTTCTGTTTTAAACGTCTTTTGCAGAAGGTCGTTCATGTGATGTCAGGTTCTCTACAGACCAGAAGAATTAAGAAAACCTTGATCACATTATCAGTACTGATCGCTATGCTGGCTTGTAAGAGTGTCGTTGCTCAAGATTACATCGACCCGGGTTACGGTGATCACGTTCCGAAGAAGATCATCCTTCTGGATCCCGGTCACGGCGGGAGAGATGCGGGGACTAAATCTCCAGCTACTGGTGCAGAGGAAAAAGACATCACCCTAGCTTTCTCAAAGCTTCTGAAGCTGAAGCTCGAGGAGACTGGTGAGTATATCGTGGTGATGACTAGGGACAGCGATAGTTTTGTATCGCTGGAAAAGCGAGTCCGTTTTGCCAGAGGTAGTCATGCTGACATCTTGATTTCCATTCACGCAGACGCCGGATACGATCGTAGTGTTCGTGGAACTACCATATATATCACTTCTGGTCTTGGTTCTAGGAAGCGGTTAAACAACGTACCAGGAGATTTCGAGAACGATGTATCAGGAGGTCTCGAGTATGACAGCGGAAGCATAGTAGATGGAATCTTGCGGGACTTTATACTGCGAGAAACTAAGATCTTGAGCCATCATCTTGCAGGTTGTCTTTTTAAGACTTTGTCTTCGACTGAAGGTATTAAGCTGAGAGGGGGTAATTATGTCTCAGCAGACTTTCAAGTTCTCAGCGCACCTGACGTTCCATCTGTCTTGATTGAATTGGGATTTCTTTCCAATCTGAAAGATGAGGCCCTTTTGCTTTCTCCGGCATGGCGTGAGAGGACGATTGAGGCAGTAATCACCGCAATTGAAAAATTTTTCAGGACTGGCTGTGATTCCAGCTGTGATGTATCCTGGTGATCTCGTTTCGCCGACTATGTATTGATTGTCTTGTATGTTCAACTTGGAAAGCAGGTCGTATTGCTTTCTCCGGTATTGCGGAGAGATGGTGATCGAGACAGTAATCACTGCAATTGGAATGTTTTTCAGCTGTGATATATCCCATTGATCTTATCCCGCAACTTATTCTGTATACCGTGTATTGATTGTCTTGTCTGTTCAAGCCGGAACGCGAGTTGTATTGACTTCTCCCCTATGGTGTGAGAGGCTGCCCGGGGTGCGACCACGTCAGGTTTCTCATTAGTGGCTACGATGTCAGTTGCGATGTATCCTCGTGATTTTAGCTCAGTTCAGCCAAGTGTTTTAGTGATTGTCTTTGCTTTTCCGCCGCGGTAGGAATAGGTGTTTCTGTGGGTAGTGTGCGGTTTATAGCTCGCATTTTTAGCGTTTTCTGTTTCCTGGTTTGTAGTGCTGCGATCGCTATTTTCCTGGGTTACAATGTCCTGACGAAGGAAATGCCTGACTGTACGAAGCTCCATGACTACGAACCACCCGTGATGACCCGTATACGAGCTGCAGATGGTAGCCTAGCAAAGGAGTATTCCGAAGAGAGAAGGGTGTTCGTACCGATACATAAGATCCCAGACCTCGTGAAGAACGCTTTTATCTCAGCGGAAGACAAGAATTTTTATAACCACGATGGAATCGATGTAGAAGGAATTGCACGGGTCATATACCTGCAGTTCAGGGATTTCGTGATCGGTCGAAAAAGACGCGCTCAAGGTGCCTCCACAATCACGCAGCAGGTGGCCAGGATCTTCTTTTTATCCCCTGAACGATCTTATGTGCGGAAGATGCGGGAATGGATCCTAGCACGACGATTGGAGAGCATTCTTACTAAAGATCAAATCCTGGAGATATATCTCAATCAGATTTTTATGGGGTTTGGCAGCTATGGTGTAGCCGCGGCCAGCCTGCAGTATTTCGATACTCCTTTGAAGGACTTGTCCGTTGCACAGGCGGCCTTCTTGGCTGCTCTGCCAAAAGCACCGAACAATTATCACCCAACCCGACATCGTGATCGTGCCGTAGATCGACGCAATAGCATAATTCGCCTCATGGCGAGCAACGGCTATTTGAGCGAAGATGAAGCTATATCAGCTCAAACAGAGCCACTTGTGATCCAGAAACCTTCGGAGAGTTCTTACGCATTCGCATCCAAGTACTTCATGGAAGAGGTCAGACGTTGGTTGATCTCGGAATACGGTGAGAAGGGTTTATATCGCAAGGGCCTTTCTGTTCAGACGACAATGAACCCAAAAGTGCAGATAATCACTCGTAAGGCCCTCATCAAGGGACTGATCGGATACGATACGGAGCAAGGCTATCGTGGAAGCGTGAAGAGAATTAGCCTGGTTGGTGATTGGGGAAACAAATTGGCGAAGATCTCGAAATTGTCTGACGTTCCTGAATGGCGGTTGGCTGTCGTGTTGCAGATCAGGAGTGATGGAGCAGTAATTGGATTGCAGCCGAGTTCTCGTCGCAGGTCCCTCTCTATCGAACGGAAACGGGGAGTGATCCCGTTCAAGCAGCTCGAATGGGCCGGAGTGATCAGGGGTGAGAAAGGTTTGGCCGTCGGCTGGAAAAATCCATTGGTCCTGGGAGATGTAGTCTGGGTTGAACAACTGAAAAAGGGTCCTTCTAGCAAGTTCGGACTCGATGTTTACGCCTTGAGACAGGTTCCTGAGATAGCGGGAGCTGCAGTGGTCATGGATCCGAGGACTGGAGCAGTATTAGCTGTTTCTGGTGGGTTCAGCTTTGCAAGGAGCGAGTTCAACAGGGCGACACAAGCATGGCGGCAACCTGGATCTTCTTTCAAACCCATCATATACGCTGCGGCCCTCGATAGTGGATATACTCCTTCCAGTGTCATCTTTGATGCTCCTGTTGAGATTCAGCTGCCTAATGGGACTTGGTGGAAACCTAAGAATTACGGAAATAGGTATTTTTTCAAGGCTTCGATTTTGCGCACGGGGATAGAGCTTTCCAGGAACGCTATGACGGTGAGATTAGCAAAAGATATGGGAATGCCACTCATAATCGAGTACGCAAGGAGGTTTGGAATCTACGACGACCTGACATCTTACCTGTCTGCTTCGCTTGGTGCTAAGGAGACGACTTTGATGCGTATGGTTTCTGCTTATGCCACCATAGCGAACGGTGGCAAGCGATTTGAACCAAAGTTCATCGGTCATATTAAAAATAGGTATGGTGAGATCATATATCGGAGCAGGTACTCCAAATGTTTGGGCTGTGATTTCAGTGATGACGTCGAGGATGAGACTGAGCCTGCCGACGAAGAAGAAAAGAGGGTCGTACAAGTGCTCGACCCCATGACCGCTTATCAGGTCACCTCCATGATGGAGGGAGTCGTGCAGAATGGAACGGGTAAGGTATTAAAGAACCTGAATAGACCTGTCGCAGGGAAAACTGGAAGCACAAACGAAGAAAAAGATGCTTGGTTCATCGCCTTCACCCCTGAGCTCGTTGTCGGGGTGTATGTCGGTTTCGATCATCCCAGACCTATGGGGCAGGGCAAGACTGGAGGAAGACTGGCAGCTCCTATAGTCAGAGATATACTGCGAGCGGCACTGAAGGATGTTCCTCCTATGCCTTTTCACATGCCATCGAGCATGCAGGTGTTTCGTATCAACAGGGATACTGGTCGGTTAGCCCGTCCTAGAGAGCGAAATGTAGTATTAGAGGCTTTCAAGCCTGGGACTGCTCCTCCTTCTGGATCCACCAGGTATGCCGTTATCGGTGAGTAGACCTCTGAGATGTTTTTGTGAGCTTTGTTGTACGGATTGAGGTTGTGATGGTGACGTCCCTTCCCTAATGTCGTGCCTGTCCTTGATCAGTTCTTAGATCAGTTCTTACATTGCAGTGAGGTTTTACTGTTCCCGTGCTTCCTCCTGGTGGCTGGCTTGTAGCTGGCTTGGCAAGCAGGGGAAATGATCTGGTTCTGCAGTTCCATTGTTCCCGTGCTTCCTCCTGGTGGCTGGCTTGTAGCTGGCTTGGCAAGCAGGGGAAATGATCTGGTCCTGCGGTTCCATTGTTCCCGTGCTTCCTCCTGGTGGCTGGCTTGTAGCTGGCTTGGCAAGCAGGGGAAATGATCTGGTCCTGCGGTTCCATTGTTTCCATGCTTCCTTCTGATGGTTAGCTTGTAGCTGGCTTGGCAAACAGGGCGAGAATGTATATATGGGAGCTATGAATGGCTCGACAAGCGGCTATTGAAATTTGGAATAGATGGTGACAGGCCGTTTGTATGAAGTCCATCTTGAATGCAGTGATAGGATCTACCGGAGACAGTAAGTATGACTTGTGATTCAGATAATCCTGTCAAGATTATTGACGCGCGGCTTTTGTTGTCGCTTATTCCTCATAGACATCCCTTTGTGATGATAGATCGCGTTATAGATGTCGATGGTGACGTTAGTGGCGTAGGTATAAAAAATGTATCCATGACTGAACCGTGTTTTGTCGGTCACTTTCCGGACAATCCGGTGTTTCCCGGCGTCTTTATAATCGAGGCAATGGCACAGACTGCCTGTGCTATTTGTGCTCTACACGCCAGCGGGGCCGATGGATCATCCCCTAAACCTATTGGTGTGTATTTCACAACTTTAGATAAGGTGAAATTTCGCAAGCCGGTTGTACCAGGGGACACGCTAAGGTTGCATGTAAAGAAAACACGGCAGAAGGCGAACATGCGGTGGTTTCAGTGCAATGCAGAGGTGGATGGTAAACCTGTCGCTGAAGGAGTGATCAGCGCCATGATTATCCAGTAACGATCAGCTATGTCTGTGCAGTTGCCTGAGAGCTTTTCATAAATGACTCTCCGCAGGTATCTCACAATATGAGCGGAAATTGGGGATAGGTGGATGGGCTGTACTAGGCGTCGAAGACAGTTACTCAACTTGTCTGTCGTCTGGTTGTGTAGTTCTTCACGTTCCATGCGCTCAGTGGTTGCAAGGTGTGTGGCTCATCAAATCTCCGTGCGCGCAGAGGTTGGGCTGAGGGTGCGAATCTGGTTGTATTCGGCGTGAAAGAGCTTTCAGGCTCTAGGGCGGACAAGATTTCTGGTCACGAGGAGCTCAGCTATTTGTACCGCGTTGAGAGCCGCCCCTTTCCTCAAATTGTCTGCTACGATCCACATGGCCAGTCCTTTTTCCACACTGATGTCCCTGCGAAGACGGCTGACGTATACGAAATCAGTCCCAGCGATCTCACGAGGAGTGATATAGTCTTCTTTTTCCTCAAGCACACGGCATCCTGGAGCTTCTCTCAAGGCAATCATTGCCTCACTCACGGAAATAGGTCTTTCAAATTCGACAGTCACTGCCTCTGAATGTCCTATGAAAACGGGAACTCTTACAGCTGTGGCAACTACCTCGATATTAGGATCCAGCATCTTCTTGGTCTCTACCATCATCTTCCACTCTTCTCTGGAGTAGCCATCCTCCATGAAGACATCGATATGTGGAACTACGTTAAATGCCAAGGATTTCGCACTCGATGGCGCGGTAGCCACCTTCATTGTTGAGCATACGCCCTTTGTGTGATCGTACAGATCAATCATGTCGTTCCGTCCTGCTCCTGAAACAGACTGGTAGCTGGATACCACAACACGTTGAATGCAAGCCAGATCATGAAGTGGCTTGAGAGCTACGACAAGCTGAATAGTAGAACAGTTCGGATTGGAGATGATATTCCTACTGGAGTACTGGAGGATGGAAGCCGGATTGACCTCAGGAACTACAAGAGGAACATCCAGATGATAACGCCAAGCAGACGAATTATCGATTGTAACACATCCGAGCTCACCTATACGAGGACACCAGTTTGTTGATACATCACTTCCTGCGGACATAAAACACAGGTCGGTTTCGGAAAAATTGTGGTTCTCAAGGTCCTCCACTATCAGGGGCTGGTCACCAAAACTCAGTTTCCGTCCGACAGACCGCCATGATGCCAAAGCCGTCACTTTCGAGATAGGAAAGCTACGACTCGACAGAATTGACAAGATTTCTCTACCGACTATGCCGGTAGCTCCGACTACTGCGACTCTGTATCCCATAAGCCTTAAGCCCCTGAGAGAATTGACAAGATTTCTCTACCGACTATGCCGGTAGCTCCGACTACTGCGACTCTGTATCCCATAAGCCTTAAGTCCCTGAGAGAATTGACAAGATTTCTCTACCGACTATGCCAGTAGCTCCGAATGCTGCGACTCTGTATCCCATAAGCCTTAAGTCCCTGAGAGAATTGACAAGATTTCTCTACCGACTATGCCAGTAGCTCCGAATGCTGCGACTCTGTATCCCATAAGCCTTAAGTCCCTGAGAGAATTG
>Ga0209568_1000278_pt1 | contig 17911 bp, 13 predicted proteins | sample WorMetOlspDAHAB2_FD_187406 | JGI IMG/M metagenome (GOLD analysis project Ga0209568, IMG submission 187406) | Marine gutless worms symbiont microbial communities from Max Planck institute for Marine Microbiology, Germany - Olavius sp. DAHAB.2... ...
ATTTCAGACACAGTGTTCCATGGCAAACTATAATACAGTGTAAGTGTAACAGATAAGCAAACACACATAAAGAACTCTTAACTTTTGCATCACAAACAAAACAACAGCTAACAAGCGTTCTCCGTAATGTAACTTAGGCCTGCAATACGCCTACATATTGATATCACATTGTGAGCGAAAGCATTTTCTTACTTCTCTAATCTAAATCAGACGTCATAATTGCAGCAAAGAAAACTGCAATATCCTGTTTCATGTCCCCCAGGTCAGCCAAAGGTGGTGGGGGGGGTCAAAAAAATTTTCGCGAGCGGAGCGAGCGAAATTGTACCCCCATCTTCACAACCGTGTGCCGCCCCTGCCCCCAAGACAAATTCCTGGGTACGCCACTGTCACGGTGAGCGAGTGTTCTTAACGGCACATCGGAACGTAAAAGGATGTATTTTATTTCAGTGCATCTATCGATCGAGCCTCTTATACTTAGGCTTAGAGGAGTATTTTATATGGCCTCAATCTGGTAATTTCGGCGGCCGATAGCATATAGCCTATCTCGACTGGTGATTAAGAGTTGGCATATGACAATGACAACGGCAAATAGTACAAACGGTGAAAGAAATGTCTCGTATGAATTCCTCTGCATACGTAGAACATGCGACTACAACGTGGCAAAAATGGCACAATTTTTGTACGCCTTATAACTTCATCAAATATTGACCTATTTTCAAACCTTTTTCACTGTCAGAATCCGGAGAAAATTTGTTATAGTGCTGTCATAAAAGATCCCACCGCACCTCAAGTGTGTCGCTACAGCTATACCTTGTGAAATACCAGTGTCTTAAAAACAACAATTGAAAAAAGACGGCTTCTGTAAAAAAAACACGTTTTAAGAATGCGTCGGTCCAGCAGCGAGGCGGACACATGAACAGTTGAGGTAAAAACTGCAGGATGTAGCACTCACTTCAGACAATAACTGAGACAATAAACACGTTTTCCTGTTTTTATTTCTTAAAATGTGTTGTTACAGAATTCTGTCTGTCTTGTTTTGTTGCTTTAAGACAGTGACATTTCACAAGGTAGTGTAGCAACATATGTGAGGTATGGACGTGGAATCTTTAGTAACACTATTATTACACATTTGCTTCCGATTCTGACAGTGAAAAAAAAGTTTAAAAATTGGTCAATATTTGATAGCGTATAAAAATGTGCCAGTTTTGGGGGTCATCCTGTATATTTACTTGAATGCTTACTACTGCGTGCTGTAGTAGGATTAGGGTTAGGATTTAGATTATTACTTTTTATTAGTGTTCGGTTGGTTACGTGGTTATGTAGGCCTACAAGTAGGTCTATTTATAGGCTACTCTTTTAGCCCTTACATGTGTGAGTGTATGTCAGGCATGAATTATAGCCTAATTCAATTGATCGCAGACCGATCTTTTCCGACAATGCAGCCTGTATAGCATAGGGCCTACATAAACTGATTGATTGACTTTGATTCACCGGCACTTTGAATCAAGCACAAAATGGGTTAAGCTATCGTGCCTCCAAAACATATTGTGTTACTTAAAAGATTAAAATTAATCAGAAATTAAAAATGTTGCGTGTTGGCACTTGGAAATACACAAATAAATAAAACGATATTATAATCTGGTCTATATATGGAAGTCCTTCGATACGAAAGATTACCAGCGTAAAAAGTAAGCCACTACCAAATTATCAAAAATTTGTTTCAAATCGTTTTACAGCCTGCCACTGCATGAGATTAGCTTTTTTCGTCAAATGAAAGTATCAGTCAAGTATTATAATATTATCCATTGGTAATAAATATTCTGTGCGTGACTTGCTTCATTGCGTCATTAACGATGCGTGACCCGCATAGTAGGGATATGCGACACATACGGTAAATGATTTCATCATTCCCTCTGGCATCAGCTCGCCTCAGCAAGTTGTGAATTCCATTCCTAAACCATCTTTTAGATGGACATATATGCAAAAAAAATTCCATATTTTCTCCTTTTTACTGGTTTTCAATCACGATTTTTTATATACGTTGATTTTACCCATATCGCAGCTTCAAACACAAAACTGATGACTTCACAAATTAGGTCACACATGGAGTATTTAATACAAAGATATAATATTCTTGTGCTCATTTCTTAATCAAAATTGATGAAAAATCTAGCCTCACTGACGGTTTTAATACGATTTAATGAAGATTCTTGATAGTGACAATACTTTTTGGGCCATCCTGTATATCATGAAAGTAGGCCTACAGTCTTTCCAACCAATCTCTTGGCCACATACTAACAAGCAAAACTAAACAACATAGTAAAGCACATAACTCAACAACTGAATAAAGCTAAACAACTAAACATAATAACGGAGTGACCACTTACGACACTCAGTCAGAAAACGAGATGACCGTTATATTTTACCAATCCTGTAGCACTACACGACTAACACGATACAGTCTGTATATACGTATAATATAATGCAGAGCGATCATCGAACCTCACTACTCGACCCGACGAACAGCTAATCGAGCGATGCCATATATAGGATACGTGGCAGCTATTTAACATTCAGAATTACACCGAGATCGAACGATGAACAGCATTAAACCGTGTATATACTAAAACAGAATATAATAGGCCTATGTACAGCGTGGCCAAAAAACGAAAGCTATATTACCGATTTATAAATATTGTGTCACTCGGTCTAAACTTCCAGGCGATCGAGGTTGATGTCGTCCAAATAACTAACACAGTCGACTATCAATCTGTGATTCAAGCCCAGCAGCATAATGCTGTTTCATTTTCGTTCGTCTTCATCAACACCACAGAAGTTCACTGTCACAAGTGAGGTAATGTTTCAAGGGAGAGCACAACAAGACCTACAACAGGCGAGGTATTATTGACGTCGTCGTCATACAGTGGCGTTGGCCGGTTTCTCCCAATTATACGTATAATCGAACTTGTATGTCCATCGCCATTTCTGAAACCGATTGTCTTTGTCGCACGGCAGAAGTTGTGGCATCTGCTGACCCTTGTGCACTGACAAGATATTCGTCACCTACAAGGCAATAAACACGATGCAACTTATATGTAGCTGTCGGTATATTGTTATTATTGAGCACATATCACCACAAGCCCCATGGCGTTAATATCCACTAAACAACACAGTACTCGGTAGTGCGAAAACTGACAAAAAAAGACAAAAAGCAGATATATATGACAGTAATGAAAACTCGATAAATGACTAACCAGAGGTCTTACAGTTGTCTACTCTTGAAATTGCCAACCTGCAAGAGAATAATAATATACAATAAAATGCACAAAAATAACGATAAGCGCTGGATAACAGGAAGTTAAGTGTTAGACCTGTGTCGGACACAGCGTCGTCAGCAGCGTATCGGCTTCGTGCTTCTTTAGTTGTACGATGATCATTCCTTCAACCTCGCTGTGTCTGATCGTGTCCCACACCTCAGCCGGCTTGTCACCCAGCGGACAATCGGCTACGCGCAACAGCCACGTGTCGTGGTCGACCAGCACGCACCTGTCCCGGTACTTGAGCCGCCCGAGCTTGTCGATGTAGAAGATATTCTGCGGTACGAGGCGATGGAAGAAGCAGAACGACGTCAGAGCTACGTATCCGTCAGTGGCCAGGTACAAGCAGAGTTCAGAGCGTAGGTTGAACACTTCGCCGTAGAAGACGGCGTCCATTGGAGGTGTAGGCACTTCCGGTATGATATTCTCCATGTACCTGACCACAGTACGAATATTACGTTATACACGCTAAATCAAGCAATGGTTTTCGGCCTTTAATTGGAATGGAATCCTTTGGAGCGTTTAGATTGCTCGCGGAATCTCACGCACTGCAGTGACGCAAGGATTACGGAGTTCCATTCCGAATGGACAGAAACATCATTTTCCTATGCTTAGCAATGCTCGAAAAAAAACACTAATTGATACACATGTATGTGTATAACATTTTAACCGTAGCCTAAAGTTTATTTTTACTGGTCATCGACGGAACCTCCTTGGCTGGTGTTCACCGAACTAGGCCTATAGGTTCCGCGAAACAGCGGTTGAAAACCACTGAACTGCAGAGTTGCTTGCGTTCAGGAATCAATACGAGAAATAACAGAAAATATAAGTAATCAAATGCGTTAATCATTTCAGGGCAGCACATCGATGCGTCACAAAGCTATAATAAACTTTATTTCACCACGAGCGCTGAAACACACAACAAAAACACAACATCGTCGCCAATTACCGTAGAGCGGCTTACCACTGGAAGCCTTTGCATTTCAAGTTGCGCTTAAGAGTTTTCCTCTTTTCTAGCGATCGCTTTTCGTCGTCCGACAGATACGTGTGCTTGGTCGGCCAGCTCCACGTCGCTGCGAGGAAAAACTTTTTCCAGTCGTCCATCCACAACTCCGCCACTCGCATCTGGTTGCGCTGAACGGTCTTTTCGCGGCCGTCGCCTGGAAACTGGTAGGCGAACGGCTTAAACGTGTGAGCGACTCGCGAGCACGGATGCGTTAGCACCTGCATGTGAATGATAGCAGCACATCGCCGGTTACAGGACACAGTCGGAGGTAAACGACGCAGAATTATCGCTGCAAGACGTGCTTTTCTTGACAGAACAATACTAAAAACCGAAACAGGCCTACAGGGGATGACTGGCTCTTCAAACCGGCCCTGGGCCCTTGACTAAGTACGCAGACGGGCGCCATTAGCAGTGGCGTAACTAGGAACTCGGGTACCCCTACACTAATATCCAAACAGGGCCATCCTCCTTAGATGGGGGTCCCTGGCCCCCTCCATCATTCCACCCCTACCCTCTTTCCTCTTTTGACTGTCCCTCGCTCCCTTCTCTCTCCTCCCTCCCTGCCCTTCTTCTGTTAGCGGGGTAGGCCCGAGTCACTTGACCTATTTCAACATTTTACGTGGTGGCCCACCTGGCCGGTGGACCTAAATGAGAGGTCTTCCGCCCCTATACATGACTACGACATTATTGTCAAAATTATGTCGAAACAGCAAAACCAATAGCAGACTTTACAACATCAACAAGACGAAATTTAAGCGAGAAATAAAAATATAGTTTTTATCAGTGAGAATAACTAGCCGCCAACAAGTACAAGATTTTTATTGTTTACAGTGATAGATGTCGACCATCACAAGACGTTCAGCTGCTGAATACGAAAATATAGATAAAGAACAATGGTATACTCTAGTTTTGCGATGAGACCGCTGTTGTTTTTTGGTTCCATGTAGCGACAGACGCCCGTGGATGCTATTTGTCGAACACCTAACGGCGTAGACAGTATCACTCCAATAAAGTCCTTTGCAGCTGCAGACCTCCGTCGCCTTTTTAATATTAAATTAATTTTAAATCGGCCTATAAGCCCAATGCTTGTTATAGAGACAGGTAAGCTATCTAGATGACCAATCAAAGTGGAACAACACACCGGAAGTAATAATAATCGTAATAATAAACAATGCAGGGATGGGCGACAATGTCACACTGGAAGTATTTCAGGGGCACATACAAAACTATATTAGATCACTTCACGGTCAGTCTGCTGGAAAAGAGATGGCAAACAGTGCTGTCTTCATCAATTTTCGGCGGAACGCAGACAGTGACTGGATTTCCCTGACTGAAACTGGAAGGGAATTCCAGGCATGGGAAGCAGCGCCTCTGAAGTTACGACCGTATGGCGCTATACAAATATGCTTATTATTATTATTATTATTATGAAACGCATGGTCACCGCTATCCGCGATACTGAGCAAAACCAACGTTTCTGTGTTTCACCGCTGAACAGAATGGGCGCGAGTGGGTGTGACTGACCTGGCCGCCGCACATCCACACACGGAAAGCGAGCTCAATGTTCTCCGCTCCCCAGATTGCCATGTCGTCGTCGAAGCCGCCGATCGACAGGAAGTAGTCCTTGCGGACGGCCAGCGCACAGCCGACCAGCGTCGGAGTTCGATGCGCCACGTACTCGTGCTGATAGTTGACGCGTCGCTTCTCGTGCTCCGGCATCTCCATCCACGTGTATCTGTCACCACACCAACAATACACAATACGTCGGCGGCGGTTATACATGTATATGAGGTGCAATAAAGTCACTGAGCTGAGCATAACACCGTGTTGGAGGTATACTAAATGTTAATAAAAAGTGTGTTATAAAGCAGAATCCGGCAATTCGTACGCCAACGTAATCATTATTATTATTATTATTCGCAGACCGTCTATTTCGACTGGTTCAGAATTCCACAGGCAACAGTTTTCAAGCATACACCAGTTACTGCTACGCAGTACCCCCATATATGACGGACCCCCGCAGAAACTCCCCTCCCTGGTGCTTGGACCCAGACACGAATTTCCGCTTTGCTCTCCAGCGTTCCCATTGTTCCTGTTTTACGCAACGACCACTGAAGAACAGCCCCTTCTGAAGCTTATGCGGCGCGCTATGTTGTATAGGCCTGCAAGGCTGCAATCGCGACGCATCAGTAAACAAGTCACCTGAGATCCCACGAGAACCCGCCGCGAGGCACAGCTCCGATGCTATATCCGCCCACGTACTCGATCGTCCACTGTTCGATCTGGTCGACACTCGGCTGAATCACCGTCTTCGGGTTCTTGACGATCTCGTTGAGCAGCGGCTCCGCCCAGCCGGCGTTGTTCTCCGTGTGACCGTCCTGGAAGAAGAGCACTTCGCCGGTCGCCATTCCGGCGCCGATCATCCTCGCCCGCATCAGACCTTCGCGCTTCTTCGTCCTCACCAGAATCACTTTGCGCGGAAGCAGCTTCACGTAGCGTTCGAGCGGCTCGCGAAGATCATCATTCGGACTTGCGTCGTTTACCAGAATTATCTACACAGGCATCACCATCATCGTAGTCGTCATCGTCATCAAACGTTGTTAACATGGCCATAACAATAACATCGCTTTTCAGAGTCCACGACATTGTTGTTTTATGGCCCGTTTAACAGGACGATCTAGGTGACGTTGGATTTCTGAGTTTAATGCAGCAAGAAAGATGTCATGGTTTACCAATCTAACAAGGTATAGCTGCAGTCATAGTCATTTTTCCGTCATCTATTTTTAGACTAAATATACATCAAATCAAAAGTGTCTAAGCAGCTACACAAGTCACTGACCGGCAGTTATAGAGTATTTCGCGGCTGAGCATGTCGAGACTGTTGACCTTGACCAGAAACTCCAAGCTATATTTCACTATTTTGTTGTAAAGATTTAACAGCAACGTAAGGATATACAAGTTGAGGACATTCGAAGACAGACGCAGGCAACGACAGTCGGTTGCTTTGTCACAACGTTGAATCTAGCAACCGATTCACAACAGTGATAACAGTATACGGGAGCTGCGCATGCAACCTGTGAGAGCAGTTTGTCGGGCGTGCGCATCAAGATGCTGTGCACAGTTCGTAGTATCATCGACAGCGCGTCGTTGTGAAAAATGATGATGACCGTGATCGTCGGCAGCTGGTCCAAGTCGTACTTGTATTTGTGACACTCCGGGTATCGATAGTCGGTGATGTTGCGTTCCAGTGGGGTCAAATCACTTCGCGTCACGTTGCTGTAACCGCAGTCATAAATTGTTAAACGCAGCTACAAATCTAATTCACTTTATTCGGTTTTCTAAACATACGCAGTTTTACCGTATTATTTTACAGTTGATTTTAATGTAGCACATCTGTACTTACCGATGTCATAGGCGCTTTACAAATGTTGTTACGATGATGAAGATAGGCCCTAATGGCATGCCCATCTATTTTTTATTGTAGGCCTAAACATGAATTATTAAAAAAATATGAAAATAAAAGCACGCGAAATAATGAAAAAAACAGTGTATGATACAAAAACTATTAAAAAAACCATCAAACTGTACACACAAAACAATTAGGCATAAATACATACAACAATCATGCTAGCTCCTGAACAAAGCAGAATTTACTTGCGTGTGTGTATCGATCAACAAGTATTACTCGTCAGAATCGTTATACATGTAAATAAACACATAGTGTCAAACTATTCAAATAAACATGTAAATCAACACATAGTAAAAAAACATCATGTAAATTTTATCATGTAAATATACACAATATATTTAACACACAGTGGCAAACTCTACCTAAGACACAAACGGGCATATGCCAGGAATCGCATTTGGTGCCTTAGATTTTAGCCTTGAAATGTGACATCTGGTGGAAATAATTTTAATGATTTTCATGATAATCAACTTACCGAATTTCGTGTATTTATTCATTGATCCCGGATTTTTATCCGTTCTAAATTTCTATGAAGCATCGCGCTTCGTCCACCCATATAGGATGCATGCCTCTGACAGACACAACGGACAAATAGACAAACAGACAAAGAGACAAAAACTTAAGAGGTATCACTAGAGTGTCAGAACGACATGTCTCGTTGTCCGGTTGTCTGTTTGTTTGTTTATGTCTTGTCTCAGATGGAGTTTGACACATGATAATCGACGAACATGTTGTAGCTGTGGTCAGGCGGCCGCTTGAGTCCAACGAAGATGGTTTTCTGCAGTTCGCGCAGACGTTCCCGTCGCACCTGTTCCAGCGCCTCAGAGCGCGTGCGCTCGATCGTCTCGCGGATGTAGTCATCGTGCTGGATGCGCACGGCGTACATCATCAGCAGCATCGTCGTCAACACGAACAGCAGGAACACTTCGACGGCCACCGCGAACACACTCATGCCACCGCCGCCGCGCGAGGGCGTCGAACTTGCTGTCCCGGTTGCCATCGTCCAGTCCACCGGCTTCGCTCTGTCTCTGATACACCAGCAAACACCTCGTTTCCGACTGCAGCCTGTTGATGGAGTGTGATAGACCGCAGGTTCGAATCACAACGAACACTGAAGTATTTCGGTCGTGCACTAACCACATCCTTGAAGGCAGAATAGCCGGGAAGAGCTGGTCACGAAGACGGCAACAACGGAGACGGAGGGACGGAAGTCATCGGGACTGGACGAGGAAACCATTGTTTGCTGATGAGAGAAGCCAATCTGAGACAACCGGTGCATGTGGCGTCCAAAGTCCCCGACCCCATACTGAGGACGGAGAAAGAAAAGACAAGTCGGGTTTGTGGGAGATGCGTTGTCACAACAGCAGCAACGACTGTGAAAGCGTTGGATGGGCTCTTACTCGCTGCCGCAGTCAAACTGCTGTGCCAAGTGTAAGTACGTAAGTAAGTTCAAGTAAGTGATCACCAGCTTTCGAGCTACCAAACAACAACAGCCTAATTAGGGGCTTAAGCGTGGTTGATACGTGTAGGCAATAACAACCTAAACTGGCAGGAACGATTTCGTTTTTTCGTAGAAAGTTTGCATTATATGCCATTTTCGTGAATATACAGGGTAAATACTGCATTATGTACAGGGTGGCCCAAAATAGTAAACCACTACCGAATTATCACTAAATCATAGATAGCCTGCCAATGAGAACAGATTTTCAATCAACTTAAGGTGTCGCACAAGTACTATAATATTACCACTTGGAATTAAATATTATATGCGTGACCTAATTTCTGACGTCAATTATTGTTCGTGAGTCGTGTTCGTGCGATATGTCATATAATGCAAATGATGTAAGCGTTCCCTTTTGCATTATTTTCGTTTTTTTTTAAACTGTGATTTCCATTTGTAAATTATTTTTTAGATGAAAATTGATGTAAAACTTGTTTGATGTTCATCTCTTCTCATTATCAGATGATTAATTACGATTTGATCATGTCCATTTAATTTTTTCCATATGGAAGCTTGAAGCAGAGTAACTGATGACGTCACAAATTAGGAAATGCATAGAATATTTAATACTAACTGATAATATTCTGGTGCTTATTTTACATTCAAATTTGATTTTTAAAAATCTAGCCTTATTGACCGGTTTTCAAAAGGATTTAATTATTATGCCGAAGTGCCTTACTTTTTATTGGGCCACCCTGCTTCACAGTTCACACAAGACGTTGGCCTGTGCGAATTAAAACAACTGGTACTTGCGTTGCATAAATTTCCATTCAGATACGAACTGTAACACTGCGTGTTAGGTCCACTTACTATAGATAACATTTTATCATTTATTACCATACGAATACAGCCGGCCTATAAAATGTTTTCGATAGTGTAAATATACGCAGACTTTACGTATGAAAAATGGAATGTGTGTTGTCATTTTCCGGCTGTTAATAGTTTCCATTTCCTGTGTTGCGATGATGCCATAATACGTTCGGCAGATTGTGCATTACCGTCACCATTAGCAGTCGACTGAAGTGAAATACTGCCACGCCCACAGACCAATATCAGCTGATCAGCGGTACCGACCACACAGACAATGGTGCGGTGCGGTCAGGGTATTGTGTCTATCACGTACGTTACGTGTAGGCCTACCTGAACGGTCAAACGGATGATCCTTTCTAGGTCTAAAGTCGTCAACAGTCGTGTTGCCGGTTCGATCACGCTGAGCCGCATGTCACAATGTCTGAAATCAGGCTGCTCTCATTGAGAAGTGGTGAGGTGGGCCGTTCCGCATTGATGCGCACTTCGGGCAGTGATCGTGCGTGGTCGTATACCTGCGTCGCAGTAGGCCACTATAGGCCTCGATCCGTGTGCCCAGTGCTTTGATTGCGTTTGTGCTAGCCATACTAGTCCGCCGGCGGCATAGACGGCTTTCATATGGCAAGTGTGGACGAAAACAGAATTCATATGTCAAACGTGCTATATGGCAACTGACTTCCATGGGTATTTAGGCCTGCCTGACCACCACCCTGTCTCTTACCTGTTAGGCTATATTGATCATTTATTATTTATTAACTGTATATGTCTCTTTTTGCTTCCCAACTAAACATGGAGGACTCACGCTTGACAGTTGACATATAGGGCCTACTCTGTCAGGCCCTTGTACATTTAAAGTCTGTCTGATACTCTAAAAAACTGAAAATACAAATAGTAAATAATAATTGGGATGGAGAATCAAAACATCGATGCGATATTTTCGTAAACGTAGGCCTACGGCATTCGATCGAAAGTGCAAGAAGTCTGTTCGTGCAAAAAACGCATAAGCCAATATTCACAACAGCAATTATTCCATTCGTAGGCCGCACTTCTCCGGTAAATCGTTTTGCAGTCCCAACCAACAATACTGGCACTGTGCATCGCGGTGTATTAAATTTCACACAACTCAATACGGTTCAAACTGCAGCTTAAACAGTGGCCGTTGTTAACAAACAAACGAGCGCATGAACTGACATTCGTGGCTGTATTAAATCAACACTTTTGGCACACTGGACAATCGACATTAAATATTACGGGTTGACTGAAAATGCCGGACATGAAATTGCAGGACATGAAAATGCAGGACATGAATTTGCAACACATGACAAATATCGTATGAAAATATATTACATTGCATTACAGTGTGCATGTCTTTTAATTTTAAATCTTTTGTATGTAAGGCGAGTGTGTTAACGCACAAAAAACTTAACTGCGCCTGCTTATCATAAATATATCAGTGTTCTCTAATCTGTATGCACTGTAGGCCTACTGTAGAAAATTGTTTGCAGCTGCTCAAATTTTAATCGTTTCGTTGTTAATGTTGCATATTAATATCGTTGGTGTTGTTACTTGCTCAGATAAACCACTCGCAGAATTGTCACGTGTAGAATTTGATCTTTTTTTTTCAAATCATTTCATTATCACATAACACAGTTCCACTGCTGCAACGTCATCAAATTACAAGAAACAAAACTAAAATTTAACAAAATGCTATCAATTCTTGTCGACAATGCTGCTGCTAATGAACAGTGTGTCCTACAATTTCATGTCCTGCAATTTCATGCCTTGCAATTTTGATGGTCCGTCATTTTCATGTCCGTCATTTTCAGCGCCCCCAATATTACCAGTATAGGCTAGCCTATATCTATAATCGACCAACAAACTGTGCGATGCTATGAGCGTATAATAGCTTCAGAACATTCACTCATTCTAATACTATCTCCATACTTCAGCTTAAACTAACAAATAATAACGTGGAATTCCACAATTTTTACACTAAAAAGTCATCAAGCAGAATGTGTCCACCTTTAGCATTGTTTTTTTGGATATTACTGTGTTTATTGTACAGCGTATTGCGTGTATCGTCGATGAGACCTTAAAGCCAGTTGTGACAATTAAAATTACAGCTAATTAGGTATGATTTATATTCGCCGAAAGGTATGAGAAACTTTGGAAATAGATGACACTACCACCAGGATCACTCGAAGAGATATGTTTGAAACGGCGCTATGACGTAGCCTACGCATATATACATGGGCCTAATTGTCCGCCTTTAGTTTGATAAGTTAAGACAAGAAATCCTTATTTCTGTCTCGATGTATTTCCGCTGTAGACCACGGGCCATATGATCATTTAGTGGGCCCTATACTGACAGTCACGCGTTGTATCGCTGGAGCAACTGTCGACTTAACATCCGCGTACTAAAATTATCAGTCCGCAGTCAACTGATCACGCAATTGTCATGATTCGCCAAAACCGGATCTAAACTGCCACTACAAGTACAAGCCGTAGCTTGCGAACGCATCGACGTAGCCTATTTGGAATATATTTCGTATACGCCAGAATCAAGTGATTTAGTATAGAATGATATCGACATTTTGCAGCGTGTAGGTATCCTATACATCATTTGCATGCTATAGGACTATAGCAACCATCACGCCGATCACGGTTGCTAGTTATTGTTGTTTATTGCCACAATTTATTATAAGAGGCAAACTTGCGCCAGTGAAGAAACAGCGTGAGATGAGTGAGGTCCGTGTTGTCATTCTTGGTGATAATTACGCAAGAACTTCGGGAAGGGTGTATGGCGTGCGTGCACGTGACTGCGACCAATGTCAGTACTGAGTGATTAGACTGGTGTATTTTCATGGTCTTCTGTTTCATGCAGTGCGAATTTTACCACTATTGTGTCTCAGTGACTTTACACACTTTCAATTTCCAACCTTTCTCAAACGCCTTGTGAAGAAAGTTAATCTTTAACATAGGCTTACTTTGTTCCGCCTCCGAAATGACCTATATTGTGTCGAGTGGGGCGTTAAACTCTACTCACTCACTCACCCGCTTACTTTGGAAATGGAATGCAATTCGCAAATCGCGACCTCGCCATATCACTCCTTTCGAGTCACAGGAACTAAAACCGGAGTAGCACATGCAGTTCGACAAATAGGCCTGCAGCTGTATATATAGGCCTAAAACTATTTGGATATTGTACAGTGTTTTCGGAAAAAGTATCTCTTCTTCCAAAAATGTGTTAATTGTATATGCCTAACCTATTTCAATTCTTGTTAACAATCCTTTAATATCCACGAGGCTTAGGCCTATACGTTTACGCCTATAACGCTGTGTCAGTCTTCATATAAATATAGATGTTAGTTTTTATTCAAGCCCATAATTCCGTCGACGATGAGTAAATGACAGTGTACGCGAACTCTATTCAGGCAGTGTTGTTCTCCTCGAGACGCTCTCATGTAGCGCGTGCGACTACAAAGCGGGCCTCTGTATAGGCCTACGTCAAAATAGGCGACCAGCATGTCAGGCGGTTATTATCATCAGTGTTGTTCAAGCATGCATGAGTCTGCATGTGGGATCGCAGGGAAACGTCAGCGTAAGCATTCATGCACGCACAGTCGAAAAAATTCCCTGCTGAAAATCCGGCTGCCAGCAGAAACTTCGTCAGCTCGCGAGGTGCAGCAACAACGGTCGCAGTCGACGATCGGCCGATGGTGACTGCAGAAATTTTCGTGCGGGAATGTTCGCCGAGTTGAAAATTCTTGCTGAATGTCGGACCGACGTACACACGCAGGTTCGTAAATTATACACACCCATGCGCCGGCGTTCATGCATGCAGCGATACGTGAAGGTAAGCAACGTAGTCTTCAAGCATTCTCAATAGGTCTACGTGCTTAGTGTGTAGAAAATTTGAAGCTCGGTTCTTACTTTTGGGTCAGAAGGCACATACGACATTCTACGTGAAAATATATGACGGCTGAAAGTGCGAACAATTGACTAATGTGGTAAAAAGTAGACTTTATTTCTCGTTCGTGTTCGTTGTGGCGAAATGCCAATGTCAGCCGCACCTGTGTATGCCTCTTAAACGAAGTCTGCTATGCGCCTGCTACCAGTGCGCATAATCATCGAGCATAAAACCAGTCGCCACGTTGTGTGGCTACTTAAAGATTCAAGTAAAAAGTGAGGTAGATATATTGAGGTCCGAACAAGTTTTTAAGTCAAATTACTTCGCAGACTGTGTAGCTCGATTGTGATGTGAGTTATTGAATTACGTCGTTGTCACTTGTCACCCCATGTATACTGAACTGGTTCTTGAGGAATAGGCATAGGCCTGCGCAGCACACTCGTACGGGAATTTTTACATTTCATACTGCTTCAGTTGTTCATGTAATGTTTGCAGATCGGAACATGCACAGCCTACAAAGAATTGAACGAATGAGAAAAACGTTGTCGTCGAACAGTCAACAGGTCGTGAACATCAAGATACCAACTAAAATATGTATGAAAAACGAAAACTGCCATAATCTCGTCAACAGAATCGTCCGTAAATAGCTTCGAGCTTCGCTGAGCGATGGCTCGTGAGGTGGAACGGTCATATCTGGACAAAAACTACAACAAAACTCAGTATTGGACAGCAATGCAGCTCTCACTCACGACACGCAACTGTGAACTGGAGATGAATTATGTGTACGTCTTGTCATAGTTTTGAATAGTCTTTATTTATTTGAATGGTCACTGCTAACTATACATAATGGTCAATTGGAGGACAAACCAATTCGCGCTTATAGTCAATTCGGACTGCAATTTTTAATAGTCGTATCTAAATACGACTATTAAAAATTGCAGTCCCCGAAATGACTATAAGCGCGAATTGGTTTGTCCGCCAATCGACCATTATGTAGTTAGCAGTGACCATTCAAGAGCGATTGTTTAAGCCCAGTTTTTTTTGTCTAAATATGTCCGCGAATTGACTGACCGTGAATCGACTTGTCTGCAAGTTGTCTGGTTAATTATCGGTAAAACTAAAACCTATCAATTACGATGTTACAACACATGCTCCACTGTCTACACATTTTTGGCTATACCGTTAAATTGCATTAAGAATATTTTTCTACGTCTCGATGGTTGTTCAGACTAAAATTAAAACATAAACGAAGCTTATTATGTTTGAGGGCAATTTTTACAACTTATTTTGTTAGTTATTTGGACTCACTGTTTTCATAAAGACGCACGGAAACGACAAACAAACCCTACCCTGTCGTGACGCGCCGCGTTACGGCGCATTACAAATTGTCATATTAATATTGCTATAATTTTTATCATTAATTTAGAAATAGAAAATGTTGAAAATCATACAGACAGATACCGTAATGGTATATAAAATGAAATGAATATTTTCATTAATCATATAAAATGCGGCTTCAGCTAAAGGCATTGAAATTGCTGTTTAATCAAAAAGTTGACCACGTTTGATGCTGGTACATCGATAAACATGCGTACAGTCGAAGTCTGCAAGTGTTGACTGCCGTGCATGTTTCGAATTCTGTTCACCATATAATTGGAGCGACATATACAAAAGCATTTAAAGCACAAAATGGACAAAAGTACATAGAAAAACCAAACGAAAAAATTTAAAAGCAGAAAGAACAAAAACAGCAACTGCATATTTGCGGTGCATTCACAGTTTACACGTTTTAGGCTGTGCAGCTGCGGTTAACTGCTGTGAAGTGGGTGTGTGCTGTGCAGGAAAAAGAAGCACGAACTGAGAATGCAAGGACGCACCGAAGAAGAGGTTAGCGATCGAACGCTGTTCGCTTGCTGCGACAAATACGACGACGTCCTATCGGTGTGTGCAGGTGGACTGCAGTGCGGCATGAAATTCCTCAACAGTTGTCTCGGTCAGTTTTATGGCGACGATGACGATAAATTATGATGATGATGATGATGATGATGATATTGCTCTCAGTCGACAAAATGGCGCGAGTGACGCCATGCTGTTATGGTTTGAACGTTGATAATACCACAATACAGCACATGTCAGTTTTCGTTGTATCTGGCAATCGCATGTACCGTGAGCAAGTTAGATGTGCTCAATATAATAACCCGAACGACATTGACAAAAATGAGTAGCTTTAGAAGCTTTAGAGCGCTTGAGGCCAGTGCGTTGTATGTCATAATACAAGACTGTGAGAACAGGCAGCAGGCAGTGCTAACTCATGCACTGCCATCCAGCCACACCCACGTAAGCATGCATCAGGTGTGATATTCCCAGACCTTTACCTTTAGGTATTAAGAAGAATAGCGACATTCCGCGACAGAGAATAATATGAGTGATTATACATTGGCAATAAAGCAGTAAATTTGATGCATTTGTTGAGCGCGATTACGCATGCTTTCCGCTGTTTCGGAAACAAGAAATGAGCTTGGTGAGAAAAGCATTCGAACAAAAAATCGTGACTTGTTTGGATTTCTATGGGACAGTTGGCCGTGAAAAGGTTGACGTACAATCACGACTCCCCAAATGAGCATAAAACACGATCTATCGCGACAGACACATGACAGCTCTTCTGTGACGTTGTATACTGCGCATCATTATGCCATATCCACGACAGGATGGACAAGCAGAGTTGGCCAAGCTAAAATGTACTCGCAAACGTATTTATTGATGTTAACGTAGCGAATTCCGTAACTATTAAGTATACAGCCACACCAGAACTGATGTTTGTGTCTGATTCAATCGTACTACGACATAGGCTTTCGGTGCGAGCCTGCGATATTCTGTATAGCCATGTGACAAGCATAATCATCAGCAGCCGGATCAGGTCATCGAATTTTGATATGGGACATGACTCGTGACTCCGAAATGTGAGTCGTTGTTTGTATGTTGCCGCACTGACGTCAGTTCGATGATGCCATGCGCCGTGTGTGGAGGTTCGCTACACTGCAACGTTGTCCAGTGCGGAGACGTTTATCATCGACCAGGTTGAGCGATCGAGGTTGAGACTAGAAACTTGTTGGTAACGGAAGTTAACTGCCAGTACGATGATGACAGCCGTATGATTTTGTCTATATAGTAGCTATGTATCTTAAACCCTGCATATGATATCAAATACTACAAAATGGTATTTTTCACCTTATCAGTCATCTGTGTCTGACTTTGAGACTGTTGCAAATTACATGGATAATTATGATGTGAAAATTTGGACGAATAAAATCTAGGCAAGGTGCCAAAAGTATGTTGATACTCATAGTGGTTTTGACGTGTCACGAGAGACAGACTATCTGAATTCCCGTAGCGCTAATATTATTATTATATGGTGTATGCCGTCGGTCGCTCGAAATGAATCGGTTTATATACTGCATTGTTTACAACGATGCTGTCGTTCTGTATAGGAAACGCAACGAAAGGTGTCAGTCTCGGTAAACACGCCGACGTGTTTTTGAGAAAATGCCACGACGACGGTCTACAGTCTTGCTGGATGATCGTCTTCAAGGTTGCAAGAGTACCGCTTGAGCAGAATCGAAAAACAACGAAAACCGTCATCTCAAAACAACTAAACGATAAACTTTAAAATCACTACAGTGCACTGTGCTTTCTCAACATGTCGTCTGTTTGATTTTCTAAGCTTGCTTCACCGTAAGGTATAGCGAGAAAAACAACTATAATAATATCTATAAAATTCGCAATAAATTACCATTTGATATACTGAAACAATTATATTTTGCCTTTGTTCATTTCCAAATTAATTATGCAATTGAATTGTACTTGAACACATGTGATTCTTATTTTGATAAAATATGTAAAT
>Ga0209568_1000279_pt1 | contig 17826 bp, 16 predicted proteins | sample WorMetOlspDAHAB2_FD_187406 | JGI IMG/M metagenome (GOLD analysis project Ga0209568, IMG submission 187406) | Marine gutless worms symbiont microbial communities from Max Planck institute for Marine Microbiology, Germany - Olavius sp. DAHAB.2... ...
GTCAAATATCAGTTCCGCGAAAACTGGAACGCATCCGCTGAGAAAGGTGGAATCTTTAATAAACGTCAGGAGCGAACTGTAAATTTGGGAGAGGCATGAGTCAGGCTAATTAGATAGGGATTTCCAGGTAATGCGTGATTAGAATCGATGAGGCTGATAAGGACATTAACAGAGATGGTATGAACAAGGCACCGGTTTAAACTAGCCTAAACAGTAACATGATAGAACAGAAGAATACTTTTGTTTCAAGTTAAATCTTTAATGCGCCCTTCCCTGTTGAACGTAGTTTCCCGCTGACATTTTGCCTTTCTCAAAAGCCCCAAAAGAAAGAATCTGTATCATCAAGATCACCGCTTATAAATCCGTCTTCTATGGCCAATCGTTCAAGAAGTGATGAGATTCGTAAAAATTGACTTTTGGATTCTGGTGTTAAATTAGATATAGACAAAAGAGAAGAAGTTGCATTTCTGAAGCGGATGCTTCGAAAACGGTCCAGTGTGCAGGGGGTCGGCTTTGGCTCCACATATTGAAACGTCAATTAAGTGGAACTAACACCCAAGGGGGCTACGGAAGCGGTCTTGATTGTCAACCTTGATTTTCTGGGATTTAGTTGAACTTTAAGCAAATTCGGGTGCGGCTCAGCTTTTTTTAGGAAATATAATAGCAGAATTGCTCGTTTTACAGCCCCATTTAAGGAAATTAAGTCGTACCAATATTATTCCGTCATATCCCCTTACAGGGTTTTACGTACCAGGTTTGCGCCGGCGGTAAGACTATGGATTTTACCCAGTGCCGTATCATAAGATATGGGGCCGGGCAGGGTGAATTAGATGCGCCTGCCCGTCTGCGCTCGGATGAACTGCACTTCATTCAGGTGGATGGGCTGAGGACTGGTCGCAGGTCCAGTGACAGTCGGTACGTCCACGGTATAGCGGTTATCCCGGATACCCATTGGCGTCTTCTTCTCCCAATCGATACCCTGGATATTTTCGAGAAACCCATGAACAAAATGGATGCGGTGCTGTTCGCCACCGGTGAGGATATCAATACCCGCATCCTCTTGGTGACGCAACCATTCAACAGTTGCACGTTTTTTGGCCTGCTCCAGCGCCTCGCCCGAGAGACGCCAGGCCGGCCAAAGTTTCTCATGCCTCCTCGTCATTTGGATTCAATTTCAAGCATGGCTGTGGGAAAATATCTGATCTGTGTCTCTAATCAATCAAATTTTGGGCTTTTATTTTTATGACCGAACCACTTAGGCAGATCATCGTTTATATCAATAACCCGCATACCATAGAAGATATGGCACGTTGGTTTGAATTTCGTTGGAACTTTTGATACACCCCCAAAATCAAAAAGTGGTGGAAACGCAAGCCACATATTACGCCCTTCATCGGCAATGAGGGTGTCACACAAGGCACAGCTGACTTTGCAGGGAAGAATTCTCTCGTGTTTATTGAGTTCATTGTTGTAAAAGCTTAGATGATCGATGCCTTCCGTAACTCTGACATCATGCTTATGAAATATAGCCGCCCATTGCATGGGAGCCCCATGCAGCTTTTGACATGCCAAACAATGACATATCTTTGCGTCTACAGGATCCGAGCATACTTCGTATTGCACCGCATTGCAGTAACAACTCGCCCGGTATTTGGCTGTAAATTTAACATCCATAATCGATGCATAGTTTGATCCAAATTCTTTTTTCATTGAAACCATCACCTATTTTCTCATTTTATTGAAACACTTATACCGTAAATGATGTCATAGTATCAAATTGCCCGAGAATATTTCAGACAGTATCTGGATACACGAAACAAAAAATGCAATCAACAATGCGATATGGAACTCTGCCGTAAATCAGCCAGAAATTCAAAATCATATACATTGGACCGCGACTTGCTGATTTATATCGCCTGGCAGTTGGAGGTAACTACCAATCAGCAAATTGGCGAAAAATTCGGTCTAACCTACTCATCGGTAAGCCAGCGGGCAAGGGTAATAAAAGAAAAACTTCATAAAGATAAAGCGTTAGCTAAAAAATACCAACATTTTAAATCACTGATGAAGATTTGACAGCAAAATTTTTTCAAAACCGATTTGGTCCGCTGCTCATGCACGACGAGCTGGTTAATAAGAATAATTAGTGCTTGACAACAACCCTGTTGGGTTCCATAATGGTTTCATAATGAAATCACTTGGAGGTATTTATATGGCAACAGTAACGGTAAAGAATATCCCCGATGAGCTTTACGACCGGCTAAAGTCAGTCGCAGAAATAAATCGGCGCTCCATCAATAGCGAGATTATCATGTGTATTGAAAATACTGTTACAAGTCGCCGATTAAATCTCGACGAGGTGCTTGAGAATGCTCGTCAGATCCGTAAATTGACGGCCGGACATCTGATCAGTGATGAGGAATTCAAAAAGGCAAAAACAGAAGGTAGGCTATGATTGTGGTTGATACGAATGTTATCGGCTATCTCTTCCTATCAAGCGAACAATCTATTTTAGCCGAACAGGCGCTACAAAAAGACAACGAGTGGGCAGCACCGATTTTATGGCGTAGCGAATTTCGCAATGTCCTAACCCTTTATATGCGAAAAAATATCATCAAGTTGGAGCAAGCTCAGCAGATAATGAATAGTGCATTGGAACTACTGAGGGGTCGAGAATATGAGATTCCATCATATGAGGTTTTAAAGCTTACCTCAGCAAGCAATTGTTCGGCTTATGATTGCGAATTTGTCGCCACGGCAAATGACCTGAAACTCCCTTTTGTAACTGTTGATAAGCGGCTGCTGCGTGAATTTTCTTCAGTTGCAATATCATTAAAATCGTACTGCGAATAAGTTTGAAGACGTTCTGAGCGAAGTTGCAAAGTATGGTGTTGTAACAATAAGGAAGGCTTATGGAGATTGGAAATCACCCACACTAAAGTCCTGGGAAGAACTTTTACACGAATATGCAATTCAGCCGATACAGCAATATGACCTCACAGCAGAATGGTGGTGTGCAAACAAAGCCGAAAAATCTTAAATCTGATACCAAAGTGACTCGCGAAAGAAAAGATCAACTTAACAATGAAGCAGACGGCGTGTAGATAGCGGTTTTAAGTAATGGCCGTGCTGGTTCGGAAGTTATGTGGCACGCAGCTTATTTACGGGGTTACGGGTTTCTCAACTGCTATAAATCTTGATTTCAACCATTCTCAACCTTCGCAATGGTAGCAATAACCGGCTTGCTCACCACAAAACTGAATGTAGCGGTCATTTGAAGCTATCTCTTGTCCATCGAGTCTCCGGGCTTACCGGTTTGGAAACTATTTCAATATTAGCAATTCATCCACTATTTTCTTCTTCATCTTTTTCCGTGTGAACCTTAATCCGCTTGAACACTAGATCGTTCATCTTCTGGGGCGTGACCGCCCGCTGGGTGGTCAACTCTTTGATGCCGGCTTTAAAGGCATTCACATCATGAAACGGGTGGGTGCCCTCTACAATCTGCAGATCCGGATACTCCGACCGAATGGCTTTGATAAATTCTTCGGTGAATGGACAGACCTGCACCAGGCAGGAGGTTAGATGCAGCGCCTCGATCCCATATTCCCTAAGCGCCTTGACCTTCTGCCATACGCGTTCCGCCCCGACGGCGGTGGGACATCCGCCGCAGCTGATAATGCCGACCAGTTCCGGGGGATCATCTTCCGCATATCGTTCAAACATTCCATTCCGGCCGCGCATATTCCCGAAACAGCCGATCATTACGCAATCCATATCCCGGGTTGTCGCTTCACATCCTAAAATCCCAACTTTTGGCATATTACCTTTCCTTTTACCGAAAATTTATAGCGATTGACATTTATTTAGATTGAGACAAGATTTCGTATCGACAATTAACAATGCATAGATATTAGAATTTGGATTGCGGATTTTGGATTCAAGGTATTCTGTCTGTTTCAGTAATGGACAGAGCGAAGCGATACCGCCGATCAAAATCCCAAATCTAAAATCCAAAATTTACATTTCTATCCAGAGGGACAACGCAGCCATTGAGTGTTAGATGCATTTTTAAGATTGCTGTTAGGTCAGGTCAGCCAACGTTTTCTTCGTTTATAGAATTTGGCATCACGATAACTGCGCTTGGTTCCCATTTCCGTCAGTCCCAGGTAAAACATCTTAATGTCTTCGTTTTCCTTGAGCTTTTCGACCGAATCATCCAGAACGATTTTTCCGTTTTCCATCACATAACCATGCTCGGCGATAGACAGCGCGAGGTGGGCGTTTTGCTCCACCAGAAGCATGGTCAATTTCTGTTCCTGATTGAGCCGTTTGAGAATATTAAAAATTTCGGCAACTAAAATCGGGCTCAAGCCAAGCGAAGGTTCGTCAAGCATCATCAGCTTGGTACGTGCCATCAAGGCCCTGCCAATTACCAGCATTTGCTGCTCGCCGCCTGAAAGGTAACCGGCCACCCGGTTGCGCAAGGGCTTTAGGGCCGGAAAATAGTGAAAGACCATATCGTAGCGTTCCCGGATTTCAGCGCGATTATTGCGGGTGCGCGTGGCCGCAATCAGATTTTCATGAATGGTCAGGTTTTCAAAAACACAGCGCCCTTCCATCACCTGAAATATTCCCTGACGGACGATTTTCTCCGGCGCCATGTCATTAATTCGCTCTCCTAAAAATTCAATCGATCCACCGGTAACTTCACCATCCTCGACCTTTAACAAACCCGAAATAGCCTTCAGAGTGGTGGTCTTACCGGCGCCGTTGGCACCTAACAGCGCCACGATCTGTCCCTCTTTGACTTCCAGGGAGAGCCCCTTGAGCACCAGAATAACATCGTCATAAATGACCTCTATGTTGTTGACCTTAAGCATAGCTGAGTTCTTTCGGACGACGAAGGTTACCCACCGCCTAAATTTACAGGTTTCAGGATGAAGGGTTATAGGGTTCAGGACTCACCATTTACAGTTGCCGTCTGTGATCGCTAAAAAGGCGGAATTTTCAACCTTTGAACTCTGAACCTTTAACCTTGAACCTATGAACCTATTCCCCTTGCACCCTTTCCTGCAACACAAACCGCTGAATTTTACCGCCGGCTGTTTTGGGGATTTGGTCGACGAACTCGATCCAGCGCGGAAATTTATACGTCGCGATGCGGTCCCGGACGAACTGCTTGATGTCTTCCTGCAGATTGTCGACTGGCTGCACTTCGGGATTTAAGACCACAAAGGCATAGGGTTTGAACAACTCATCTTTGTCCTTGTAACCCACCACGGCACTTTCTACCACGGATGGATGCAGATTGATCGTCTTCTCGACTTCCTCGAGCGCCAGCCATTTGCCCCCGACCCGCAACATATCGTCACTGCGGCCCCGAAAGTAGTAGTAACCGGCGGCATCCACCAGATAGCGGTCACCGGTGACAAACCATTCTCCCAGCATATTTCGCCGGGATTCTTCCCGTTGATTCCAGTAGGATGACGCAATCGAACCGCCGCTGACCAAAAGATTTCCGATATGCCCGGGTTCGACCGCGTTACCGTCATCGTCCAGCAGGCGAATTTGATAACCGTCAACTGCCTTGCCGGTGCTGCCGGGTTGAACCTCCCCGAACCGGTTGGAAATAAATATGTGGCAAATCTCGGTCGATCCGGTCCCTTCCAGGACTTCCACCCCGAATTCGTCCTTGAATCGCCGATAAATCTCCGGAGATAAAATTTCAGCCGAAGAAATACAGGCCCTCAGGCTGTCTACGGACGGCAGATTTTGGCCTTCCTGCAGACAAGCCTTTCTATAGTCGGCCAATGCGCCCAACAGCGTCGGCACCGTAAAAAAGAGTGTCGGTTTGTATTTTATCAGATCCTCGTAAAACAATTCCGGTTTGGGCGGGTGGCTGATCAGAATGGTTGTAGCCCCCACTGCAAATGGAAAGTACACGCCGTTGCCAAGACCATAAGCAAAAAAAAGAAAGGATCCCATGGCCCGATCATCGGCCGACATGCTCAGGATGCCTTTGGCATATGCCTCGGCACAATACACCATGTGGCTGTGGTGGTGCACGGCACCCATCAACTTTTCGGGGTTGCGGCCGCTGTATAGCCAGAAGGCCGCATCATCGGCGGTGGTTGCGGCCGTCTTAAATTCCGTATCCGCTTTTTCAAGCAATTCATCAAATGACAGATGCCCGTGGGGCTGCTCCCCGCAAACCACAACGGATTTCAGGAAGACGGCCTGATTCAGGATAATTTCAATTTCCGACAAAAACGCCGAATCGACAATTAAGACCGACGCCCGGCTGTCGTTGAGCATGTATAGAAAATCCGGCCCTTTCATCAGGATATTAGTGGGTATCGGCACTGCCCCGGCCTTAATGGCCCCATAAAAAGAATAGATCATCTCCGGCGTATCGCGTAGCAGCAGCAACACCCGGTTTTCCATCCCGACACCGAGGTCGCAAAGCGCATTGGCCGTTCGATTGACCTTCTCGGCCAGCAGGCGATAGGAAATCACCTGGTCCTCATATAAAATAGCCGCCTTAGCACCCCGTCCTTCGGCCACATTGCGGTCAACGAAGTAACCAGCAGCATTAAAATTTCTGGGTAAATTCAGATTGATCATTTTTATGTGTTACCAATTACCTAACCCGGCTATAGCGGAAAGAATAGCCACAAAGCCACTAAGGCACAAAGAAAAAATGTATATTATGATTAAACTTAGTGCCTTAGTGTCTTGGTGGTAGAAGTATTTAGTTTGATACATCCTTCGCAAACATGATGCGATTTCAATAAGGAGGAACTAAATAAAATAAATTAAGTGATTTAACGCTATTTCGAATTATTGTGGGAGGGGATAAACCCCTCCGCTACTTTTTATCTCAGTCTGCGCGTAGTGGCGGGGTTTATCCCCGCCTGCTTATTTGCATGATAAATCAAGGGATATCAACAAAGCATCGCACAGTTTGGAAATTGCTTAATTTGTGAAGCCAGCGGCCGGTTGCCAGCGCCTGGATGAAAGGCATTTGAAGCATTTATCCGACAAGAAACAACAGACCACTCCCAACAAACATTTTTTACTTCCCGAAATACTCCTGGTCCCGAGGCAATTCAACCCAGCCACCGACATCTACCATTTCGGCGCCTTTGATCTGGTAAATTTTGGCGGCCATGCTGCCCCGATGATCGTCTTTTGTAAAAGTCAACGGCGGTGCCAGTCCGCCTGTTTCAAAGTTTCTGAATTTATTTAAGGCATCACGAATTCCAGCTGGATTCAATTTGCCTGCTTTGTCAGCCATTTTCAAAGCTTCCGCTGTGCATAGAATGTTTACCCAACCTTCCACATAGACATTGGTGCCTTTTTCGCCTGGATGCCATTTCTCGTGAGATTCGACGATTTTTTTCATGCCCGGGACATCTGCGCCGTAGGGAGCGATGGGCTGAACCCCATAGCTACCCTCGGACGCGCCGCCACTCAGGGTAATCAAAGTTTCTTCAAAACTGCGGATGTTTGATATAAATTTAGTCTTGAGACCAAGTGCCTTAGCGTTTTTCAAAATGACGGCTGCGTTCATGGCGGTGGAGGTTAAATAGGCATAATCCGGATTGTAGCGGCTCATATTGGTCAGCTGAACCGTCGCATCTTTGGTAGGCCAATCGACGATTTGATCAGGCCCCACTTCAACGCCTATTTTTTTAGCGTAATCTTTGCTAGTTTTTAGTATGGCACGGCCATAGCCATTATCAGGATACAGATAAACTATTTTAGGTTTGCGGCTGGGATCCTTCCACGTTGTTCTGACCCACTTAAGGGTAATCCGGGCCATATCATTGTACGAAGGGGACATAAAAAAGCTGTATGGAAATTTCGCAGGATCTTGAAAGAAACTGTAAAAAGCTGCTGCAGTGGTAACTATTCCATCGGCAACAATTTTTTTGGCCAGTGTCATGGAGGTACCCGTAGACTGGATATAAAGCCCCGGAACTTTTTCCGAGTCCACCAGTCGATTGTAGCCGGCCACACCACGCGGGACCTTATAGCCGTCGTCAATGACGATCAGCTTCAGTTCTTTTCCGTTAATGCCACCGTGTTCATTAATCCATCGCATGGCATCCAATTGGCCCTTAACCTGATTTTTCCCCCAGTCCGATGTCGGGCCGGAAAGATCGATTAAAACACCCCATTTGATTACATCGGCCGCAGCGGCATGATTCGGCAAAGCGCCGAAAGATAATGCTGCAGCAACAGCTAAAACGGCAATTACGAGTGTTAATTTTTTCATGGTACGTTCTCCTTTCTTGGAATATTTTCAAAATAGAAAATATGTTAATATGAAAACGGCCACAGCTTCCAGTAGGCTTTTATAGTCCGCCAGCGGGCCGCCAGGCCATCTGGCTCAAAGATGAGAAACAGAATTATCACCAGGCCGAAAATAATCTCCCTTATCGAAACAAACCAGGTGACATGATCGGGATAAGCCGAATTCAATTCCGTGTTCACGACTTCAAGAATTCTTTCCAGAATAAACCAGAACCCGACTCCAAAAAAACCGCCTAGAATGCTACCTAGCCCTCCAATGATGCACATGGCCAGATAGTCTACGGATTGGAGAATGGTAAAAGATTCGTGGGTAATAACCTCAATAAATTGTGCCATCAAAGCCCCGGCAATCCCAGCGAAAAAAGACGACACGGCAAATGACATCAGCCGGTACTTGAAAACATTGACCCCGATCACCTCTGCCGCCAGATAGCGGTCGCGAATAGCCACAAATGCACGCCCGGAGCGGGAACGGATAATATTTTTTAATACCAGGGTCGCGGCCACTGCCAGGATGAAGGTCAGGTAATACAAATGAATTCGATCATCGAAGTGCAAGGGTCCCAGACTGCCGGGCTCCACGTACATGCCTTCAACGCCGCCGGTCAGTTTATCCCAGCGGCGGATGGTGAATTCGATGATAAACTGGGCCGCGATGGTCGCCATGGCCAGGTACAAACCGCGCAATCGCAGCGACGGAATACCGAATATCATGCCGATTAAGGCCGTCATGGCTCCGGCACAAGCCAGGGAGACACTAAATGGCACCCCATGGCTGACCAGAATTGAGCTGGTATAAGCTCCGACACCCATGAAGGCGGCATGGCCTAAAGAGATCTGCCCGGTGAACCCGGTGAGCAGATTCAACCCATGGCAGGCAATTATCGCGATGCCCACCTCGATCATCGTTGAAATCATATACTTGGAGGCAAAGATCGGAAACACACCGCACCCGATCAAAAAGACAATCAGCCATACCCGCACAAACCAGGTCTGGAAGATGCGCTCATCCGTGCGATAATTTTCATGAAATAAACCAGCAGGCATAGTCGAAATTCAATCGTAATTTTCGTTGATAATTTTGGTTAATCTATTTTTACTAGCCGGACCCGGATTGACTCAAATCGACGGTATAAAGTCTACGGTTTAAGGTGTAAGGTTAAAGGTTTTTCTCCAACTTCCAGGCACCTGTAAATCTCGACGACCCAATACCCTAAGCACCAAACCCTCTGCTCTACGCCCTTTGCGACAAGCATTTTTTCCGACTTCCGAATTCCCACTTCCGACTTCCGACTTCATCTAGACTCGTTCTATTTCCTCAATCCCAAACAACCCATAAGGCTTGATCATTAGAACCAATACTAGAACTATAAAAGGAAAGACTTGGTTAATGGCAGGGATATAGGGATCCAGGTATCCGGCCGAAAGAAATTCTAAAACGCCGACAACCAAACCGCCGATAATGGCGCCTAAGATGCTGTCCAGGCCGCCGAATATGACAGCCGGTAGTACTTTGAGGCCAAAGTGACCGAGTTCCACACCTACTCCACCGATGTTGCCAACCAGTATGCCTCCAATAGAGGAGACCACTGCTGCGATGCACCAACTTATGGCGAACACGCTTTTGACCGATATCCCCATGCTCTGAGCGGCGGTTTGATGGTCGGCCACGGCTCGCATGAAGATGCCGGTGCGGGCGTACTTGAAAAAAACAGCAAAAAAGGTAAGCAGCCCAAGGGAGATGCCAATACTCCACAGATACAGGTAGGTGATTTTGACGCCCCACAAATCAATGGGCTGTTCGGGGAATATATTAAACTGGCGGATGTCGTTGCCCCACAGCATGATGACCAGACCGCGCAGAATATAGGTTAGGCCAAGGGTTACCATAATGATAGATATGATCGGCTCGCCGATCAGGGGTCTCAGCACCAGTCGCTCGACTGCCAGTCCCAAGATGACCGAAAAGACCATGGTAATTAAAAAAGATGCAATAAAATTCAGTCCAAAATCCAGAGTCATCGATAAGCAGATATAGGCACCCACCATCATAAATTCGCCCTGGGCCAGGTTCAGAATGGACGTTGATTTATATATCAATACAAAACCAAGTGCGACCAGGGCGTATATCGATCCCATGGAAAGCCCGGTCAATAGATACTGCATGAAAATGAGAAATTCGCTTTGCACTTACATTCCTCCTTTAAGCCTTGCCCAGAAACCTTTTTTCTGTAAAAGATCATCATACGCATCTTCGGGTTTCATCGTACGAATGATCAGGTTGGTTCTCAAGGTGGCTGTTTTCCCATCCTGGTAACGAATAACTGTCTCGATTGGAAGATTTTCGATATCACTGTAAAGGGCGGCGATTTCCTGGCTATATTTCTGGTTGATGAACTTGCGCCGAATTTTTTTGGTACGGGTCAATTCCTCATCGTCGGCATCCAGTTCCTTGTAAAGCAGTAAAAATTTCGCAATGCGGGCCTTTTCAGGCAGCGTGGCATTCACCCGGACCACTTCCCGTTCGATTAAATTATACACCTCGCCGTTGCTCGCCAGATCCGAATAGGTTGTATAGTTGATGCGGCTTTCTTCGGCCCACTTGCCGACATGCTTGTAGTCAATGCAGAACATGGCCGTAACATAATCCTGCTCATGACCGAGAACCACGGCTTCGACTATGTAAGGACAGAATTTAAGCTTGTTTTCGATAAACATCGGTGAAAATTTGGCACCGCTTTTCAGGTGCATCAGATCCTTGACTCGATCGATGATGACCAGATGCCCATCATCCGTAAAATACCCGGCATCGCCGGAATGAAGCCAGCCGTCTATGATAGTATTTTTCGTTTCCTCCTCATTTTTCAAATACCCTTGAAACAGGCCGGGGCCCCGGGAGATGACCTGCCCGACCCCCTCGGCATCCGGTTCATAGATGGTGACCTCGGCGTCCGGAACGGGAATGCCGACCGAATCGAAGTTGATATCACCGTCTTTATGAATGGTTGAATAGCCGGCCACCTCTGTCTGGCCGTAAATTTGCTTGAGGTTCACCCCCAGCGCATGAAAAAATCGAAAAACATCCGGGCCGAGGGCCGCTCCCCCGGTCATGGCCGATCGGACTTTTGAAAATCCCAAACGATCCCGCAGGGCTCTGAACATGGCGGCATAGGCCAGCCAGTAGAGAAGCTTCCAGCCCAGCGGCGGCTCCTTTTTTTCAAATTTAAAATCCGCCCAGCGATATCCGATGGGCAGACATAGATCATAGATAAATTTTTTAAGAAAGGAGGCGTCCAGATGCTTGACCATCACCTCGCGCGAAATTCCTTCCCACATGCGCGGCGAAGCCACGACCAGGCTGGGTGCGATCTCGTACAGGTCGGCCATGGCGGTATCCGATTCTTCCGGAAAATTGACCGTATACCCGGCATAAAGGGCGGAAAAGACGCTCATGGTCTGCTCCACGATCCAGGGCAGCGGAATGAAGGATAGGAATTGATCATCCGGCAGTTTAGGATCCACCTGGTCAAGTGAGGCCACCATACTGAGGATATTTTTGTGGGTCAGCAGCGTCCCTTTGGGATTGCCGGTGGTGCCGGAGGTATAGCAAATAACGGCCAGGTCATTTTCTTTAAGCGCCTGTACATTATTGTTGAAGCGGCCCGGGTCCTGCTGGTGCACTTGACGCCCGCGACGCTCGATTTCAATAAACTCAATTAAAAGATCCGTTTCTTCATAATCCCACAACCCCTTGGGATCGGTGTAAATGATCTTTTTTATGCGCGGCAACTGATCCTTTAAATCCAGAATTTTATCGACCTGTTCCTGATCCTCGGCCACGATCACGGAAGCTCCCGAATGGTCGATGATGTAGGCCACTTCGCTGAGAATAGAGTCCTGAAAGATACCGAATGGAATGGCACCGGCAGCCTGAACCGCCAGTTCGGCATATATCCACTCCGGGCGATTGCCGCCGATAATGCCGACGGTATCGCCGCTTTTTAGGCCCAGCGATTGGAGCCCCAGTGAAAAATCCCGCACATGCTCAAGATACTGTTGCCAGGTCACGGACTGCCAGATCCCGAATTCTTTTTCGCGCAGGGCCACCCGCCGATCACCAAAGCGGGCGACATTGTTGACCAGCAGCTCCGGCAAACTTGTGGCTGTGTTATTGCTATGGTCTTGAACTTGACTCATATTCTCATATCGCAAAAGTGTGAAGCGTTTCCTTCATAAGCTGTGCTCTTGCCGCATGGCTCTATGCACTATGGTCTTTTCTTCCGATCTTTCTAGCATCTCAGCTTAATTAACCTGTCTTCTGACATCTGTCTTTTGTTCTCTGTCCTCTGTTTTCTGACACCTGACACCTAATCTCTAACACTCTATAGAATTTACCTACTGGGATTCTAGAATTGCGCCACAGAATCATTACCCGGCACCACCAACTACAACCGCGACCGAGCTTTTTCATCTTCACCCAGGTAAGCCCGGATAACCTGAGAATCTTGCTGAACCTCCTCTGGTGAACCTTCGGCAATTTTTTGTCCGAATTCCAGCACGCACACCCGGTCGGATATGTCCATCACCACCCCCATATCGTGTTCCACCAAAATGATGCTCACCTGCCACATCTGATTAACATTGAGGATGAAGCGTGCCATGTCTTCGGTTTCCTCAAGATTCATGCCGGCCATTGGTTCGTCCAACAATAGGAGTTCGGGCTGCATCGCGAGCGCTCTGGCCAGTTCGACCCGTTTCTGGAATCCGTAAGGTAAGGTTCCCACCACTTTTTTGCGGATGGCCTCGATTTCCAGCAAATCAATAATTTTTTCTTCAATTTCCCGACGCAGTTTCAATTCTTCGCGTCGGGTTCTGCCCCAGTAAAGCATATCCGAAAAAATTCCTGCTTTTAGAAAAGCGTGTCTTCCGAGCTTGATGTTGTCCAGGACTGTCATGCCTTTGAAGAGTTCGATATTCTGAAAGGTGCGGGCAATACCCATTTTAGCAATCGTGTGGGTGTGGGCGCTAACGATGTCTTTCCCCTTATAAACGATCCGGCCTTCCTGGGGGGTATAGAATCGGCTGATGCAGTTTAACAGGCAGGTTTTTTCCGGCCCCATTGGGTCCGATTATCGCCAGGATTTCACCGCCCAAAGATTGGGTGCTGACATTATAAAGTGCCTGTACTCCACCGAAGGCCAATGAGAGGTTTTCTACTTTTATGATGACATCGTCGCTCAATCTGATCCACTTTTCGCTTTAATCTCTTTTTTGCCAACGGGATTTTGTTCTTTGGCAGGAGAAATAGGGTATATAAAAGGATGTTTTAAATGTCAAGCCATTTAAATTATGAATTAGGTTCACCACCTATCACTATGTGGGTGTCGATCAAGGTAACAGCGCATTGGTTTTGGCTGGACAATCCCAATATTTTTTAAACTGGACTGATCCGGGGAATTACAATATAGTCAGGCAAATAAAAACGGGTTGTCTGGAAGGGACAAGTGTATTGGATTCTACGAAAGGAGGATCTCAGATGACGGTTTTCCGGAAAACCATCGGCCAAATGTTCGATGACATTGCCGGCAAACACGCGCAACGTGATGCGCTGGTTCACGCTGAATGCGACGTCCGCTATACTTACGAACTTCTATCACAGGAAATAGACCGGGTTGCGCGTGGCTTTATCTGCCGCGGCATAGCCCGGGGCGATAAAGTGGCAATTTGGTCGCCGAACACCAGCCAATGGTTGATTGCTTGGCTGGGGCTGGCAAAAATTGGTGCAATTACGGTTCCGGTTGATCCGGACGCCTCCCGTGACAATTTGCTATACATCCTGGGGCAATCGGAATGTTGCGGACTTATCGTGGCCGGCGATACGGACGATCAAAAAATGGTGGCCATGGCCGGACAAATTAGAAATGCCCTGCCGGCTTTAAGTCATCTTTTTGTGATCGGAGATTCAACCGATGCAAATACGATTAGCTGGCAGGCTTTGGCCAGCGGAGCAGATGCCATATCGCCGAATACTCTGGCCGAAACAGCAGCGGCGGTCCAGCCGCAGGATCCGGTCGCAATCATGTACACCTCTGGCACCACCGGGCAACCCAAAGGTGTGGTGCTGGACCATCCGGGGCTGATCAACAAATCGATCGTCGCGACCGAACGCCAGGGTATCACAGCCACAGACAAGCTGTGCCTGTTTTTTCCCCTGTTTCACATGTTCGGCAATACCTGTATTGCACTGGCCGGATTTCTAAGGGGTGCCGCCCTTATCATGCCCGGCAGGACGTTTGAACCCGTAAAAATTCTAAAAGCCATACCCGCTGAACAATGCACGGCGATTTACGGGTCGCCCAGCATGCTGATTGCGTTAGTCGACCATCCCCAATTTCGCAAAAACGACTGGGCTTCGGTCACAAAAGGTATAATTGGCGGCGCCCCCTGTCCGATAGAATTGATGAGAAGAATCGTGGAGGATATCGGAGTTTCTGATATTACCGTGGCATACGGTATCACCGAAACCTCTTCCTGGATCACCATGACCCATCCCACCGATACGATTGAACTGCGGGTATCGACCATCGGAACCGCTCTGCCCTGTAACGAAGTCAAAATTGTAGATCCCGCCACCGGTGCCCGCCTGGACCCCGGTCATCAGGGCGAACTATGCACCCGCGGATTTCTGATGAAAGAATATTACATGATGCCCGGAGCGACCGCGGCTGCTGTCGACCGCAAAAAATGGTTCCACACCGGTGACCTGGGTGTCATGGATCAGCAAGGTTACGTAAAAATTACCGGCCGGGTTAAGGATGTGATTGTACGCCGGGGTGTTGAAATATATCCTGTGGAAATTGAGGAAGTCCTCTATTTGCTGGCTGAAATCTCGGAAGTCCAGGTTTTCGGATTTAATTTGCCCGGGTCAGAAAATGGACAGGAAGTTGCCGCCTGGATCAAGCTGAAAGAAGGAACTCAACTTTCCCTGGAGACTGTGGCAGCCCACGTTCAAGTCCAATTACCGGCAGAAAAAATTCCGCAGCACTATAAGTTTGTATCCGAATTTCCCATGACGGGCAGCGGCAAGGTGCAAAAATACAAAATGACGGAACTGGCGGAAAAGGAATATCATGAAGTCGGAAGTGGGAATGCGGAAGGCGGAAAAATGAAGGTGTGAGGTTGGGAAGGTGAGAAAAGGAGCGCATAGAGCAAAGGGCAAAGTGCATAGCCGGAAAAGCGAAGGGCTCATTGCTGGCCAACGGTTTCGGTCAATGATTATTGGCTATTGAGAATTATTTGTGAATTTGTGCTTGGAGCTTGGAGTTTGGAGTTTAAAAAGTGGCGCTCGCTACTCATCTCAAATTCTTTTTTCCAGCATTCCAACACTCCGGTACTCCATCACTCCAGATTTTAAATTACCACCGCAGCCGGCTCCATGTGCGCTCCGTTTGCATAGGGCTCTGCGGTCAATAAGGAACATAACTATTGGGCGAATTAAGTGAGTTTTCTCTTAAATATCGATTATTTTTGAAAACATATCCGTGGCGGCGCATTGATCCGGTACCGTGGACACCGCTGAAAAAACCCCTGGCAGAAAGCCGGCTGGTACTGGTATCGAGTGCAGGTATCGTTACATCACAACAAAAGCCCTTTGATAACTCCATTCGCGGCGGTGATCCGAGTATCCGTGAAATACCATCCGATGTTGATGTTCGCGATTTGACCGAGACCCACCGCAGCGATGCGTTTGATCACACGGGTATCCGGCTCGATCCAAACCTTGCTTTTCCGGCTGACCGCTTGCGGGAATTAGCGGCGGCTGGAGTCATTGGCTCTCTGAATCACAGGTATTTATCGATCATGGGATCAGTTACCGCCCCGGGGCGACTGATTAAAAGAACCGTACCGCAGGTGGTGCCCAAATTAGTTGCAGATCAAGTCCACATTGCGCTACTGATTCCCGTCTGACCAATATGCAACCAGACCGTGAGTCTGGTCGCAGCCGAACTGGAACGCCAGGGGATATCGACCGTCGTAATCCAGTTGTTGCGTCTGGCAACCGAAAAGGTAAAGCCGCCCCGGGCATTGGCAGTACCATTCCGGCATGGCTATCCATTGGATTCACCGAATGACCCTGCCAAACAGTGTGCGGTGCTGGAAGCCGCTCTGTTGCTATTGGAAGACAAAAGTATAGTGCCGCCGGCTATTGTTGATTATCAAGACAGTTGACAGAGGACAGATGGCGGAGGACAGATGGCGGAGGACAGATGAAAGAAGATGGGAAGTTGGGAAGGTGAGAAGATGAGAAGTGAATTCGGAAGTCGGACCCGTCGTTGACCGATAGGGTGTGACTATGCCGCGGCTAAAGATGCGGCCTCCGGCCCGTAGGGGCCTATGCCCCGGTGGGAAGGCAGAAAAATTTTAGCCTTAACCTTTCAGCTTTCAGCCTTGAGCCTTCAGCCTTGACCTTTCAGCTATGAACGATCAACAGTAATCTAACTCAGCTTAATCAACTTTTACCCCGTTAAATATCGATAAATCAGCGTAGCGGATTTAACCGGGGCAATCAACCAGGGCTCCTGCCATGAAGTTTAAAAAACTCGAGTTCTCAAATACCGCCGGTCAGATACTGTCAGGCCGAATTGATCTGCCGGAGGGCCGGGAAACTGTTGCCTACGCCATCTTCGCCCATTGCTTTACCTGCTCAAAAAATATCAAAGCCATCAGCAATATCAGCCGGGCGCTGACCCGCGAAGGGATCGCCGTACTGCGTTTTGATTTTACCGGACTTGGTGAAAGTGAGGGGGAATTTGCCGACACCAATTTTTCATCCAATGTCGATGATCTCGTGATGGCCGCCGATTTTATGGCAGACAACTACCAGGCACCGAAAATTTTAATCGGCCATTCCCTGGGCGGGGCAGCGGTTCTTCAGTCCGCTGTGAATATTCCCTCTGCAGTCGCCGTGGTCACAATTGCGGCACCGGCTGATCCCGGTCATGTATCCCAGGCCCTGGGTGATTCGAAAGAAATCATTGAACACCGGGGAGAAGCCTCCGTGGACCTGTCCGGCAGAACTTTTAAAATAAAAAAGCAATTCCTTGACGATCTCGGGTCGGTTCAGATGCGGGAGACCATCCGAAATTTGAATCGGGCGCTATTAATTCTGCATTCACCGGTTGATGTGGTTGTCGGCATCGATAATGCAGCCAAAATTTTTCAAACTGCACGTCACCCCAAAAGTTTTATTTCTCTGGACAGCGCCGACCACCTGTTAATGCAGAAAAAAGATTCGTTGTATGCGGGTTCCATCATCGCAACCTGGGCCCTTCGGTATGTGGATACACATTCCGATTGAATCCAAACAAATCCGCCTTGTTTGACTAATAGCAAAACAGCTTTAATTGAATGCAGTCTTGGAAAAAGCTTAGGAGATCTTACCATGAAAAATGAATCTAAAATCGATTACTCGGCCCTGGATCGACCCGAGGTTCTCATGTATTT
>Ga0209568_1000280_pt1 | contig 17797 bp, 1 predicted proteins | sample WorMetOlspDAHAB2_FD_187406 | JGI IMG/M metagenome (GOLD analysis project Ga0209568, IMG submission 187406) | Marine gutless worms symbiont microbial communities from Max Planck institute for Marine Microbiology, Germany - Olavius sp. DAHAB.2... ...
CGCGATGGCTTGCTCTTGGGTTTGAAACGACTGGAAAACTTCAATGATATTCATGACCCCGCTCCTTTGTGCGTGACCATAATAACACGATCCACCCTCAAATCAAGTCCAAAAGCGTACAGTTCCGTAATTCCCTACCAAAAGGAATCTGGCGGCATGATCAGTGAGCGGAGTACACCTTAACCAAGCCGCCGAGCTGTCCAACGAAGTGGGACCACCTCAGTCATCATATTGTTATTTCCGCGCATAGAAAGTGGATTTGTGCGCCGCGCCATAGGGATTGGCAGGGGTGGATCGTAGGCGCTCGGGTTCGGGAATCGGGCCTGGGTCGAAATCAGGCCGTTGGCGCTTTATTGCAGCGCGCTCTGTTCCTGGGGCTTTTGCTGCTGTTGTTGCGGACCCGGCTGGTTCGGGCCTTGCTGCCCGGGCTGTTGCTTGCCGGTCTGTTCCTGGGACTGCTGAGAACCCGGCTTCTGGGGCTGCTGTTGGGGCTGCTGCGGACCGGGCTTTTGCGGTTGCTGTTTCGGCGGCTGCTTCTTGGTGATGTCCTCCGGTGCCTTCTTCTCCGGTGCCTTCTCCTGCGGACTCTGCTTCTGCGGGCCCCGCTCCTGTTCCTTCTGCTTCTCAACCTGTTCCTTCACCGGCACCTGCTTCTGTGGCTGTTGCGGTCCCGGCTTTTGCGGCTGCTGCTTCTGCTGCTGTTCCTTCGTCGGCTCTTCCTTCTTGGCTTCTTTTTCTATTTCTTCTTTTTTCTTTTCTTCTTTTTTCTTTTCTTCTTTTTCATCTTCTTTTTCTTCTTCCTCGGCCTTCTTCTCTTCAGGCTCGGCTTCCTTCTTCTCGGTCTCCTTCTGCTCCTCGGCCTTCTTCTCGCTAGGCCCGCCCGTCTCCTCGCCGGGCTTGCCGTCCTCGGTGGCTTCCCCCTCCTCGCCCGCTTCGGTGGTGAAGCCGCCGAGCCCGCCGCCGACATCGACGTTGACGCCGCCGCCTTCGATGCTGGCGCCGGTACCGCCGGTCTGCTGAGACTGCCCACCCGTGGTCGATCCGGTCTGGCTCTGCTTCGCTGCCTCGTCGAGGGCATTCATGCCGCCCGCGGCGGTGCTGATAACGGTGAAACCGGGGTCAAAGCTGACGACGATGGCGTCGGTGGTGACCGTCGTCCCGATGATGTCGAAGTTGATCGTGCCGCCCTGCGGGAACAGCTGGACATTGGCGGCCGCACCGGCGGTCATTGTGTTGTCGACGAACAGGTCGACGGCGGTGGTCGAGAACAGACCCTCGCCGGAGATCATCCCGCCGATGACTTGCAGTTGCGTCCCGAGGCCAACGACTTCGGCGTCAATGGCGTTCAGACCGCGGAAACGAAGACCACCCATCGCCTCGTAGTCGATCTGGACCGTCTCCGCCGCTCCACCCTCCGGCCCTCCGGCGCGGACGACCAGTGGAGCGGTGGCATTCTCGCCCTGCACAAGCGCGCCGATGGTGATGGTTTCAGCCTCCAGGGAGACCGCTTCCAGCGCCTCCAGCCAGCTCACCTGCAGGTCACCTGCAGCCTGCAGGGTGATGGCACCTGTGCCGGAGGCGATTCCGCCGGCTTCGTCGGAGGTGATGTTGCCGCCGCTGGCCAGTCGGACGTCGTTGCCGTTGGTGGCGATACGGTCGTGCAGGACCAGATCGCCGGCGGATTCGGCTTCAAGGACGCCGCCGACCTCGACCTCGCCGAAGCCGCTGAGGCTGAACGGGGCGTAGATGATGTAGGCGCCGCCGCCGCTGTCGATCGCCACGCGGCCGGTATGGTCGTGGGTATCGACGTCGAACGCCGCTTCCGGTCTACCCTCCGCACCGATGTCGGCGCTGGCGCTGAGGGCGATGTTCCGGGCGAGCACATCGACGTCCATGTCGGCATTCCAGTCGAAGATGCTGCCGGCACTGGCGAGCGCGACATCTGCGTCGGAGGTGACGTAGCCGATCGACAGATCGCTGCCGGCCGTGGCGACAAACACATCGTCGATCGCGGTGGCGTTGAGCGCCGCGCCGTCAGCCTGGTCCAGGGTCAGCGGCTTGCCGTCTTCACCGATTCCGCCGCCGAGGCTGACCAGATCGAGGGTTCCGGTGAACAGGGCCGCGGTGCCGTCGTCACGGTCGTTGAGGATATCGCCGGGAACGGTGAGGGTGACGTCGCCGGTGGTCTCCAGCCGTTCGACCCGCAGGTCGCCCTTGGTCTCGATAATGTTGACCGAGCCGTCGCCCGCCATCGCCGTCAGCGTGCCACCGTCGCCGGCGGCCGTATCGATGTCGAGAGCGAGGTCGGCGCCGCCGACGAGGCCGATTCCGGTACCGGCCTCGAGGACGATCCCGTCGGCGCTGATGTCGACCTGGGTGTCCTGGCGCCAGTCGAGGATCCGGCCGGGGCTCATGAGCGTGACGGTCTGGCTGGAGAACACCGAGTCGACGTTGAGGTCGCCGGCGTGTCCGCTGATGTAAACGTCCTGGGCGGCGCGGGCGACGAGACCGAGGGCGCCGGACTGATCGAGGATGAACGGCTTGTCCGCCGTGCCAATGCCTCCGCCCGCCGCTTCGAGGATGACCGAATCGGCGGTGACGTTGGCGCCGTCGTCGTCTCGGGCATTGTAGATGCCGCCGCCGACCTTGACGCGGACGTTCTGGTCGGTTTCCACGGCGCGGATGTTGATGTCGGTTTCCGAGCCCAGGAAGATGTGGCCGCTGGCCGAAAGGCTGATGGACTCGCCGGCGTCGATGTCCACGTCCTCCTTGCGCTCGATGATCATCCGGTCGCCCTCGCGGATGATGTCGTCCTGCTCGGCGGCGGCGAGTGCGGTCTTGACCTCGTCGGTGAAGGCGTTGGGCCCGGTGAGGTCGAGTTCGATGGCGTCCTTCTCCGAGCCGATCTGGCCGCTGGCGTTGATGGTCACGTTGCGGGCCTGGATGTTGGCGCCCTCGATGACCACCGTGGTGTCCGGCGTATCCTTCATCGCGAACGACGGGATGAGGGTGGTCAGCTCGGCCTCGGTCCACTTGTAGCCGTCGGTGATCTCGGCGATCTCGTCGGCGCTCGCGGTGTAAGCGAAGTCCGGATCGTAGGGAGTGTCGCCGAACAGGGCGTGGCCGTCGTGATAGGCCTGGGTGCGGCTGTCGGCGTGTTCCTGGATGCCCGCCTCGTCCAGCCCGGCGTCCGTCAGCGCCTGATGCTCGACCGTGGAGACGACGTAGGCGTAGTCGGGATTGTAAGTGCCGGGATCGTCCGTTGTGTTCCTGAGGCCCCAGTAGTCCTCGTAGGCCTGCTCCTGAGAGCTTTCGTAAGCGGCGATCTCGTCGGCCTTCTTCTGCTCGGCGGCGTCGCCGGTCAGCCCGAGGTCGCTCCACAAGCCCCGCAGTTCCTGGATGGTCGCGGTATCAGCGACTTCTTCCTTATTGGCGTCGAGGACGTTGCCGCTGACGGTCAAATCGACATCGCCCGGCGTGACGATCCGCTCGATGCGCAGGTCGCCGGACACTTCCTCGACATTGACGTTGCCGGCGCCGGCGATGACCGTCAGCGTGCCGCCGCCTTCGGCGTCGGTGTCGACACGGACGCCGGCTTCGCCGAAGCCGATGGTGCCGCGGCGTGCTTCGAGGCGGACGCTCTTGCCGGTGATGATGCTGTCGCCGTCGCCGATCAGGCTGCCGTCGGCGATGAGGCCGACCGAGCCGCTGCCCGTCTCGAGATGCGAGAAGATCAGGTCGCCGCGGGCGGATTCGAGGTAGATGTCCTGCCCCGAGATCACTGACAGCGTATCGCCGGCCTCCTGGGTCAGGCGCAAGTGGTTGTCGGCCGCGCCGACCGAACCCTGCGCCGCCTCAAGGGTCAGCGTGCCGGAGCGGATGCTGCCGACCGTCGTCTTGTTGACGATGCTGCCGTGGGTGGTGGCGATGTCGGTTGTGCCGCCGGCGTTGTTGATGGACCCGGCGATGTTGACGCCGCCACGACTGTCGATGCCGACGAAGCCCTCGTCATAGCCGATGAACTCGATGCCGATCCGTCGGTCTGCGGCGACGGAATGGAAGTTGTAGGTGACGTCACCCTTCTCGGTGACCTTCGTGCGCGCGAACCACGAGGTCTTGAACGGGGCGCAGAAGATCGCCCAGCAGCGCCATTCCCAATAGACGCCGTCGGTGTCGGTCTGGCGGATGACCTCGTCGGAGAGGACGTGGTTTTCCCGGCCGTAGGTGTACTCATATGGATTGGAGCGCGGTGCCACGTAGTCGCCGACCGGCAGTTCGTCGCCAGTGAGCTGGCGCTCATCGTAGAAGATCCGGTCCTGATTGCGGAACTCGCGGCTGCCCGTCGGGATGAAGCCGAGGAACTTGTCGTACTCGCGGAGCCACCGCTGTTCGGTCTGCGTCGTCGTCGCCTTGCCGGTCATCCAGTTGTAGCGGAGGTTGGCCGCGGGGTCGTAGCTGCTCGTCCGGTCGCCGGCGCCGCCGGCCAACCTCTCGGCGACCAGCGTCTCCAGATTGAGATTGTCGTAGATCTGGATCGAATCGCCGACGCGCGCGAACTGGGTGACCAATGGCAGACCGAGGCCGTTGTCCTTGGCCTTGTCGATCAGGGTGATCTGGCCTTCGATGCCACCGGTGTTGATGGCCTCGATGGTGACCGGCAGGGTCGAGTCGTTGGTCACGACGATCCGGCCGAAACCATCGACCACGTTGACCTTGCCGTCGCCGGTCGAGGCGATGCGGCCAGAGAGCAGCACCGTGCCGCCCTTGACCTCGGCGTCGAGAATGCGGATTTCGCCGAGTTCCGCGTCCAGCTCCGCCTTGATGCCGCCGGCAACGATGCGGGCGCCATTGAGCGACGGTTCGACAATGTCGATCTGGACAAACCGCTCGCCCGTCGAGGCCGCCTTGGCGATGGCCGCGTTGACTTCGGCCTGGCTGATGTGGATCGTCTTGTCGGGCAGGCCGCTCTGGATCACGCCGTTGAGGTTGATGGTGTCGGCGTTGATGTAGACGTTGTTGGCGGCCAGCGTGAAGCTGTCCGACGGTTCCTGAGTGACCGTGCCCTTCCATCCGCTCGGCAGATTCCCTTTTTCCCAGAGATCCGCAAGGTCGCCGAAACCGGCCTCCGGGTGCGGGCCGATGTTCAGCAGCGTCTCGGGCGAATCGAAAACGAAGTCGCCGCCGGCGTCGATGATCACGGTGTCGGCGCGGACGTCGGCGGTGGCGATGACGCTGCCGGTGTCGTTGAGGATCGCCGCCAGGCCGTTGACGTTGTTGATCTGACCGGCGACCAGGAGGTCGGGATCACCGAGGTTGGGGATGCCGTCGGGGTTGTAGACGCCGGAATTCTTGTCGAAGCGGTTCTGGACGATGATCCGTGGCTCGGGCGTGACCTCGGCGTCGATCAGCGTCAGCCCCTCGATGGCGTGGACGATCTCGTTGTTGACCAGGATGCGCCCGCCGGGCTCGTCCGGGATCGTGAGGCCGGTCACCTTCAACGGCATCGGTGAGTCGTTGGTGATCAGGATTTCGGCGTCGCCCGGGGCATCGATCAGGCCGCTGCCGGTGACGTTCTCGGCCCACAGGAACACGTTGCCGGTCGCCGCTTCGGCCGGCGCCACCTCGATGATGTCGACGAACTCGTTGGCGTTCCGCGTCGCCAGGATGCCTTCGAGGAAGGCGATGCGCGCCTCGATCTCGGCCTTGGCCCGCGCGCTCTCCGCCGTCGTTTTGGCGCCATAGCGGGCCTTGACCACCTCGAGACGGTCGATTTCGTCACGGATCGTGCTGCCGAGGTTCTGGTCGGTGAGGATGGTCCATTCGAAGCCCTCGGACTGCTCGAGCGGCGTCAGCGTGCCGACGAGAACGCCGTCCGGCGGATTGGCGGGATCGAAATCGTCGGGCAGGGCGTCGAGGTCGAACAGCCGCCACTCGCCGACCTCCTCGTCGAAGCCGACCGCGTATTTGCCCTTCTCGGCGCCGTCCCGATAGTACGGGCTGAAGTCGGTGCCGAAGGTGAGGGCGATCTTGTTGCGCACGCCGGTGCGCAGCGTGCCGTCGATGGTGATGCTGCTCGTGCCCGAGTTGACCGAGTGGCCGCCCTTGATGTCCAGAGCGCCTTCGGCGTCGGCGCCGAACCAGCCGGCGATGGTCTCCGCGGCTTCCTTCCACAGGTCGGTGGCGCGGCCGAGGTGATGGGCAAGCAATCCGCCGTCGTTCGCCTGCACGGTCATATGGCGCAACGAGGCGACGCGCGCCGCCGACTCGATCTCAACCGACGAGGTCCGGGTCGCCGAGGTTTCGGCGATGGGCACGCCGTTGAACGGGAAGGCGGTGCGGTTGTGGACCCGGGTCTCGGCGTACGGCTCGATCAGCCCGGCGCCTTCGGCATCCGCACCGGCGAGGACGAACACCTCGCCCATGCCGACTACATCGGCACCTTCGCGGACGAACAACCGGTCGGCGGCGGTGACGGTGGCGATCGAGGCGCCCTGACCGGCGCCGGCGAGGCCATAGGTGTTGGCAAACCGCCCGGGCGTGGACGTCGGCGTCGCCGCGGGCCGCCAGCACCACGTCGCCGGCCTGGGTCGCGAGGCTCGTGGACGCGCCGATCTCGACCTCGGTGGTCAGGCCGACGATCTGCGTGGACGCCGCCAGTGGCACGCTGAGCAGTCCGCCCGAATCGATCCTCGCCTCGTCGTCGACCTGCGGCCGGTTCAGAGCCACGACCGATGCCGTTCCTTGATCCTCCGGCGTGCCGGTGACGACGATGGCCGACCCTTCGCCGACCGAAGCGCGGGACGCCGATGCCAGACCGCCGGTCGAGCCGCCGGCGGCGACGTTGAACGCGCCGCCCTGCAGGACCTTGAAGTTGGCGCCTTCGACGATGTCCTTACGGACACTGTTGTCGGCGACGACGTTGAGCCCGTGGGTGGTAATGCCGCTGCGGTCGCCAAGCCGCGCGGTGACCGAGACGTCGCCGTTGACGACCAGCAGGCCGGCGGCGGCTTGGGCCAGCGCGACGCCGGTCGCGTCGAGGCTGCCGTCGTAGAGACCCTCATTGACCGCCGAGACGAAAACCGTCTCGGCCATGATATCGGTGAGTGACTCGCTATCGTCCGTTCCGGCCCAGACGTCGGCAGTGTGACTGACCGTCGTCAAGCCGGCCTGGGCGACGACCGCGCCGCCGGCGCCGGCAATGGTCTGAGCAAGGACGTTCTCGTCGCTGACGGCGCGGATGTCGAGACCGCGATCGGTGCGCACCGTGGCGCCGGCGCCGAGCCGGGCCGTCGTGTCGAGATCGGTCGTCGACAGCGCCGTGTGCGCACCGGCGCCGAACAGCCCGCCGATCGAGATACCGACGACCTCGGAGCGCGTCCGCGCGGCGTTTCGCGCCGCGAGGGTGATGCCGCCGTCGTCCCCGCCGGTATCGATGACCGTGTTGTCGGCGCCGGTCGAGGCCTCGACGTCCACCGCGGCTTTGACGTCGGCGGCGGTGCCGGTGAGACCAACGAGCTGGCTGCCGGCTCCGGCGACTGCCCGGGCGCCGGCCAGCGTCTTCTCTTTGTGCCCCTGCTCGGCGGTGATGGCGATGCCGTCGCCCCGCAGCTCGACGCCGGTGCCGGTCGTCGCGACAACGTCCTTGTCGGCGATCACCCCGGCGATGGAGCCACCCGCCGCGGCGCCGCCGGCCACCGCGACACCCGTTGCCAGGGCGGTGTTCTCGGCGTCATCGCTGGCGGCGATATCAATGCCTCCGGCCGAGGTAACGAACGAATCGAACCCAATCTCGGCGCGGGTATCGGTTTCGTCGGTGACCGAAGCGAGGGCGCCGGCACAGCTCACGCCGAAACCGGCAAGACCGGCGGCCGCAGCGACGGCTTCGGCGGTCGTGCTGCCCTCGGTCGTCGCGGTCAGCGCCACATCCGCGTCCTCGTCGTCGTCGGTGGTGGTGATCTCGACGCCGCTGCCGGTGCGCACGGCCGTCTCGCCGCCGACCTTGGCCACGGCCGACGCCGTACCCGCGGAGGCGAGGATCGCAACCGCGGCGCCGACGGATTCGACGACCAGGTTGGTGTCCGTCGTTGCCGACACAGAGACGCCGGCCTCGCCCTCGGCCGTCGTATCGTCGCCCAGCTCGGCCGTCGTCTGGTTGTAAACGTCGGCGATGGCGATGGTGCCGGCGGCGCCGACGACGCTGGCGGAGACGCCGATCGCCTCGATCTGCGATGGACCGCCGTTGTCCAGCGTTTGCGCTTCGATGGTGACGGTGTTGCCGGCGGACAGGGTCGCGCCGGTGCCGGTGTAGGCGCGGGTGCTGCGCCGGATGTGACCGGCCGCGAACATGCCGCTGACGCCGACGGCACCCACCGAGCCGCCGCCGGCGAGGGCGTGATAGTGGGTACGATCGGTGGCGCGGACGTCGATGTCACGGCCGGCGGTGACCGTGGCGTCGTAGCCGACGTAGGCCGACGTGCCGCCCGCCCGCGGATCGTCAGACGGATCGACGTTGCCGCCGATGCCGGTGGTCTTGGCGGCGATCAGGTCGTCCTGCTGGCGGCCCTCGGTGTGCTGGGTCTCGACCACCGTGCCCTTGTCGCTGTCGCGCAGGCTGGCGTTGTGGTCCGTGGACGTCTTGGCGTCCATCTCGGCGATCATGTCGCTGTCGTCATTGCTGAGCTTGCTCCGGGACTCGTCGTCCAGCTCGGCGCCGATAGCGAGGATATCGATCGAACCGGCGATGCCGGCGATGACGCCGCCGGAGCCGGCGATGGCGCCGCTGTTCACGTCGCGCGTCGCCTCGGCGGCGACGGTGACGTCACGGCCGGCGGAGACGGCGGCGCTGTCGCCGATGGAGGCAACCGTGGTGTCGCGGACCACCAGCACGTCGGCCGAGACGCCGACGCTGCCGCCCACGGCGGCCCCGAACTGGCCGGTGAAGCTGTTCACGCCGGTGACCGCCGACGCGTCGACTTCGACATCCTGCACGTCGGTCACATAAGCCGCGGTCTGGTTGACCTGGGCGCCGGTGTCGATGAGGGCGCGGGTCTCGGTGGTCACCACGTTGACGCCGAGGGCGCCGCCGATGACGGCGACGCCGCCCACCCGGCCGGAAATGGTGACCGCGTCGAAGTCCTGGGTCGTCGAGGCCGCCACGCGTGTCGTTCCCTTGGCGTCGGTGGCGGCGCCGGCGCCGATGCGGGCGATGACCTCGCTGTCGGCGACGCCGACCGTGAGGCCGGAGCCGATGCCCACACCCACCGCGATCGACGCTTGGCCGATGATGAGGTCGATGTCGGACTCGTCGGAGGCCTCGACGACGAGGTCACCGTCGCTCGTCACCACGGCGCCGTCGGCGATCTCGGCGAGCACGTCATTGGCCACCACGGTGACGCCGATGGCACCGGCCAGGGGGCTCAAGCTGGCGCTGGCGTCGACGGCCAGGGTGCGGACGGCCTCGTGGGAGGCCGCGTCGACGTCGATACCGCCGCGCGCGTCGACGTCGCCGCCCAGGGACGCGGTGACGTTCTTGGCCAGGACCTGGGTCGCCACCGTGCCGCTGTAGGTGCCGAGGGGGCCGACCGCCAGGGTCACCGCGTCGGTGGTCAGGTGGGTGTCGCCGCGGGCCCGCACCGCCACTTGCTGGTCGATTCCGGCGCCGGTGTTGTCGCTGTTGACGGTGACGCCGTCTTCGACGCGGGCTTCGGTTGTGCTGGCCACCACGTTGACGCCGATCGTGGCCTGGAATGAGGCGAAGCCGACGCCGATGGCGACCGGAACCGAATGGACCGCCTCGTTGGACTGGGCGATGACGAACAGGCCGTGCCCGTCCTCGACCTCGCGTGTCAGCGTCGAGCGGTCGACCTCGGTGATCTCGGATTCGCCTTGGTCGTTTTCGCTTTCGATCACGGCCTCGGTGTCGTCGGTGATCGTGACCTCGCCGGTGTAGACATCGATGGCGTCGCCGAGACCCAGCGCCGTCACCTGTGCGCCGTCCTCGACGCGTGCCGAGGTCTTGGCCGCCAGGGTGTTGATGGAGAACACACCGCCGATGGACCCGGCACCCAGCTTGAACGAGGTCGGCACGACGTCGAGTTCGGTGTCGCTGGCCGCCTGGACGCGGACGCTGCCGTCGGCGTGGACGATGGTCGGGTTGCCCGCGTCGTCCTTGCCATCGATGTAGGCCTGGGTGTTGCTGACCGCGGTGTTGACGGCGGCGGCCCCGCCGGCCCCGACGAAGCCGCCCTGGGCGCTGACCGTCACCGAGATCAGGTCGTCCCGAGAGTTGGCGTCGAGGGTGATGTCCTGCTTGGCCCGCACCTCGGCGCCGCCGCCGATGAACGCCTCGGTGCTCTTGGCCATGGTGATCACGTTGCCCGAGGCACCGATGCCGGCAATGGCGCCGCCCGCGTCGCCAGCCAGCGACACGACGACGCTCTGGCTGTCGGCCCCGATGGCCACCGTCTGGTCGTCGTCGCCATCGTCGTCGGTGTTGATCTCGGCGCCGTCACCGACGTAGGCGCGGGAGTCGGAGAGCAGCGTGGTGATCGCCGCCGAGCCGCGGACCGAGGCATAGACCGCGCCGCCGGCGGCGACGGCGAACGGCGTGACGATGTCGTCGGCCGTCGCGTCGATGGTCAGGTTGCGCTTGGCGTCGACCTTGGCGCCGCTGCCGACGAAGGACTCAGCCGAGCTGTCGATGACGGTGATGGTGCCGCTGCCGCCGACAGAGACCTGGGCGCCGGAGACGCTGCCGGTACCGGCGACGACCAGCGACGAATCGGTCGACGAGAGGCTGATGTCACGGCCGGCCTTGACCGTCGCGCCCGAGCCGATGAACGCCTGGGTCTGGTTGGCCGAGGCCTGGGCGGTGGCGTTGAAGTCGTCGGAGACCCGCGCCTTGTCGTTCTGGGCATCCAGGATGCCCTTGGTTTCCTGGGCCTCGTCGGTGGTGCCGAGGTCGCCCCCGACCTGGCTGTCGCCGTTGCGCTCGTCCGCGCCCTCCCAGTTGGAGCCGGACTCGCCGGTATCCGGATCGGAGCCCGACATCTGGCCCTTCATGTCGTCGTCGATAACCGACCCGACGGCGACGACCCTCGCCGCACCGGCCAGGCCAACCACCGCGCCGCCGCCACCAGCGAGCGCAAAGGTGAAGGTGTCCTTGTTGGCAACCGCGTTCACCGTGATGTCGTCGTGGGCATACACCTTGGCGCCGCCGCCGATGTAGGCGTTGGCGTTGTTGCGGATGATGGTCGCGTCGCCCGCCGCGCCGACGCCGACGGTGCCGGCCCCGCCGATGCCGCCGGAGACGCCGACCATGCGGATGAAGTTGTCGGCCGAGACGTCGACCGATTGGCCGGCTCCGGCGAAGGATTGATCCTGGTTGACGTCGCCGAGGATGTAGGCCTGGGTGCGCGAAACGTTGACGCCGACCCGGAGCGATCCGGCGACGCCGACGCTGCCGGCCCCGGCGCCGGCGATCACCAGGCCGTAGACGCCCTCGTCGCTGTCGGCCTTTACCGTCGTCTTGCCGCGGGCGTTGGTGTCGGCGTTGGCGCCGATGATCGCCTTGGTCTGGTTGACGATGGTGGCGACGCCCAGCGCCCCGCCGATGCCGGCGCTGCCGCCGATCGACAGGTTGCCGCCGACCTGGACGATGGTGGTGTCGTCGGCGGCCTCGACGGTGATGTCTTCGTCGGTCTCGACCTCGCCGTCGATGAGGGCCTCGGTGTTGTTGACGACGACGTCGACCGCGCCCGACCCGCCGATGCCGGTGCTGCCACCGGCGACGTTGACCGCCACCGAGACCAGCCGTTCGCGGGTCACCGCGCCGACGGTCACGTCATCGCGGGCGCGGACCTTGGCAACGGTGCCGATGGCCGCATGGGTGGTCTTGACCATGGTGAGGACGTTGCCCGCACCACTGATGGCGGTCGAGCCGGCGGCAATGCCACCGGCAACGCCGACCAAGTTGGTGTCGCCGACGGCGCGAACCAGCACTTCCTGGTCCTCGTGCGCCCCGGTGTTGGTCTCGTTGATGGTGGCGGCGCCGATGGTCGCCTCGGTGACGTGGGCGACGACCGAGGTCGCCAGCGAGCCGGCGATGGAGGTCGATCCGCCGGCGCCGACAGCACGACCATGTCCTGATCGGAGTACGCGGTGACGGCGAGGCCGCGCTTGGCGTCGGTGCCGGCCTCCTTCTTGAGGATCGTGTCCTTGATGCTGTCGAGGGTGCTGGCCTTGAGGTCGATGGCGTTTTCGACGATCTCGCTCATGCGGTCTTCGGCGCTCTCCAGGTCGAAGTTTGACGAGGTCACCGAAGATCGGGCTGACCAGCCCCATGTCGCCGTTGAGCATGTCGATGGTGCCGGCATTGCCGAGCGCGGTGACGTGGGCGCCATCCTCGATCGCCGCCCAGGTCTTGCCGACGAACACCGGGACGCCGATGGACCCGCCGGCGGCCGTGGAACCGAAGCCCATGGCGCCGTCGATCATCAGCATGTCGGTTTCGTCCTCGGCGTGGACGGCGACATTGCCTTTGCTCACCACGTCGGCGGTGCCGCCGATGGCCGCGCCGACGGTGCTCTTCACGAGGGCGAGGCCGACCGAGCCAGCGATCCCCTTGGAGCCGCCGGCGCCGCCACCGGCGATGTCGACGATGTCGGTCTTGTCGCTCGCCGTGACGCGGACGCTCTGGCCGGCCTTGTCCGCGTCGCTCAGAACATTGACGTCGGCGTCCTTGCCGATGGACGCCTGGGTGTTGGCGACGACGGTGTTGATGGCGAGAGTGCCGGCGACGCCGGTCTTGCCGCCGCCGGCGGCACCGATGGCGAAGCTGACCAGGTCCTCGGTCGCCGCCGCCTCGACCGCGACCTCGGTGCCGGCGTCGATCTTGCTATCGGAAACGTTGGCGACGTCGGCATTGCCGCCGACCGCGGCGCGGGTGGTGTTGAGCACGAGGTTGAGGGCGAGCGCCCCGCCGGCGCCGGTCTTGCTGGTGCCGACGCCGCCGCCGCCGATGAAGCTCTTCGTCTGCGTGTCGTTGGTCGCCGTCACGGTGACCGCGTCGTGGAGCGAACGCACGTCGGCGCCGTCGTAGGTGTGCGTGGTCTGGTCTTCGATGACCGACGCGCGGCCGGCGATCTCGGCGTTCACCGTGTTGTCGAAGACGTTGATGCCGAGCGCCCCGGCGGCGCCACTCTCGACACCGCCGCCGGCGGCGGCGGTGATCGCCCCGGATTCCTGTTCGGCCGCCGCGCGGACCGTCACGGCGCCTTCGCCCTCGGCACCGATCGCCAGCACGCCGGCGCCGCTGTCGATGCGGGCAGTGATGGTGTCGCGCAGCACTTGGGCGGTGAGCGAGGCGCCGATGCCGAGTTTCTGTGCCGCACCGAGGCCGCCTGCGAGACTGCGGGCGTTTTGCCGGTTCTCAGCCTCGACGGTCACCGCTTCGGCGTCGACCACCGCGTCCTTGCCGATCAGGGCCTCGGTGGTGTTGTGCGAGACGGTGACGGCGAACGACCCGGCGAGGGCCAGATCGCCCGTCGCGCCGGCACCGGCCAACGACTCGGTGTAGTAGCTGGAGGTCTGCAGGAAGGCCAGCGGGTTGAGGAGATCGAAGTCGCCGTCGAAATCGAAAACCGCGTCCGTCGGCCGCGCGTTGATCGCCACCACGCCGACCTCCTCGGTGGCAAAGACCGCCGCGTCCTTGCCGATCTCGGCACGGTTGGTGTTGACGCTGTTGAGCACGGCGAAGGTGGCACCGACCGCCCCCTTCTTGCCACCGTTCTCGCCGTCGTCGCTGCCCGAGGGGATTTCGACCTGCAGCGCGCCGGCCCAGGCCTTGGCGGCGATCTTGCTGGTATCGATGGATTCGACGCTGAGTCGGGTGATCCGGTCGTCAAGGGTGCCGATGCGCGTGCCCTGACCGACGAGGGCCTGGGTGCGGTTGACGGTGTTGGTCACCGCCAGCGCGCCGGCGACGCCGATCTCGCCGGCGCCGAGCGTCGCCTCGGTGACGTTGACGGTGTTGGTGACTCCGACGCCGACGCCGATGCCGATGTCCGAGAACACCGTCGCGCCGGTGCCCTCGGCGTGGTAGTTGGCGTCGTTGGTCGCGCCCACCGCCACGTCGCTGTTGGCAGAAAGGTCGACGCCGTCGGCCGTCGTGGTGCGGCTGTCATGGAAGACGACGTTGACGCCGACGGCGGCGGCAACGTTGACCGACTTGCCGCTGTTTTCCTCGTCGGGGTTGCCGTCCTGGTCGATCGAGTTCGTCTGGGCGCCAGAATCGCGGATTGCGGTGACGCTGCGCGGTGCTTGCGGTCCCTGTTCGGCGGCCCCAGCAGCGCCGCCACCGCCGCCCCCGGATGATCCGCCGCCGAAGGCGCCACCGAGAATGTCGTCGATACCCTTATTGAACTTGTTGGCGTACTTCTCCAGCACCAGACCCCGTGACACCGCCAGCGCCGTGACGTCGTCGGTCGAGGTGGCCTTCGAGAGGATGCCGATGCCGGCACCTGCGGTGAGGTCGCGTTTGACCAGCGCCTCGGTGTCGGCGACGACCACGGACACCAAGACCGCGGCGCCCAGGGCCGCCTTGTCGCCGGCGGCTTCGCCGTCGGTGGTGGTCTTCGCGTCCGTGTTGCTGGTCGCTGCGACGGCGATGTTGCCCTGCGCCGTGGTCGGGACTTCGTCGTCGTTGGCATCGAGGGCGGCGATGCCCACCGACGCTTCGGTGACCTTGGTCAGCACGTTGACGGCGACCGCCGCGTCGAGGGCATAGGAGGTGATCTTCGTCTGCTCGAAGGCCTCGACGGTCGGCACGCTGCCGGCTTCGCTGGAGGTCTCGGTCTCGGTGTCGGACGTCGCGGCGACGGTCAGCGAGCCGCCGGTGGCCGAGGCCAGGGCGCCGTCGTCGATGGTGGCTTTGGTCGATTCGACGCCGACGTTGACCGCGAATGCGGCGCCGACGCCGAGGGTGCCGGTATCGCCGTTATCTCCGCCACCGTCGCCGCCACCGTCTCCACCGCCGTTCTGCTTGTCCTTATTCTTCTCTTTAATCTTGGCGATCTTGTCGACGAACTTCTCGGCCGTGTCGCCGATGCGGACGGAGATCTTCTCGAGCGACGAGAACTCCTCTTTGAGATCCTCGATGCTGGGCGTCTTTTGCCCGGCAACGCCGATGCCCGAGGTTTCGAACTCGGTCTCGGTGGTCGCTGTGACGTCGAGCCCACCGGCATTGGCGGTGACATCGGCACCGGGCCGCACCGCCGCTTCCGTGGTGGTGACGCCGACGTTGATCGCCGCGGCGCCGGCGATCATCACGTTGCCGTCACCGGCGCCGGCCTGGGCGGCGGCCTTGAAGGTGCTGGCCTCGTCCTCGTAGACCGGCTTGCCGTCGTCGTCGACTTCCGGATTGCCGTCCTCGTCGAGCTTGGGAATCTTGCGCGTCTTGGCGCTGACCTCGACCGAGCCGCCGGTGACCGTGGCGTCCTTGTCGATGACCGCGCGGCTGGTGGCAACGGCGATGTTGAGCGCCACCGCGCCGCCCAGATTAACGCCGGCCTTGGCCGAACTGCCGTCGGCGAGCGCTTCGGAGTTGGCGATGTCCTCGGTGGTGACGCGGACGGCGCCGCCGGTGACCGACCGGCCCTCGGCGATCCGAGCCTCGGTGGAATCGACGGTGACCGAAAGCCCGAGCGCCGCGCCGAGCGCCAGCTTGGCTTCCTCGTCTTCCTCCTCGCCGCCGCCCGAACCGCCACCCGAACCGGTCTGCTGCTTGTCGGCGTTGACCGTCGCCTTCTTGGTGACGTCCTCGGCGTTGGTGGTGTTGCCGGAGTTTTCGTCCAGCACGTTGAGGAGCTTGATGCCCTTGGTGATGGTGCCGAGGATGTCGCTGCCGCTGTCCTTCAGGCCGGCAAAGTCCTCTTCGCCGTCCTCGCCTTCGCCACCTTCGCCGCCTTCACCGCCCTCGTCGCCGTCTTCGTCCTTCTTCTCGCCGGCGCCGTTGATGCCGGCGGTGGCGCCGGCCGATGCGCTCCGCGCCGACGATGCGGCAACCGTGACCGTGCCGGTCGCCGAGACGTCGCGGTCGATGACGGCCTGGGCGCTCCCGTGAGAAACACCGATGGCGGCGGACATGCCGATGCCGACGGTCGAGGGATCGTCCTTGTCGCCTGTGGACCCGGTCGCCACGGTCTTGTTCTTGACGGTCTGCTCGGCGCGGACGGTGACATCGCCGGCAGCGGTGATCAGGCCGGCGACCTCGGTGTCGTCCTCCAGGGCCTCGATTTCCGCCCGGGTGACGTCGTTGGCCACCGACACCGACAGCACCGGAACGATGGCGACGCTGCCGGCCCCACCGGAGTCGGCCTGGGTCTCGGTGGTCGATTCGGCGGTCGCGGCGACCTCCAGCGAGCCGAGATCGGTGAACGTCGCGCCACCATGGACAGTGGCGGCGGTCTGGTTGTTGGTGACCGTAACGGCGAGCGAAGCACCGATACCGACCTTGGGGCCTTCGTCGTCGTCATCGCCGTTGCCGTCATCACCGTCGTCGCCGCCTCCGGAGTCGGCTTCTTTGTAGAGGTCGAAGATAGCGCCGACGATCTCGTCCTCGTCGTCATCCGCCGCGCCGTCGGCGACGGTCTTGGTGGTCGTCGCGTTGGTCGCCTTCACGCCGACGTCGATGGTCGCGTTGCCGGCAACAGCGATGTTGTCGCCGAGGGTCGCCTCGACGGCGTTGAGGCCGACCACCGAAACGCCGAGCGCGCCCGACAGGCCGACGGTGTCCGCTCCCTGGCCGGAATAGGCCAGCGAGCCGAACTCGTTGCCGTCGCTGTCGGTGATCTCGGGATCGAAGCTTTCGGTCAGCGCGCGGATGCCGAGGCCGCCGGCGGTGATGGTCAGGGTCTTGTCGGCCGCCGCACCCGTGAAGGCGCGGTTCTGGTTGGTGGCGACGAGCACGGCGACGCCGGCCCCGCCGCCGACGGCACCGGCGCCGGTCTTGCCGGACGCCGTATTCGAAGCGTGGGTGACGGCGCGGCTCTGCACCTCGACGGCGCCCGTCGACGTGATCGAGGTCGTCTCGATGGCCTCAATGGCGGCGCTGGTGTCGTTGAATACGCCGGTGAATGCGACGGCGCCGGCCAGCTGGACGCCGCTGCTGCCGGTGCCGCCGCCGCCCCCGCCGCTGCCGCCATCGCCGCCGGACGACTCATTATTCTTGTCGAGCTCTCCCTCGACCTTGCCGACGACAGTGTCGAAGACGCCCTGGGCCTCCTCGCCGAACACGGACTCGTCGACCCCGGCGAATTCGAGGGCGTTGCCGAATCCCTCGGACGCAGAGTCGCCTTCGCCGCCGACACCGGCGCGGGCGGCGGTGTTGGTCTGGTTGATGGTGTCGGCGCGGACGGCGATGCCGGTGCTCTGCTCGACCTCGGCGCCACCGGCGATGCGTGCCGACGTGTCGCTGTCGAGGACGTTGACGGCGACCGCCACACCGCCTCCGCCGATGCCGCCGAGATCGACGGTCCATCCGTCGGCAACGGTGTCGACCCGCGCCACGCCCGCCGCGCCGACCGTGACCTGGTCGGCGTCGGCGACCTTGGCTTCGCCCCCGATCCCGGCCTGGGCGCGGTTGGTGATCACCGAGACCGCCGTGGTCAGCGTGGCCACCGGACTGGCCGCTTCGGCGAGCACCGTCGAATCCGTCGTCGCCGTCGCCATGACGTCGACGTTGCCGCCGGCGGTCAGGGTCGAGGTACCGTCGACCATCGTCGTCGCGATGCTCTCGGTG
>Ga0209568_1000281_pt1 | contig 17792 bp, 17 predicted proteins | sample WorMetOlspDAHAB2_FD_187406 | JGI IMG/M metagenome (GOLD analysis project Ga0209568, IMG submission 187406) | Marine gutless worms symbiont microbial communities from Max Planck institute for Marine Microbiology, Germany - Olavius sp. DAHAB.2... ...
CAGCGATTCCACCGCTACCCGGGCCTTGAAATCCGCCGTGAACCGGCGCCGTTTCCTCATCGTGTATTCCTCCGTCATCCGGTGAAATACACCTTAACCCCCTGTCCGCTTTTCCGGGACCACCTCAGGGTAAGCGTCACGCCGACCCAGATTGTCCATGAAGGACGCCTCGCTCCCGGACCGGATTACAAACTCTATCTCCTGAATGAGTTCGTTGAACATGAAGACGAGTTTGTTCCCATCAAACCGACCGCCCAGTTGATCGGAGACGTGAAAACCTTCGAAGGGTTCGTGGTGGACGTGCCCGTGGGCGTGGATGTCTCGGAGTACACGACGGTTCTGATCTGGTGCGAGACCTTCGCTGAATTCATCACCGCGACGAAATACCGCTGAAACAGGCGCGTTCAGTCTGCGGGTCTCGCGACCAACGTTCTCGCGTGCGGATGAAGCCCGCGCCGACGGTCCGAGCGTCCGTCGCGGGTCTTTCAGACTCGAAACCATCACGTGAATTCGTCGGCCAGGGCGGGCGGAGTACGCCCGTCGGTGCTTTCCCGCCAATAGTCGGTCCCGAGCCGGGGCGGTGCTCGAGGTTCCTCCCACCCGGCTTTCTCCTTCCCGCCCGCAGCGTTTCCCTGCTATAGCCTCGGGCCGATGAGCCTGATCACCACGACCGCCGATCTGGAGGAGTTCTGCGACCGCCATGCGGGTACGCCGTACGTCGCGGTCGACACCGAGTTCATGCGCGAGCGAACCTACTGGCCTGTGCTGTGCCTGGTGCAGGTGGCGGGGCCGGACGAGGCGGTGGGCATCGACGCGCTCGCCGATGGCATCGATCTGGCGCCGCTGTTCCGGCTGATGGCTGCGCCGGAGACGGTGAAGGTTTTCCACGCCGCCCGCCAGGACCTGGAAATCTCCCACCACCTCGCCGGAAAGCTGCCGGCACCGGTGTTCGATACCCAGGTGGCGGCGATGGTCTGCGGGTTCGGCGACCAGGTCGGCTACGAGACGCTTGTCTCCAAGCTGGCCCGGGCGCGGCTCGACAAGACCTCGCGGTTCACCGACTGGTCGGCGCGTCCGCTTTCGAAGCGCCAGATCGACTACGCGCTTTCGGATGTCATTCACCTGCGCCCGGTCTACGAGAAGCTGAAAGGCAAGCTGGCGAAGAACGGCCGCGCAGAGTGGTTGGGCGAAGAGATGGCCGTGCTCACCGACCCGGCGACCTACGAGATCGACCCGGACGCCGCCTTTCGGCGAATCAAGAGCCGCTCAACCAACGGCCGCTTCCTCGCCGTGCTTCGGGAGCTGGCGGCGTGGCGCGAGCGCGAGGCGCGGACCCGCGACGTGCCGCGCAACCGGGTCCTTCGTGACGAGGCGCTGATGGAGATCGCCCATCACGTTCCGCAGAAAGCGGCGGAGCTGGCCCGCACGCGCGGCCTCGGCCGGGGGTTTGCCGAGGGGCGGATGGGCGCGGAAGTCTTGGCCGCGGTTGCCCGCGGCGTGGCGGTTCCCGAGCACGGGTGGCCGAAACCGGTTCTCAAGCCCGAGATCCCCAGGGGCACGGGCCCGGTCGCCGATCTGCTCAAGGTGCTGTTGAAGCTCAAGTGCGATCAGCATGACGTGGCCCAGAAGCTCGTCGCCTCGTCCGCCGACGTGGATCAGATCGCCGCCCTGGGCGAGGACGCCGACGTGCCGGCCTTGCATGGGTGGCGGCGCCAGGTCTTCGGGCTCGATGCGCTTCGCCTGCGGGAAGAAAAGACGGCACTGACCCTCGACGGCCGCAAGCTCATCGTCGTCGAGCGGTCACCGTCGCAGTCCAAATAGCGACCGGTGTCCGCGGGCCCCTGGTCGTTCGACATGGCGAGAACCAAGGGTTACCCTGTTCGGCGCACCAATCAACCAGGGGGCTGGCCATGAAAGTCATCATGCTGCTGACCGGCGGGGGGCCGATGGTGATCCTGACATCGTTTCCCTCGGCGACCGATGTCGGTCTGCTCAAGAAGCTGGAATACAAGGGTATCGACAAGTTCATCGCCTACGACATCCCCCTCGATCTGGCCAAACAGCGCTACGGCACCCACTTCGCCGTGGTGGCCGGAGACCTGCACGAAACGGACGACCTGCGGGTCCTCGACTACAATGGCGCCCGCGCGTTCAAGCTGTTCCGTTTCGCCGAGTTGGGACAGCCTTCGCTGCATGAGAGCGATGCTGGGCACGAAGGCGCCGGTGCGGCGGTGCGCGGGGCCGACGACCTGCAGTAGGCAGCAGGTCTACCCGTGCCGTCGCGGTCGGCGGAAAACCTCGTTCCGGCGCGCGTGAAGCAGGACGCCGTAGGCGTCCCACGGGACGATCCTGGGCTCGGCAAGAAGGTCGTCCGCCGACATCAGCCGCATGTCGGCGCCTTCTTCCAGCACCATCGAGGCGACGTTGGCTTCGGTGATCTGCACTTCGAAAAACGTCACCTGCGTCGGCGGCACGTCGAGCTGAGGCAGGACGTAAGCCGATTCGGTGAACCACGATACCGCCGTTGGGACGAACCGCAATTCCTCCTGAAGTTCGCGAACGATCGCCTGACGGGGCGATTCGCCGTCTTCGACCCGGCCGCCGAACACGCCCCAATGATCGGGTACCAGCAGATGCGGGAAGTCGTCCCGCAACTGCATCAGATACCGGCCCTCGGCGGTCACCAGCAGGGCGCGGGCATCCCGAAGCACGAGGCGTTCGCGAACGAGGACGCCGCCGTCTTCTCCATCGTCGATCATCGGTCGGTTCCGCCGAGCGGACGCGCCGGCACGCCGGCGACACGAGCGCCGTCGGCGATGTCCTCCAGCACCACCGCTCCGGCGCCGACGACAGCCGCCTCGCCGATGGAAATCCCCGGCAGAACGACGGCGCCGGCGCCGATCAGAGCCAGGGCACCGACCGACGCCGCTCCGAGAACTGTCGCCGAGGGCCCGATCAGGGCGTGATCGCCGATCCGGCAGTCATGCTCGACGACGGCGGCCGTATTGACGATGACATTGTCGCCGACGTCCGCGCCCGGATTGACCGCCGCGGCCGCGGCGATGAAGGTTCCAGCACCGATCCGGGCGTGCGCCGACACCGCCGCGGACGGATGGATGACGGTGAATGGCTCCAGACCCGCGGACCGACCGCGACCGAACAGGTCCGCACGGAGGGTGTTGTCGTCGCGCGCACCGAGACCGACAATGAAACATCCGAAACCCTGGTTGCGGGCATCAGCCAGGGCGTCGTCGTCGCCGATGACGGGATATCCCAGCACCGTCGTCCCGACGCGGTTCGGATCGGCATCGACAACCGCGATGCGCTCGGCGACATCTCTGGCGGCAAGGGAGTCGACAACTACCTTGGCGTGTCCGCCGCCGCCGAGCACCATGCATGCGACGTGTCCGCCGGTAGCCACCGTCATTGTCCGCGAGTCGGAATATGAAACGGCGGCCTCGTGGGGCCGCCGTTGAAATTGTTTGCTGCGCCGGTCACCGCAGTGGGGAGCCGGTCACGGCCGCCGGTCAGGCGCCGGCGCCTTCGAGCAGGCCTTCCGCAATCTGCAGATTGATATTGATCAACGTGTCCAAGACTTGGGCGGGCATGGTGACGCCCTGGCTCAGCGTCGTGTCGGTGACGAATTTGCTCAGTTTGACCAGATTGTCCCGCGTCTCCGCCGGAAGCGTGTTGTCGTCCCGGCCCACCAGGGTCCGAATGGCCACCCAGACCTCAACATTGTGGTCCAGCGCCGAGGCCAGCGCCCCCTGATCTCCTCGCGCCTGATCGAGCATCACCGCCGCCTCCGAAAGTCCGTAGGCGTCTTCCTCGCGCACGGTCAATTGCCCGCCAGCGGCCCCACCCTGTTGTTCTGCCATCTTGGAGTCTCCTTGGCAGTTAATGCCACCCTCGACGGTGCCGGTACGCGGCCAGCAATGAGCGCTTCGACACCAAGTATCTCAATTACTTGGGAGGATACCCCCTGGTTTCAGAAAGTGCAATTGGGATGAAATACGAGTTCTGTAGACAAATACCCGATTCAGCAGGTTGCCTACAGGAAGTTTCCGAGGCTCAGTTGTTTGACCCGAGACAAGACCTGGAACGATGCTTCCAGCGCCTGCTGGTCGTCGAGCAATCGCGTGATCGCGTCGAGGGGATCGATGTTCTCGGTCGACGCGATGCGCCCTTCAAAGAATGAAATCAGACTGTTATGGCGTTCGTTGGTCTGGTCGATCAGCACGCGCTGGAAGCCGACATCGCGTTCGACGTTCGTCATGTTGCTGGTGAGCTCGGTGCCGAATGGCGGCGGCGTCGACGTCTGGGTGATTTCAAGCGACGAGTTCAACAGAAAAAGGGCCTGATCGACGCGCTCGGGATGCTGGTCGAGGCCGCCGTTCGTGCCGAATACACCCTGGGCAATGATGCCCATTGCGCGAATCGCCTTCTCGAACGCCGCATCGGATGCATTGAGGTCGACGGTGAAATCGCGGTCCTTGTCGACGCGATGGGTCACGTTGACGTTGTCGCCGTTGTAGTAGCTCGATGCCGTGATCGTCGCGCCGGTCTCGGTGCCATTGGCGACCGTGTTGGTGACGGCGATGGTCGTGGCGCCGACGGTCATGTTGCCCGCAATGGTGATCGTATCGCTGCCGTTGTTGCTGACCACTGTATAAGTGCCGTCGTTGCCCAGCACGCTGCCCGAGATGGTGATCGTCGAGCCGACACTCAAACTGGCCAGCGAGCCCGCGGTGGCGGCCTGGATGGTATCGGTGCCGGTGATGGTCAGATTGCCCGTCGTCGTCTGCGGCAGGGTGACATCGGTCTCGACATGGGCGGCCCGGGACACCGGATACACGACGGCATCGCCGTCATAGGCCGTTTGGAAGGCGGTGAGGGTGGTCAGGTTCAGATCGACGGGCAGATCGGTGACACGGGCGCCGCCGTAAAGGAACCGGCCGTCGATGTCGATATTGAGATCGGTCTGCAGGGAAAGCAGGGTCCGGAATGCCGCTGACTGCACGTCGAGCACGCGCTGCTCGTCGGTCAGGCCATGCTGCTCGTACTGGTACACGGCCTCGCGGAAGTCGCGGATCATCTGGGTGATGTTCGCGGTGACGGTCTCCGAGGTTTCCAGACGCAGGTCCATCTGTTCGTTGTTGGTGACGAAGCGCTCGAGCTGATCGCGGGTGTTCTCCATGTTGAGCAGCCGCTGCGCCTGTGTGGAAATGCCGGCGTGGTCCTGGGACTTCTTCTCGCTGGCGATCTGGACCTCGGCTTCCTGCAGCCGCCGCTGGGTCTTGAACAGGAAGCTCAGCAGTTCGTTGGTCGAGGCGAGATCGGCGACGCGGCTCATCGGTCGGCTCCTTCGGTATCGCTACAGGACCGCCTGGTCGAGGGCGTCGAACATGTCCTTGACGACGGCAATGACGCGGCTCGATGCGGTAAACGCCTGCTCGTACAGGATCAGGTCCGACAGTTCCTCGTCGACGTTGACGCCGCGCAGGTTGTCGGACTTCGCCTGCAGGCTGTCGACAAGACCTCGCTGGAATTCGAGGTCGGTCTCGTTGAGGTTGGCGGCCGTGGCATTCCCCGACACGATCGCCGCCGCATGGTCGGTGAACGTCGTGGAGATGTTGGAGATGGACCCGGCGGCGTCGAAGGTGTTGCTCGCGGTCATCACCGCGACCAGCTCCTGGATGACGGTGTCGTCGCCGACGCTGACGAAGTATTCGCCCGCGGCGCCGCGGTTGGTGTCGAACTGAATGGCGCCGCGCGCGATCAGGGTCGGCGTTGCTTCGATATCGGTGCGCACGGTCAGCGAGCTCGCCACCCGGACATCTGCCGAATGCATGCCGGTGTTGGTGAGGAACGTGTTGCCTGCGGCCTGGGTCACGGTGATTGCCGTGCCGTCGTCGGAGGAAATGCGCAGGCGTTCCCCGGCGCCGTCCGGGACCACCGACGCGGTGACGCCGGTGACCGTGTTGTTGATGGTCGAAGCGATGGTCGACAGGCTATCGCCGGCGGTCACCGCGGCGGTACCGATCAGGCCGGCGCCGCCGCGGAAGGTCAGCGTTGCCGCGCCGGCCGCGGTGAACGTCGTCGCCATCACGTTCGTTTCGTGGACGTTGTCGACCAGGCTGTCGGTGAAGAAATCGTTCAGGCCGAAGAAGTTCGAGAAGCCGTTCACCGTCTCGTCGGTCGTGGCGTCGGCGTTGGCGTCGAACTGGATGGTGGCGTCCTGACGGGCGCTGTTATTGGCGGTGGCGGCCTCGTCCCGGAACGCGAGGTTGCGCCCGGCCGTGGTCACGGTGATCTGCAATGCTCCATTGACCAGGGTGGCCGTGCCGTCGGCGCCGAGGAACGTGTTGATCGCCGTCACCACGTCGTTGACCGTACCCGACGCGCCGCCCAGCAAGGTCCGCAGCGTGTTGGTGCTGACCACATCACCGTTGTCGTCGAACAGCGCGATCGTCGTGTCCGTAGTGCCGCCGAAGGTGACCGTTGAGGTCGCCGGCTCGGTGAATGCGCGCGTGCCGGTCATGCTCTGGGAGCCGGGGAACGACAGGCCGCGGTTATGGACCTGATTGACCGCGTCGCGAAGTTCTGCGGCGAGTTCGTCCATTTCGCTCTGCAGATCCGGCAGTACATGGTCGCGGAGCTGGACCAGGCCGTACATCTCGCCGCCGCGCAGCTCCGTGGTGATGTCGTTGCCGGTGATCTGGGTGCCGACGAAGATGCCGCCGAAGTCCCCTTCGGCGTGAGTGGTCGTCGGCGTGACGTTGGCCGCCGGGGAATGGGTCAAAACGCCGGGGACATTGTCGACCAACGTCCGTCCGGCCTCGGTGAACACGACGATGTCGCCGTCCGACCGCCGGAAGGTGCGGATGTCGACCAGTTCGGAAAGCCGATCGACGGCACGGTCGCGATCGTCCAGCAGGTCGGTCACTCGCAGGTTGACCGTGGAGTTACGGATGATCTTGTCGTTGAGGTCGCCGATGCGGGTCACCAGGTCGTTGATCTCGTCGACCGCCGAGGCAATGGCGACGTCGGCCTGCTGGCGCAGGTCCTGGATCGTCTCGCTCGCCTGCTGGAACATCCGCGCCACTTCCGTGCCCCAACGCACCGCTTCCCGCTGTTCCAGCGATTTGTCGGGGGCGAAGGCCAGGGATTCGAGGGCCTCGGCGAAGTCATTGATGATATGGGCGATGGACGAATCGTCTTCGGGGCTGCCGAACACCTCCTGAGTGCGGGCGAAGTATGATTCCTGGACGTCGAGGGATTTGAAGTCGGTGAGTTCGAGGCGCAGGCTTTTCAGCAGTCCCTCGTCGACGCGGCGCGTCAGCTCCGAGATCTGCACGCCGGCGCCGGAACCGGCGAGGACCCGCTCCTCGAAATTGATGATGGTCCGCGAATAGCCGTCGGTGTTGGCGTTGGCGATGTTCTGGGCGACGAAGTTCAGCGCCGACTGGTTGGCCAGCAGGCCGCTCTGCGCCGTCCGCAGGGCCAGGGTAATGTCACCGGCCATATGCGTTTTCCCTTCCGGTCTCGGTTCCCAGGCTTAGAGCGAGCGGTCGAGCGACAACGATGCCGCGGCCGTCGTTTGACGCGAACTGGAAGCGACATTGCCGCCGCGCGAGTAGGTGCCCGGTCCGATGTTCATGTCCTTGGCGGCGTTGACGATCGCTTCCATCAGGTGGCGGCCGGTCTCCATGGCGATCCGCAACAGGCGTTCGTTCTCGATCATCAGTCCTGTGGCGCGTTCGCCGATCCCGGCCAGCCGCTGGCGCAGGTCGTCGTCGATGCCGGCAAGGGCTTCACCGGCGTCCTTCATCGCCTCGACCTTGGCTTCATAGGCCCGCGCGGCGGTCGCCTTTTCCTCGGTAAGCTCCTTCAGCGCGGCACGGTCGTGGTCGCGCAGGGCGCGGTTTTCGCGGGCCAGAACGTCGGCGAGGTGCGACAACGCCGCAATCACGTCCGACACGCGTTTGGTGGCCAGTGTTTCGGCATTCATGGTGTCGGAACCTCCCCTTCACCTTGCATACGAAGGACTTCGCGAATGACGGCGTCGGCGATGCCGATGCCGCCGTTATTGGCGATCGCCTTGCCGTATTCGTCGACCTGCATGGTTCGCCACATATCTTCTGCGTAGCCGGCGCCGAACGGCTCTTCGGCGGTCAGGTTGGCGAACATCGGCTGGAACGCCTGGCTGAGGAAGAAGGCCTCGAAGTCGACGGCGACACGGCGGAGGTGCTGCATGTCCATGTCGGCACTGATCTTTGGCGGCGCATTCCTGCCGGTCATTAGCGCTGTCTGGGCCTGAAGGGCGAGTCCGGCGTCCATCATCACATCACCTGGATTTCGGCCTGCAGCGCACCGGCTGCCTTGACCGCCTGAAGGATGGTGATCAGGTCCCGGGGCCCGATGCCCAGCGCGTTCAGCCCGTTGACCAGGTCCTGCAGGGTGATCCCCGACTCGACCACGGTCAGGCGCTGCTCGCTGCCCTCTTCGACGTCGATGTCGGTGCGGGCGACGGTGGTCGTCGTGCCGACCTCGGCGAAGGGACCCGGCTGCGACACCTGCGGCGTCTCGGTGATGCGGATGGTCAGACTGCCCTGGGCAATGGCGACGGTGCTGATCTGCACGTTTTCGCCCATGACGATGGTGCCCGACTGCTCGTCGATGACCACCCGTGCCAGTTGATCCGGCTCGATGCGCAGCTGTTCGATGTCGGTCAGCAGGTTGACCACGTTGCGGCGGTAGCGTTCGGGAACCGCGAGGTCGATGGTCGACGGATCGCTGGGCCGCGCCGCCGCCTCGCCGAGGAAGGCGTTGACCGCCTGGGCGATCCGGCGGGCGGTGGTGAAATCGGGGTTGCGCAGGTTCAGCTGCACCGAGTCCATGTTGCCCAGCTCAAACCCGATCTCGCGTTCGACGATGGCGCCGTTGGCGATACGGCCGCTGGTCGGAACGCCCTTGGTGACCGTCTCGGCGGCGCCCGCGGCGGCAAATCCGCCGACCGCGAGCTGGCCCTGGGCGACGGCGTAGACCTCGCCGTCGGCACCATGCAACGGCGTCACCAGCAAGGTACCGCCGAGCAGGCTGGACGCATCGCCGAGGGCGCTGGTGGTCACGTCGATCCGCGCGCCCTGGCGGGCGAAAGGCGGCAGCATGGCTGTCACCATCACCGCGGCGACGTTGTTGGACTGAATGCCGGCTTCGGTCGGCTTGATGCCCAGCCGCGCCAGCATGGCCAGCAGGCTCTGCTGGGTGAACCCGCCGGCGGTCAGGGTGTCGCCGGTCCCGTTGAGGCCGACAACCAGGCCGTAGCCGACCAGCATGTTGTCGCGGACGCCCTCGAAGTCGACGATGTCCTTGATCCTCGAGGCACCCTGGGCGGCTGTCGTGGCGAGGACGACCAGCGTGGTGACGAGGACCGCGGCGATGGACCGCAGCGCGACGCCCGTTGGCGAAAGCAAGGTGTTGGTTGATCCCGTTCGGTTCATTGTTCCTGTCCAGCGATGTTGTGTCGCCATGTCTTCCCAAGTGATGTGCGAATTCCGTGCCAATCCTCTGTGGCCGCTATCTCTTTGAAATATAGAAATTTTGCTCGGAGCGACCGCCTCCACAAGCCGCCCATGGAGGCGGAATCGGTGGTCGGGAGTGGAAGATTTTGCCGGGCGCCGGCCCTATGCCGCGTCGATGCAAGGATCCAATGGCGGCGCACCCATTCTCGGAGTGTCGCCGGAACGGGCCTGTAGAACGGATCAGGTGGCTGACCGCGATGTCTAGCGTTTGAGGTCGCGGGCCACTTCGGTCATTTCGTCGACCGTGCGGAACACCGTCGTGTTGAACGTGTAGACGGTCTGGGTCTTGATCATGTTGGTGAACTCTTCGCCGATGTCGGCGTTGGAGAGTTCCCGGGCGTTCGGGTTGAAGGTCGCGAACCCGCTGACCCCGGCCGCGACCACGTTCACGTTCCCCGAGTCCAGGGACTCGACGTAGACGTTGCCGTTGCGCGCCTCGAGGCCGTCGATGTTGATGAACTCGCCGAGGGCCAACTTGTAGATCTTGCGGGTCTGTCCGGTGTCGAACTCGGCGATGACGTGGCCTTCCGTGTCGAAGGTGACGCGGCGCATATCAGCGGCCTCGAACCCGTCGCGGATGAAGTTGAAGGTGGTCAGACTCTGGCCGCTGGCGAACTGGGTCAGGGTACTGACGTCGAGGGTGAAGGTGGTGGAACCGCCGTTGGTGAAATTCGAGACGATCGTGTACACCGTCGGTCGGGTCGGATCGAACGTCCCGTCGGAGAGGAAGACCGCGGGTGCGGCGGTAAGCCCAGGGCCGTCGACGGCGGCGGGAGATGCCGCAACCTCGTTGGCAACAAGCGGCGTGGTCGAGCTCAGCGTTATCGCCGAACCGTCCAGCGAGACGGATTCCACCGTGTAAGTGCCGTTGTTGAGCGTGGTGTCGAAGACAAAAATGGCGTCACCCATGTTGAGGGTCGAGAATGCTCCGGCAACCGGGGTACCGGTACCGACGGTGCGCGCGGTGATGGTGTTCGCGCCGGTGTCGAGTACCAGTTCCTGAGTCGCATTTGCGGTGAAGCCGAAATCTTGCGAGGGGGTGACGACGAAGGTGTCGCCTGGCACCCCGCTGAAGTCCAAGTCCCAGCGGTTCGGCGTTGCGGTCTTTGTGAACCTCGTCGTTATCGTATGGCGGACTCCGAGGTCGTCGAAGATGTCCATGTTGAAGATCTCAACATCTCCAACGGCGTCATCGGCCGGCAGATTGAGCGTCAGCGTGGCCGTCGTGGTCGCCTCGCCAGACATGGTGAACACGTACGGATCGATGCGTAGCGAGCTCAGGTTGTCGCCACTGCTTGGGAACGTTCCATCGGCATTGGGCAGCCACCCCTGGACCAGCAGGCCGTTCTTGTCGGCAAGGTAGCCCTCGCGTGTGGTAAACGGGTTGCCGTCGTCACCCGTCACCGTGATCTGGTCGCCGAGGACCATCTGAAAGCTGCCGTCGCGGCCATAGAACCTTTCGCCGCTGCCGTCGATCTGGTCCTCGAGGATGAACATGCCCTGGCCGCTGATCGCCACGTCGAGATCGCGGGTCGACGACTGGATCAGACCTTGCTGGCTGATGCGCTGGAAGTCCTTGGGCTTCGCGCCGCCGATGTCCGAGTGGACGCCCAGCCGATTGGGATTGGCGAAGGTATCGGTGAGGATCGTCTGGAAATGCGTGTCCGTCTTCTTGTAGCCGCCCGTCGTGACGTTGGCGACGTTGGTGCCGATCGTCGCCATCGAATGGGACTGGCTCATGATCCCGAGCACGCTGGGACTGAACAGGCCGTAGATACTCATCCGTTACCTCCGGTTGCCGGTGGCGGCGGGCGCACGGCGCCCCCGTGTTCCTGAAAAGCAAGAACAATGCCAGCGCGCCGGAGGCATCAGCGCTTTGAAAAAAAAGGATTTTATTTCAGGCCTTCGGACGAGTTCGGATGGGACCCGGCGGACCTTGCACGATAGCGGGAAGGAATTGCCGGGCGGTCGGAGACCCGGTCAGTCGTCGGCAAATGCAAACGCGTGGCTGGGATCGACGCGGGCGGTCAGCTCGGCACCGACCTCCGGCAGGAAGACTCCGGGCACCAGAACCTGAAGTGGTTCGCCGACCCCGGCGACGGCGATCCGAAGGTGGCTGGCGCGGCCAAGGAGACGCGCGGTCACGACCCTTGCCGGCACTCCGGCGGACGGCAGGTCCTTGCCGCCGCTGCCTTGCGGATCGACCAGCAAAACACCCTCGGGCCGGATCAGCACCACTGCTTGACCGCTGTGTTCCACTCCGTCGGCCGGAAAAGCACCGAGCGGCGTTTCGATCCGACCCTGCGCCACCGTCCCGCTGACACGGTTGAGCGGGCCGAACAGGCCGGCAACGAAAGCATCTGCTGGGTGAAGGTAGATCTCGGCCGGCGACCCCGACTGGACGATTCGTCCGTCGTTCATGACCAGCAGCCGGTCGGCCATGAACATCGCCTCTTCGGGGTCGTGGGTGACCATCAGCGTCGTCACCCGGGTGTCGCGCAGCAGATCGAGCGTCTGTTCGCGGACCTGGGCGCGGCGGGTGACGTCGAGATCGGAGAAGGGCTCGTCGAGCAACAGCACCTTCGGCTCCGGTGCCAGGGCGCGAAGCAGTGCGGTGCGCTGTTGCTGGCCGCCGGAAAGGGTGTGCGGGTAGGCGTCCGCGAGCCCCTCCATGCCCATGCGTTCGAGCGCGAGGAAGATCCAGTTCTTCCGCTCCGCGGGGCGGTCGGCGATGCCAAAGGCGATATTGTCGAGGATGGTCAGATGCGGGAACAGCGCATAGTCCTGGAACATCAGTCCGCAGCCGCGTTCTTCCGGCGGCGTATGATGGCGGCTTGCACCTTCGGCGACCACGCGATCTCCGACGGTGATGCGCCCGCGCAGCAGGACTTTGAGCCCCGCGGCCAGCCTCAGCAGCGTCGTCTTGCCGCAGCCCGACGGTCCCAAAAGGCAGGCGACATCGCCGGCGGCGACGGTCAGCGACACCTCTCGAACGACGTCCACCGCGCCGTAAGCGTGCGAGACCTCCTCGAAGCGCAGGTCGTTCATCGGCGTGTCGGCGATTGACCCGGCCGCGCCCGTCGGATCGCACTGCTCAGCAGGATCACCGGCACAATACCGGCAAGGACGATGGCCAGCGCTCCGGGCGCAGCCTGTTCCAGCAGTTCGTCGGAGGCGAGCTGATGGACATACGTCGCCAGGGTTTCGAAGTTGAACGGCCGGAGCAACATGGTCATCGGCAGTTCCTTCATGCAGTCGACGAAGACGAGCAAGCCCGCCGTCAGCAGACTGCCGCGAAGCATGGGCAAATGCACGGCCTTCAACGTCCGACCCGGTCCCGCGCCCAGCGTCCGGGAGGCTCCGTCGATGGCCGGCGTAATCTTGGCGAGGGCGGATTCCATTGTCCCGAGCGTCAGCGCGAGAAAGCGGATGACGTAGCCGAAGATCACCGCCGCCACCGTACCGCTCAACAGGAGGCCGGTCGAAATCCCGATGGTCCGACGGAGGAACCCGTCGATGGCATTGTCGAGCCCGGTCAGCGGAATCATCACGCCGACCGCGAGCACGGCTCCCGGCACGGCGTATCCGGCACCGGCGAAGCGTGCCGCGGCTTTGAGAACCCGGCCCCCATCGAGGCGCATTCCGTAGGCCAGCACAATGCCAAGTGCCAGCGCCAGCACCGCCGCCACGGTCGCCAATCCGATGCTGTTGAACGCGTAGGACAGGAAGTCCGGATTGGCGACGGCACCCGGATCGCTCGCCGAGTAGATCGCAAGCATGCCCGCCGGAACAAGAAACCCGAGGCACACTGGCGCGAGGCAGGCGAGGGTTGCAAGCCAGCCCTTGAAGCCGCGCAGCCGGCGGTTCGGCAGCGCGCGGTAGCGGCTGGTCGTGTGGTGGTAGCGTTGTCCGCGCCGTGCCAGCCGCTCGGCGGCGATCAGCACGAGGACGAACATCAGCAACACAACAGCCAGTTGGGCCGCGCCGGCGGTGCTGTTCATGTTCAGCCACACGTCGTAGATGCCGGCGGTGAACGTGGCGACGGCGAAATAGTTGACCGTTCCGAAGTCGTTCAGTGCCTCCATCAAGGCCAGCGACACGCCGACGACCAGGGCGGGACGCGCGAGCGGCAGCGCCACGCGCATCGCCGTTGCCCACGGCCCGCTGCCGAGGGTGCGGCTGACTTCCAAGACGCACACCGACTGTTCGGTAAGGCTGGCCCGCCCCAACAGGTAGACGTAGGGATAGAGCACCAGGGTCATCATCGAGATGGCGCCGCCCAGCGAGCGGATCTCGGGAAACCAATAGTCCTGAGGTCGGGACCATCCGAACACGTCCCGCACCAGACCCTGGACGGGTCCGGCGTATTCCAAAAGATCGGTGTACACGTAGGCGATGACGTAGGCGGGAACGGCGAGGGGCAGGAGCAGCGCCCACTCGAACAGGCGGCGTCCAGGAAACCGATACATGGTCACCAGCCAGGCCGTGCCGGCACCGATGACCAGGGTGCCGACCCCAACACCGAGCATCAGCAAGGCGGTGGTGCGGACGTAGTGCCCCAGCACCGTCGAGACGAGATGCGACCAGATGTCGTCGCTCGGCGACAGCGCAAGATAGAAGATCGCCAACAGGGGGATAGCCAGGAGGGACGCAATGGCCAACGCCCCGACGGACCATAGCCGGGTCCGCAGGTGCCGGATCAGCCCGTACGGGGGCGGCCCGGTCCTGGTCGTCGCGGAGGGAGCAACGGCGTCCACATCGTACCCCGGAATCTATATCCAACGGTCTCCGAACGCGCATGGGGCCGCGGCGTCGCCGCCGCAGCCCCAGTACGGGTCGAAGCGATGCGGAGGGTTATGACCCGGATGCCAGGTCGTAGGCAACGCGGTCGACGATTTTGGAAGCGGCCTTGCGCCATTTGGCGACGTCGGCGAGGCCGACGGTATCCGCCTTGAACGATCCCCATGACGCCACCATCGGGTGCAGCGGCGTGCCGTCCTTGACCGGATATTCGAGGTTCTTCTCGGCATAGAGTTTCTGTGCGAAGTCACCGGCCAGGAATTCCAGCAACCGCACCGCATTCTCGCGGTTCTTGGCGCTCTTGGTGACCGCCGCACCGCTGATATTGACGTGGCTGCCCCGGTCGCCCTGGTTGGGGAAGACGATGCGCACGGCATTCGCCCAGTCCTTCTGCTCGGGGTTCTTCTCGTTGGTTGCCATCTTGCCCATGTAGTAGGTGTTGGCGACGGCGACATCGCACACACCTTCGTAGATGGCCTTGGCTTGTGCACGGTCGTTGCCCTGGGGCTTGCGGGCGAGGTTGTCCTTGACCCCATCCAACCACTTCTCGGTCGCCGCCTCGCCGTGGTGAGCGATCATCGAGGCAATCAGCGACACCATGTAGACGTGCTTGCCGGACCGCGTGCAGATCCGTCCCTTGAGCGCCGGATTGGCCAGGTCCTCGTAGGTTTCGACCTCGCCGGGCTTCACCCGGTCCTTGCTGACGAAGAAGACGCGCCCGCGAGTCGTCAGCCCGTACCACAAGCCCTCGGGGTGGCGGTATTGAGCGGGGATGGCGCTTTCGAGCATGTCCGAGCGCACCGGCTGGAGGACGTCAGCTTCGACCATGTCGTGAAGCCGACCGATATCGACGGTCAACACCGCGTCGGCAGGACTGTTCATACCCTCGGCCTTGAGCCGTTCGAGCATGCCCTTTTTCGCATAGACCACGTTGACCTTGATACCGGTCTCCGCGGTGAATGCGTCGAGAATGGGCTGCATCAGGAACGGCTGGCGGTAGGAGTAGAGGTTGACTTCCTCGTCTGCAGGTGCAGCGGTGGCAAACGCAGTTGCACCAAACAGCGCCAGCAATCCTGCCCTCAATATGCTGCGCATTTTTTGTCTTCCTTTCTTTTTTTTCCGCTCTGGCGTCTCGGCCCGTGACGTTGCCCGGAGTCCTCGTCGCCCAAAGAGTCGAACGGGAGGCGGTGTCGCCCTCCAAGCAACGATAGCGCCTCGTAAATGAAAATGCAAATCATTCGCGTTCGCACTAAAGAGGCGATGCGGCGGCGGGGCATTCCGATGGCCGCGCGCCGACCTCAACCGCCTGTTAACCACCCCGGAGTCACCCTATACTCTGGGAAATTACAGGCATTTCGGGCGGAGTCAGTCGGCCGATGAAGGTACCCACAGTCACGCGCGGCGGATCTTCCGAGCCGGCCCGCCGGAAGAAAGCGTCAGGGGGCCATGGTGCCGAGTTCGCCGAGACTCTTCGCGAGGCGGCGGCCCGGAGCGCCAGCGATGTGGCCCAGGCGCCGGCTGCCCAGGGCGTAAGCGCGGCGTTTCTCGCGCAACAGGCGGACGATGCAACGGAGGAAGGCGGCCGCGGCGCCGCCAAGCGCTACGCAGACGACATTCTTGACCGTCTCGAAGAGTTGCGGTTGGCGTTGCTGGCCGGCCGGATTCCCGAGGATCGCCTGGCCGAGATCGCCCGCATCCTGCGCGCGCGCCGCCAGACAAGCTCCGATCCCGAACTGAATGCGATCATAGAAGAAATTGAACTCCGCGCAGAGGTAGAAATCGCCAAGCTGACGCGCAACGCCTAACGGCCGGGCGCAGAACACCGCCAGACTAGCTCCGGAACAAAATAATCCATTTTTTTTCAAATGGTTGTGGTCAAATGGGCGCGACAAAAAGCGCTTGCGACCGTCGTCGCGCGCAACTATATTCCGCGGCGTCGCGAACCGACCTGCCCTGTGCGGCAGCCCTCCGCAGGCGGTTTGCCGAGAGGTTTGAGTGGAATGAACGTCACCTTGCCGCCCGACTATCGGCCCTCCGACGACGAGCCGTTCATGAACCCGGCCATGCTGGAGTATTTCCGGCAGAAGCTGCTGGCGTGGCGCGCCGAGCTTGTCGTCGAGTCCAACGAGACCCTGCACAGCCTGCAGGAAGGCGGACTGTCGGAACCGGATATTGCCGATCGCGCTTCGACGGAGACCAACCGGACCTTGGAGCTCCGCACCCGGGACCGGGCACGCAAGCTGATTGCGAAAATCGACGAAGCCTTGGCGCGGATCGAAAGCGGCAATTACGGCTACTGCGAAGAGACCCATGAGCCGATCAGCCTTTCGCGATTGGAGGCGCGGCCCATCGCGACCCTGAGCATCGAAGCCCAGGAGCGCCACGAGCGGATGGAGCGCACCCACCGCGACGATTAGGCATCGCGTCCGGCGTCCGGAACCTCTGTGCTCAAGAAAAAGACGGCCGGTGCATTGCACCGGCCGTTAAGTTGTCCAGGCTCCAATCGAACCTAGAACGGGAACACGATATCCCAGACCTGGGTGCCCCAGCGGGGTTGCTGCAGTTCGCTGAGCATGCCGCGGCCGCCGTAGGCAACGCGCATCTCGGCGATCCGCTCATGGGTGATCGAGTTGTCGGTGCTGATGTCCTGCGGCCGGATGACGCCGGTGACCATCAGTTCACGCAGTTCGGCGTTCACCCGCACCTCCTGGCGGCCCATGATCGCCAGCGCACCATTCGGCAGCACCTGGGTAACGACGGCGGCGAACGTCAGCTCGATGGATTCGCTGCGGTCGATCTCGCCATCACCGCTTGTCTCATGGTCGGTCGAGAAGCTGAACAGTTCGCCGCCGGGGTTGATCGCCTGCGGCAGCTTCTTGGCGAACTCCGCTTCGAGACCGAGCAGCGTGTCGATGTTCTGGGTTTCCCCGTCGTCGCGGGCACGCTCGGTCTTGTTCTCCAGCTCGGCCTTGTCGTCGATGGTCAGCCGGACGGTCAGGATGTCGCCCACCTCCTTGGCGCGGATGTCCTTGAAGAACACCTTGGCACCGGGCCGCCAGAGAGAGTTGGGGTTGTCTTGTGGGCTTACGGGCGCGGGCATCGGCAAACTGACTGGCCGGTAGCTCGGCTGCGCGACCGGATTGGTGATCGCGCTGAGTTCCGGGCCGTCACCGACTTCCGAAAGCCGGGTGATGGTATTGCAGCCGCCGATGCCGAGAACCACAGCGCCCGCCGTTGCGAGGGTCAGAGCGCGCCGGCAGAACATCGTTTTCATCATCGGTCTCCTATGATGATTGTCCAGCGGGATTTTGCTGTCCCGTGATTTTGAAGGCCGGGAAGTCCTCGAAGACCCAGCCGTTCTTGAGCGTGTCGTAAATGATCTTGAGGAGTTTACGCGCCGTGGCGATG
>Ga0209568_1000283_pt1 | contig 17703 bp, 16 predicted proteins | sample WorMetOlspDAHAB2_FD_187406 | JGI IMG/M metagenome (GOLD analysis project Ga0209568, IMG submission 187406) | Marine gutless worms symbiont microbial communities from Max Planck institute for Marine Microbiology, Germany - Olavius sp. DAHAB.2... ...
TCAATGCTGATATTCCAAATATTATCCCACTTTCAGTAAATTCAAAAAAGCTATCCTTGAGTGTGTTTATGGCGCAAACGAAGAGCATAAAGAGAAACTCGATTCTTTACTCACATTAAAATTTCAGTCGTTCAAAAAAGTAAATATTATTAATTATTAGAGTATAACTTAATGGCGTTACCGCTCAATGCTGCTCCGACACCATATTGATAGTGTACTTGGGGATCTCGATCACCAGGTCCTCATCGCCCACCGGGGCCTGACAGCTGAGGCGGGATTCCGGCTCCAGTCCCCAAGCCTTGTCGAGCAGGTCTTCTTCGGTCTCGTCCGCCTCTGCGAGGGAATCGAAGCCCTCACGGATGATGACGTGACAGGTGGTGCAGGCGCAGGATTTCTCGCAGGCATGCTCGAGCTCGATGCCGTTCGTCAGCGCGGCATCGCAGATACTGACGCCGGGCTCGGCCTCGATCATGGCGCCCTCGGGACAGATCTCTTCGTGGGGCAGAAAGATAAGCTTCGTCATAGGCTATTTGGGTAGTGGTTGAGGTTTAAGTCGGACACGCCACACGTTGGACTCCCTCTCCCTCCGGGAGAGGGCTGGGGAGAGGGGATCAAATCGGTTCCCACTTAAAACTCACCTATCACCGCTACTCGAATTCCCCGACCCGGTGTCCCGCCATGGCGGTCCGAATGCTCCGGTTCATGCGCCGTTCCACGTAAAAGTCACAGGTCTTCTCCAGGTCTCCGACAGCGACCCTGATCGCCTCCGCGTCCTTGCCGGCGGCTATCCGTTCCAACTTCGACAGGGCCTCTTCTACAAGCGTGCGCTCGGTTGCGTCAAGTAGCGCATCCCCGTCGCTCGCCAGGGCGGCCCGCAGGGCCGTGAGGGTCCGTTCGGCCTCGACCTGCTGCTCACGCAGGCGCCTGGCCTGCAGGTCCTCTCCCGCACGGGTCATGGAATCCCGCAGCATGGATTCGATCTCGGCGTCGGTGAGCCCATAGGACGGCTTGACTTCAACCTGGGCCCTGACCCCGCTCGATTGCTCCCTGGCGGTAACACTGAGCAACCCGTCCGCATCCACCTCGAAGCTGACCAGGATGCGGGCCGCGCCGGCCACCAGCGGCGGGATCCTCCATAGCTCGAAGCGCGCCAATGAACGACAGTCGGCCACCAGCTCCCGCTCACCCTGAAGGACATGGATGCTCATGGCGGTCTGGCCGTCCTTGAAGGTGGTGAACTCCTGGGCCCGAGATACGGGGATGGTGGTATTGCGGGGGATGATTTTTTCCACTAACCCGCCCATGGTTTCCAGGCCGAGGGACAGGGGGATAACGTCCAATAACAGGAGCTCATCGACACCCTTGTTGCCGGCCAGGACGTCCGCCTGGAGGGCGGCGCCGATGGCAACCACCCGATCCGGGTCGATCTCCACCAGCGGCGGCGCGCCGAAGAGCTCGCCGACCCGTTCGCGCACCCGGGGCACGCGCGTGGAGCCGCCGACCATGACCACATCCCGCACCTCGTCCGGTCGCAATCCGGCGTCACGCAGGCAACGGCGACAGGCTACAAGCGTCTTGGCGATGAGGGGGTCCGCCAAAGCATCGAAGGTCGCCCGGTCCAGCTCCCCCTCCCAGCGGCCCCCCTCGGGTCGCTCGACGCGCAGGGGCACCCGGTCCACCGTGCTCAACGCCTCCTTGGCGTCGCAGGCGTCGCGCAGCAACCGGCGCAGGAGGCCGTGAGAAACATCGTCTTGGATACCGGCCTGGTCCATGATCCAGCGCGCCACTGCGCGGTCCAGGTCGTCACCGCCGAGGGCGGAATCGCCACCGGTGGCCAGGACCTCGAACACCCCGCGCCGCAGGCGCAGGATGGAGATATCGAAGGTGCCGCCGCCCAGGTCATAGATGGCGTGGATGCCATCGGCGTTCTGATCCAGGCCGTAGGCCACCGCCGCGGCGGTAGGCTCGTTGAGAAGTCGAAACACCTTGAGCCCCGCCAGGCGGGCGGCATCCTTGGTCGCCTGGCGCTGGGCCTCGTCGAAATAGGCGGGGACCGTGATGACGACGCCGGAGAGCTCGCCCCCCAGGGCCGACTCCGCCCTGGCGGCAAGCGCCTTGAGGAGCTCCGCCGAGACTTCCGCCGGGCTGAAATCCCCACGGCGGGTACGGATACGCGGGACGGCGGTATCGGTCCGGACAAACCGGTACGGCAGTCGGTCTCCTAAGTGTTTGACATCGTCCAGCCCCCGGCCGATGAGACGCTTGGCGGAGGCGACCGTGTTCAGCGGATCATCGGCGGCAGCGGCCTTGGCCGCCTCGCCGACGATCACTGTACCCTCGCCGAAGCGCACCACGGAGGGCAGCAGATGACGCCCTGCTTCGTCCGGTAGGGTGACGGCAGAGCCGCTACGCACGGTAGCGACCAGTGAATTGGTCGTCCCCAGGTCGATACCCGCCGCTAAACGGTGTTGGTGGGGTGCGGCGGATTGGCCCGGTTCCGAGATCTGTAACAGTGCCATGAGCTGGTGTCGAAATCTTATCGTTCGGATTGAATGTGCCGATTCTTCTTGATGGACGAGTTGCGCGCAACTATCAGTTTATACCTTTACGCCCTCTCCCCAACCCCTCTCCCCCTAGAGAGAAAGGCTTTTCTCCCAACCCCTTTCCCGCGGGGGAGAGGGGGCTTTTCGGCCACCGGAACTCGGACGTGAACCGACAGCGAGGGGAGCTTCATGAGGAAGCGGGATTGAAGACGCCAACCTCGCCGGTCAGCTCCGCACGTAAGCCCCTCTCCCTTGAGGGAGAGGGGTTGGGGAGAGGGTGGTCGAAACAACCCCGCGCTCGAATTTTTTGTGCCGTGCAAAAAATTGACTCATTTGTAAAGATCCGGGTCCATCAAGGGGTAGTGGTAGTTTTTCAAGTGGGTACAAAAAGCCCCTCTCCCGCCGGGAGAGAGGCTTGCCCCGCACCTATCGCTGGTAGCTCCAGCAGCATCTCTACTGGCCCCCTCCCAGCGATAGGTGCGGGGTAAGCTGAAAAAGCCATATCCCAGGGCGGTCCGCACAAGGCCACGACGGATGGCCTCGTTATCCGGTTGCTTGCTCAAGTCCGCGCTCGCCTCCTCGGCGACCGCCCAGACCTCCAACCTCTGTGCCACCCTGTCGATACTCACCCGCCTGCCGTTCTCATCGAGAACCGCGGAGCTTCGCTTATCCAGACCGGTCAAGGCCAGCGTATCCTCTGCCTGCCGGGTAATGCCCCGGTTATCGGCAGCGGCGGAAGGCGATACGGTACCGTCTGGCGAATAGGTGAAGGCGAGGAAGGTGTTATCGCGATCCGGCAGCAAGATATGGTCGAGCGGGACATCCTTTTTCGATTTGGTGGAATTACAGTTCACGCAGCCCAGCAAAAAATTCTCCCAACGCCCTTCGAGGTGTCGATAGGCCGACAGCTTCTTGGGCTGGATGTGCTCCACCGCGAGATTGGCGGCGATACGTCGCTCGCAATAGCTGCAATAACCGCCGACCCTGGAGATGAGCTCCGGCTTTGCCTCCGTGTAGGGCGCGAAATCATCGGGCCGGGGTGAGCGCCCTCTGCGTACCGGTCGCATGACCTATTCTCCCAGCTTCACGGCGCGCTTCATCTCCAGAAAGGCCTGAAACGCCGGATTGTCCGCATAGGGCGCACTGGTCTCGGCAAGCCGTGCCTTGTATTCCGCCAGCTTCTCTTCCGGCGCCTTCGCGGCGGCTTCGAGCGCTTCGAGATAATACCTGGCTGCACCCTTCATCTCCTCGTAGCGCTCACTGACCTGCGGATTGGGTATCCCCATGATGCCTTGGGCGATCTCTTCGACCGGTATATTCGCCACATTGGCGGTGGGTTGGCCGTCCAGCATGAGGAGCTCCTCGCCACTGCGCAGCGACTGGATGAGAAACGGCGAATGGGTGGTACAAATGAACTGGATTTTGGGGAAGGTTCGTCGCAAATCCTCGATAATGCGGCGCTGCCACCGCGGATGCAGATGCAGATCCAATTCGTCGATCAGTACCACCCCCGAGGTCTGTTGCAGCACCTCGCCGCCATAATGGGGATTCAGCCTGGCCGCCTTTTGGGCCAGATCGCCGACCATCGCCGCCATACCGCGCTGCCCGTCGCTGAGATTGGAAAAGGGCTGGGTCGCGTCCTCCATCTCGACCACCACCTCTCCGATGACGGCATCGAAATGGAGATCGGACGCGCCCTCCATGCAACCGACGATGGCCTGTTTCACCGCCTCGAAGACCGGTGATACCCGCCCTTTCTGTTGGTAGGCGATCCATGACTGACGGGCAATCCAATGGGTGAGTTGGTCTACTGAAAGCCCCGGATCGATATTCTTCCCATAGTCTGCCAACCGGGACTGCTCTTCTTTGTCGAATAATTGCGTCGGGTCCTGTACCTGAAACGATCCTGTTCCCTGACCTAGCCGCTCGGTACCATAGTATGAGAGCAAAGGCAGAGAGACCTTTTTGCCCTCACGCACAGCTGTGCCCGCGGCCGAGGCCAGTTGTATGATCGGCTCCGCCCCTTTGTGGCCAATACCCCCGGGGCCGTTCAATGTCTGCAACCAGCCGATCGACTCTCCCTGTACCTCGCCTCGCGCCGCTACTTCACAAGGGTACGAATACTCCCAATTGACACTGACATGGCGTTGCCCCTGGTCATCGAGCTCCGCGTGCTCGAACTTGCCCAGCATCACCTCATGCGGGCGAATGTCGCGGGTACCGCCCCCCCCGGTCCCTATAAGCCAACCACCCATAGCCACCGCCAAGGCATCCAGGGCGCTGGTCTTACCCGTGCCGTTCCTGCCGACCAGCAGATTGAATTCCGGGTGAAAGGAGAATTCCCGGTCCTCGAAGCACTTGAAGTGCTTGAGACTCAATTGGTCTACGCGCATGACGGATCTCCAGCCGACGAAATCAGAGAAAACTACGAATCACGCGAATCGGCACGAATCCATTCGCGAGAATTCGCGTGATTCGTAGTTTTCTCTTCATGGTATCGGCGTCCAGCCTGATTCGGTAGCGACCAGGACCTTACTTCATATCGATGTATCTTACCGGTACCAGACGGTGGCCGAGCATATCGACCGCTACCTGGGCCTGTTCCAGAATAACGTATCCCAAAAGCGGTTCGTAGCTATCCTCTTCGTTCAAACCCATATCGACAAGCATTTCACACTGGATGAATTTGTCCTCGTCAAAGAGATTCGTGATTTTTACCGGTACCACGATTCGTTCCATCTTTTTCACCCAGTATCTTGATAATTTTTGTAATTTGTTCTTCCAGTCCGGGGAGATCCTCTTTGAGAACTTCCCATACGATGTCGAAATTCACTCCAAAATAATCATGGATCAGTTTATCCCTCATTCCAGCAAGACTTCTCCAAGGTATCAGATCATATTCCTGTCTGAAATTATCAGGCAATTTTTTGGTGGCTTCTCCGATGATTTCCATATTGCGGACAACCGCATCTTGCGTTTTTAAATCCTCCAAAAACTCGTCGTACCCCAAATTGTCCGTATATGCGTGTATTCTGTGAGACGCTTCGAGAATATCCCGTAAAAATTCTTTGGTCGTTCTATCGGACATAAACCACATTTTCCCTTATTGTTTGTGCGATCTTTGGATTGCGGATGCTTTTCAGTCCTACCGGCGTCAGAATATCCAGTCTTTTTTCCAATAAATTTTCAAGATATTCCGTGAACTCGATAAACTTCAATCCAATGGGTTGGTCAAATTCGACAATGAGATCAATGTCACTTTCTTCAGTTGGGGTTCCTGTTGCGTAAGAACCAAAGAGCCCAATACTTTTCAAACCATAATTTGATGACATATATGGTTGGTGGACTCTCAATCTCCGTATGACTTCATCCTTTGTCAGTTCCATTTTTTCCCCTGCATGGTTTTGAGGTTAACGTCAGCCATCGGTCGCCCCAAAGAGGAAAAACTACGAATTACGCGAATTGACGCGAATCGATTCGTGGGATGTGTTCATGTGTCAGGTCCCGGATGATTACATAGGAGCTAAGATTGGTCCAATATTCGTCCCACTCAATCAATCACGCATCGCTTCCCGCAAGGCCCGAATGCGGGCCGCGCGAATGCGTTCCGGGATCCTGGCCGGCTCGGATGTAGCGGCGGCCACGGCCCGCACGTCCACCGATCCGGCCACCGCGAGGAGCCGGCGCAGCCGTGGGGCCTGGGGATAGGCGCGCCCTTGGTAACTTTTGCGGCCCCGGTAGTCCGCCTCGAAGGCGATCAATGCCTGCTCGAAACGCGCAGTCCGACGGAAGGCATCCAGGCCCTCCAAGAGATTGAGTACCGCCCCCGGACGCAGCTCGTCGGCCTTGTGCGCTATGCCGTGATAGCGCGCCACTCCCCGCGCCAGCTCCCGGAAACGGCGTGGGGCCTTGAGCCGGTCGCACAGGTCCCCGACCAGGGCCAGGCTGCGCTGCTCGTGCCCCCGGTGGCCCGGCAGGATATCCGGCGGCGTAGTGCCCTTGCCGAGATCGTGGGTCAGAGCGGCAAATACAGTTTCAGAATTGGCCGTTTCGGAATTGACCGCTCCCGGATCGACCGTCTCCGGACCGGAGGTCAGACGGGCGGCCATATCCACGACCATCATGGTATGGATACCCGCGTCGATCTCCGGGTGCCATTGCGCTCGCTGCGGAACCCCGAACAGGCGATCCACCTCCGGCATCAGCTTCGCCAAGGCGCCGGCTGCGCGCAGGACCTCGAAGAAGCGCGAGGGCTTGGGCGCCGCGAGCGCCTTGACGAACTCCTGCCACACCCGCTCCGGGACCAGGGCGTCCACTTCTCCCTGGTCCACCATGGATCGCAGCAAGGCCATGGTCGTATCCGCCACGGTAAAACCCAGCTCCGCGTAGCGCGCGGCGTACCGGGCCACCCGCAGCAGCCGTACCGGGTCCTCGGCAAAGGCGGGCGAGACGTGCCGCAGCACCCGGCTCTCCAGATCCGACCAACCGCCATGGTAATCGATGAGATTGCCCTGGGCGTCCTCGGCCAAGGCGTTGATGGTGAGGTCCCGCCGCCGCAGGTCCTCCTCCAGGGTTACGTCCGGCGCCGCGTGGAACACGAACCCCCGGTAGCCGGGTCCGGTCTTGCGCTCGGTGCGGGCCAGGGCATACGCCTCCTGGGTCTGCGGATGTAAAAAGACCGGAAAATCCCTTCCTACCTGGCGAAAGCCCCGCGCGATCATCGCCTCCGGGGTGGCGCCGACGACGACGAAATCACGGTCGGCGGGGGGCCGCCCGAGCAGCCGGTCCCGCACGGCCCCGCCCACCAAATAGACCTCGAGGCCGTCCCCCGAACCTTGCCCCGGATCTTGCGGTACTTTCATAATCCCGGTAGTAGATAAATTGGTAGTGGTAGTTTTTCAAGTGGGCACAAAAAGCCCCTCTCCCGCCGGGAGAGGGAGTGCAGCCTGCGGTGCGCCAAACCCACTGCGAGTGGCGGTATTTCCATTTAAACACTAACCACTACCTTATTCGGAAACAGTCGGATCATCCGCGGTGCTCGATTTTCCCTCTCGGTCTTCCGTTCTGACCTTTGACAGCGCGGATGCCATCAATCCTGTCGGAAAGGCGACGACCCCTAAACCGATCATCAACATGATAAAGGTAAATATCTTGCCGCCTACCGTTATGGGATAAAGATCACCATAACCTACCGTCGTCAAAGTAGCGACCGCCCACCATAAGCTATGGAAAACGCTTTTGAACGCCTCGGGCTGGGCCTCGTTCTCGAAATAATAGATCCCAACGGCCGACAGGTACAAAAGCATCAGGGTTATCACGCTGAATAGGACAATCTCTTCTCTCGCGATGATGAACGCCCTGGAAAATCGATCGATGGCCTTGTTGTACCGGAGCAACTTCATGAGCCGAAAAAGGCTCAACAGACGAAATACCCTTAGCGACCGCAGGTCAACGCCAGGTAAAAGATAAAATGGAATGATCGCGATCAGATCTATGAGCCCGTAAAAGCTCAGGGCATAACTCATCTTTCTCTCCGCCGCGTACAGCCTGAGGCAATATTCACAGGTAAAGATGATTGCCACGATGACTTCCGTAACCTCGAGCAATTCCCTGGTGCCAGCATCGAGATCGGGCAAGGTCTCTATGGAAAAGGTGATGATGGAGAGCAAGATCAGTATCTGCACAACCAAATCGAATGCGCGACCTGGAAGGGTATCGTTTCTCTCCACGATTGCCTTTATGTCCATGGTTGATTCCTCGTGTCTGTGACTATCGAGTATAACCTGTCCACCGAAGCCATAAGAGCAATCCTGAATGATTCGGCGCTGTTTGGGGGACCGGACCTGTTGCGTTCGACGCATAAAGGCTCGTTGATCTCCTGTAGCGTCAGTGCCAGCGTCTTAACGCAACCTACACCCACATGACCTCCCGCGCGGCCTGCACGCACAGACCTTGCTTTGGGTGTCGGTTGCGTTAGCCGCGCAGGGAGACCTCGAAAGAGCATGGCCTCGAACGTAGCGTAACGCAACACAACTTCTCTCCCTCTCCCTCCGGGAGGACCGGGGAGAGGGGATCGACAAAGACGCCTTTTGGGGATCGGACTAGTACGCTGTTTCTCCATATTTCGCATATATCCTGTAGGGTGGGCTGTGCCCACCATCTAGGCCCGGTATTGGTGGACATAGTCCACCTTACGGGCTTGATGATAAAAAATAAGGTGAAATATCGTACTAGGTGGTGTTGACATTCACAGCCGACTGCTTGAATCACCCTCTCCCCAACCCCTCTCCCTCCAGGGAGAGGGGCTTTTGGGGAGTCGGCTCTCATCCTGGATCTGTGACATGTTGCGGGCGTTTAAACACGTGAAAACAGTCGGTTATCATTAAATGTCAACACCACCTAGCCCGGCCCGGATTGAGTATGGAAAACCCGCATCCCGTTCGACTCGGGGCCGGGAAGCCCCCCGAATATCGAGAGATTGAACATGCCCGACGGTTGGTTGCCCCAAGCCCGGCGCGTGTCCTGCCCCAACTGGGACGAACGTCCCCCGGGCACGGCCGTGGATCTGCTGGTAATTCACGGCATCAGCCTGCCGCCCGGGGTGTTCGGTGGCCCCTGGATCGATGACCTGTTCCGGAACCGCCTGGACCCGGAGAATCACCCCTGTTTTCGAGCCATCGCCCGGCTACGCGTCTCCTCTCATCTGCTCATCCGCCGCGACGGCGAGCTGATTCAGTATGTGGATCTTTACAAGCGCGCCTGGCACGCGGGCGTCTCGTGCTTCGAGGGCCGCGAGGCCTGCAATGATTTCGCTATCGGGATCGAGCTGGAGGGTACGGATCAGGTTCCCTACGAGGAGATCCAGTATCGGGTACTGGCCCAGGCGACACAGGCTATCCGGGCCCGTTTCCCGGACATCGGCCCGGAACGCATCGTCGGTCACAGTGACATCGCACCCGGACGCAAGACGGATCCGGGAGCCGCCTTCGACTGGGAATATTTCCGCGCCCTCATCCGGGCCGATGAGGATCGAGGGCGTTAGTGATAGGACAAACAAATAAAAATCAGGGTGGTGGGTGAGTTGAAAGTGGGAACCGATTCGATCCCCTCTCCCTTTACCCCGCACCTATCGCTGGTAGCTCCAGTAGCATCTCTACTGGCTCCCCCCCAGCGATAGGTGCGGGGCAAGCCCCTCTCCCGGCGGGAGAGGGGCTTTTTGTGCTTACTTGAAAAACTCACTACCAAAATCAGAACTGCCGTAGGGGCGATACCGGCGACCTCGCACCGGCTGAGTGAGTCTCCGAAACTGTAGCGACCAAAATCGGTGAATCTACCATAGGAGTTTATTTTCGCTCAGATTTGAGCTGTGATTCACTCAGATAACGGGCTCTGGGGGTGGTGGGGGTGGGGCCTGGGGGCATCCACTGGAGCATCCACTTAAGGTGAGCCGGTGTCGAATTTCACGCGTAAAGATGTCTGCGAGATACTGGGTGTGGAAATACACCGCGTTCGTCAATGGATGCAGCTCACCCCCTTTTCTGCTCGCCGGCCCAAGGCTCGGTCTCCACATCGGTACGATCTACGCGATCTGGAGCTGCTCGCTATCGCCCATGATCTCCAGGACCGTTTCGGACTGCCGCCGGCAGCCCTGGATCGAATGCTCCCGGAATTTCAGCGTTACCTGAGTCAACCGCATGCGGCAACACGTCCGAGTCGGGTGTTGTTCAACGTAGAGACCGGCCTAATCGAGGGGCTTACCGCGAACCTACCCGCATCTGGTCTCGTCGTGGACCTGGCGGCAGCCCGTGAGCGGGTCGAGCGCTGGTAGTGGTGAATTTTTAAATGGCTAGCATAGACTTTTCTTTGACCCCCTCTCCCCGGCCCTCTCCCGGGGGGAGAGGGGGTGTAGCCTATAGTGCGCCAAACTTACTGCGAGCGGCGATCGTTACATTTAAACCTTAACCATTACCCGAGCGCTTTCTTGACCTGACCCCTGCCCAATCGAGTCTGCCGCTCTCCCAGGATTCGCTGGCGGGGGGCAGGTCGTGAGACCGACTGGGCTGGACTGGGCGCGGGAACACCTGGGTTGGCCTAACCCCGAGATATTACTGGACCCACCGGGGGCGGGCCTTGGGGTGGTTACGGAGCTTGTGCGCAGGAAGATTCAAACCCGCATCCAAGACCGACCCGGCGGCGCGGAGATGAACATCGGCGTGTTGGCCAACGACCTCGGCTCGCCCAATACGCAACCGATCCTCGCTATCGTCTGTGAGTTTCCCCGTGCCGTGCCCTCGGCGACCTTGCGTGAGCTGCATCGGCTGGCCTGGAATTTCAGCCACGCGCCGTCCCTGGTGGTCTCGGAGCCGCAACGGTTGCGGCTTTTCACCTGCTGTGAGCCACCGGAAAAAAAGTAAAAAAGACCATCGAGGCCGAGCTGATTCAGGAAGGCATCGACTTCACCCAGGCCACCGTCAAGACTGCCACCTCCGCCCTGCATTGGATCAATCTCGCCGAGGATGCGCTTGCACGTCGGTACCCGGACCGCTTTCGGCGTGATCGGCGGGCGGATACCACCCTGTTGGAGAATCTCAAAGCGGTCCGCGACCAGCTCACCCAAGGCGATTCGGTACGACCTGCGCTCGCCACGGACACCGTTCATGATCTGCTTGCGCGCCTGATCTTTGTCCAGTTCCTGTTCCAACGCCAGGACTCTGAGGGCCGGTCGGCCCTCAATGAGGCGTTCTTGCTGCGCCTCCATGAAGAGGGGCGGCTGCGAGGCCGACACCCGGACCTCGCCTCGGTACTGGGCAACCAGGGGGATACCTATGCCCTGTTCCGATTCCTCGACCAGCGCTTCAACGGCGATCTGTTCCCCGGCAAGGACCTGCCCCCCGACCAACGGGATCGGGCCTGGACCGGGGAGATGGCGGAGGTCCGGCAGGTACATCTGGATTTTCTCGCGGATTTCGTCGCTGGTCGGTTGCACCTCGACAGCGGCCAGCTTGCGCTCTGGCCGCTGTACGCCTTCGACGTCATCCCGCTGGAAAATTCGTCAGCAGCATCTACGAAGCATTTGTTCACAAACGCAGCAAGAGTACCGTCTACACCCCGGTGCCCCTGGTGGATTTCCTGTTGGATGGGGTTTTGCCCTGGGATGGTAAGGATTGGGACCTGCGCATCCTCGACCCGGCCTGCGGGTCCGGTGTGTTTCTGGTGCGCGCCTTCCAACGCCTGATCCATCGCTGGCGACGGGCCCACCCCGGTCAAAAGCCGAAGGGTACATTTCTGTCGGATTTGTTGGAGAACAACCTGTACGGCGTGGACATCGACCCCGCGGCGGTTCGGGTCGCTTCCTTCAGCCTCTACCTGGCCCTGTGCGACGAGCTGGAGCCGCGTTCCTATTGGGAAGAGGTGCGTCTTCCCTGTCTGCGAGGCCATCGCCTGATCCGGGGGGGGTAATGGTTAAGGTATAAATGGAAACATCGCCTCTGACAATGGGTAGGGCGCGCTACAGGCTACACCCCCTCTCCCCCCGGGAGAGGGCCGGGGAGAGGGGATCGAACAAGTCCACGCCAGCCATTTAAAAATTTACCACTACCCCACTTTAAACTAACCCACTACCCCTTTTCAGTCCCAAACCATTCACGTCCTGAACCGTAATTCAGAGCATCTCAAAAAATACGATTTTTCGAGGTGCCCTCTAGTACCTAGTTTTGCCTTATATTACGGGTAGAGTTGCTTGAGCTTGATGTGAGCATCCTTCCTGTGCGTTTGCAATATTAATCGAAACTAGGTACTAGAGGCCGTCAGCATTCACTGTTCTCAGTCCGAATCTTCCACCCTGTCTCATGTGGACCCGAGTTGCAGCTCGGCGAACCGGACCCGTAGGGCGGGCTGTGCCCACCGGGTAACTGTATTGGTGGGCACAGCCCACCCTACGGTTCTTCCTGCGATACTACCGTACCAACCGCTCACTTACCGATACAAAAGCCGGAGAAGATCCTGTCCAGCAAATCGTCCGAGGTGAATTCCCCGGTGATCTCCCCCAGGGCCTGCTGGGCCTGACGTAGATCCTCCGCCACCAGCTCCACGGCAGGGGCCTGCCTCAGTAGTTCCGATGCGGAATCCAGACAAACCGAGGTCCGCTCCAAAGCGTCCAGATGACGCCTGCGGGCCATGAATACGCCCTCGGTGGACGCCGGAAAACCACAGACCGCCTTGAGGTACCCGTGCAAGGCATCCATTCCGGCGCCGGTAAGGGCGGAAATCGCGACCTCCGGCCCCGAGGACCCATGCGCAAGACCCGCGGGGGTCCCGGTCAGGTCGATCTTGTTGCGCACATAGGTGAGGGGAACATGGGCCGGTAGCATACCCGCATCGGAGTCCATGTGGTCTGGATCAGACTGCCCATCGAAGACCCAGAGGACATGATCGGCCTGCTCGATCTGCTCACGGGCGCGGCGGACGCCTTCCTGTTCGATCGGGTCCCGCGCGGGGCGCAGCCCGGCGGTGTCGGTAATGTGCAGGGGCATGCCATCGAGCTGGATCTGCCGGCGCAGCAGATCCCGGGTAGTGCCGGGGATATCGGTAACGATTGCGGCATCTACCCCGGCAAGGGCATTGAGCAGGCTCGATTTACCGGCATTCGGAGGACCTGCGATGACCAGGTCGAGTCCCTCACGGATCAAATGACCCCGCTGCGCGCTGGTGAGCAAATCCTTTACATCACGGATCAGGCCCCGCAGGTCGGCTTCGACCTGTGAGTCGGCGATAAAGTCGATCTCCTCATCGGGAAAGTCGATGGCCGCCTCCACGAAGCTACGTAGGCGGACGATCCCCTCGAGCAGACCTTCGACCCGCCGCGAAAGCTCCCCCCGAAAAGTGCGGCCGGCCAACCTCGCGGCCACCTCGGTGGTGCTCCCGATCAGGTCCGCGACGGCCTCTGCCTGGGCCAGATCGAGCTTACCGTTCAGGAACGCCCGCTCGCTGAACTCACCGGGTCGGGCCAGCCGGGCACCCAGCTCCAAGGCGCGTCGCAGCAGCAGATCCAGGACTACCGGACCACCGTGTCCCTGTAATTCCAGGACATCTTCGCCCGTAAAAGACCTGGGGGTAGGAAAGAACAGGGCGATACCCTGGTCGATAATCTCGCCGTCCCGAGCACGGAAATCAGCCAGAGTCGCAAGGCGCGGCTCGGGCACACGACCGATCAAGCCTTCGGCAATGGCCGGGACGAGAGGCCCGGAGATACGAATGATACCGACACCACCAATGCCCGGCGGTGTAGCGACGGCCGCTATGGTCTCTGATACCGCCATGGTGACTATCGCTTCGCATCACCGGCAGCAAAAGGCAGAGCGATAATTGTACGTAAAGACAGTACTTTAATAATCTGAATGATACTATCCACCTCTCTCATAATTGATGAAATCGATTTCAAAATCTTTTTCGAAATTAAGAATCGGTACGATAAAAAACAACTTCGGCTTGACGTACACTTGGGCATATCCACCTTTCTCAATGGAAAAAATAACCTCCCATTGAGTGAAAGTATAATTTGTATCCGCTCTTTCGAAGTTACTACCCAACAAACTTTGAGGAAAACCTGACTTAGTCAGAGAACTCTCATCAGATAGAATTTTTATCATTTGATGTCGCGCAAATTCCTCCGCCAGATTCTGCTGCCTCCCAACGTCAACCAGTGCCAGAATCACTATAAATACGATTACAGCAAGAAAGAGAAAAAAGTATTTTGCACGTGTCAACATGACTTGTCACCAATAGCAAACCTGATTTTCGCCGGTAAAGAAAGATAATTTTTGGGTAGTGGTTAATGTTTAAATGAGAACATCGCCGATAGCAATATGTTGGGCACGCCACCGGCTGCACCTCCTCTCCCTCCGAGGGTGTCGCAAAAGCCCCTCTCCCTCCGGGAGAGGGAGTGCAGCCTGCGGTGCGCCAAACCCACTGCGAGTGGCGGTATTTCCATTTAAACACTAACCACTACCCAATTTTTGTTGTTGAGTAAGCGACCGACTGGACAAGTTGCGTCATACAGACGGTCATCCTGTGGCTCTGTCTCCCACAACATAGCATACTTATGCCCGACCCATCCGTATCGATAGCCTATAACAACCCCAGCGGTAGCATGCTGTACTTGATTACGGGGGTCTCGCAAGTTGTGCTTAAAACCAGAAGCCCCCGAAACATTTCCTGCGAAATACGGGCCTCGACCACGACAATCAGTCATATTCGCACCTATAAGTACTGCTTCGAGATCCCCGACTAAAACATCCGCAGGATTAGTTATCCCATTTACGAGTTGAGTTGCTCGAGTCACAATAGAAACGAGAATTTGACACCTATTCGATTTCTGGAATTCTCGAATTACAAATGCCTTCAATAAATTCCTTCTTGCGTGTGTCCTTGGCCCAGCGAACTGCATACAGTCCGACATCTCTTCTCCTCCAAACGGCAAGGGCCGCGCACTTCAGGTCTTAGCCTTGACCGCCGTCTTCTCGATGTTATAGGTGATGTACCACTGCTGGGCAATAGACAGAATGTTGTTGACGACCCAGTAAAGCACGAGTCCGGCAGGGAAAAAAGCGAAGAAAATGGTGAAGACGAAGGGGAGACTCATCATCACCTTGGCCTGAATCGGGTCTGGGGGCGTCGGATTGAGCTTCTGCTGGATGAACATGGAGACGCCCATGATCAGAGGCAGCACGAAGTAGGGATCGGGATCGGATAGATTATTGATCCAGAGCGCAAAGGGCGCGTGTCTGAGCTCGACGCTCTCGAGCAAAACCCAATAGAGAGCGATGAACACCGGGATCTGCACCAGGATCGGCAGGCAACCGCCCAAAGGGTTGATCTTCTCCTTCTTATAAAGCTCCATCATGGCCTGATTCAGGCGCTGCTTATCGTCTCCATACCGATCCTTGAGGGCCTGCATCCGCGGCGTCATCTTGCGCATGTGGGCCATGGACTTATAGCTGGTCTCGGACAGCTTATAGAAGGCCGCTTTAATCAGGATAGTGAGGATGATAATGGCCCAGCCCCAGTTGCCGACCACCGTGTGAATCTTGCTGAGCAACCAGTAGATGGGTTGGGCCAGGACGGTCAGCCAACCATAATCGACCGCAAGCTCCAGGCCGGGCGCGATGGACGCGAGGGTATCCTGCAGCTTGGGTCCTATGAAGAGACGGTTCTCGAAGCTGTGCGCAACGCCGGGAGGCAGTGTCACAGGCTCGGAGTACTTACCGATGATATAGCGGGACTCGTCGAGGACATTGGTATAGAAGGTCTCCTGGGCACCAGGGGGCGCGATCCAGGCAGACACGAAGTAGTGCTGAATCATCGCGATCCAACCATCGGAGACGATACGCCGCAGCTTTTTGTCCCGCATGTCGCCGAAGGACTCCTTGGTGTATTTGTCCTCCGGGCTGTAATACACACCTCCCGTATAGGTATAGATGAACCAGGAAGCGTTGGGATCGACCAGCTCGGTCCTCTGGAGCTGCTCATAGGAGCGGACTGTCAGCGATGAGCCGGCGTCATTGGTCACAGTCCGTGTGAGCTGGACCACATAGCTGCCGCGTCGGAACCTGTAACCTTTCTTTACCTCGACTCCAGAGGGATGAGTCCAAACCAGTTCGACAACCAGCTCATTCTCATTCGGTCCAAGGACAAAGCGGTCACGAGCACCGGAGAAGGTCGCGTGGTGTGTCGGCAGCTGTCCCTGTCCGCCTCCAAGGAGCCCGGATTGGGCAATGAACATGCTCGGCGGACTCGGCTTGAACAGTCGGAACCTGGCCTCCAAATCCCCCGCCGCAACGGCGTAATCCTTCAGCCAGACACTGACGATAGTGGCGCCCTGCCGTGAGATCTCCAATTTCAGCAGGTCGGTTTCTACCCGAATGAGGTTCTCCTCCTCCCCCGCCGTCCGCACGGACTGAACGGGCGCGGCAGCTACCGTCGGCACAGGCACGTCTGGCACCTCCGAGATATCCGGGGCACTGTCCGTTACAGGGGTCTCCCTGGTCGGGACCAGAGGCTGCTGCTGCACGACCTCGGGTAGAGCAGGAGGACGCCCATAGTCTCTCATCCATGCCTGATAGATCAGCAGCAGGACCATAGCGAGCGCAAAGAACAACAGGAAACGCAGATTAACCATGGGAAGTATCGTCGGATGTCCCCGGAACCGGATCGTATCCCCCAGGATGCCAGGGATGACACCGCAGGAGACGACGCAAAGCAAGCCTGGTACCCCGTACCGCCCCATGGGTCTCAACCGCCTCGACGGCATAATGGGAGCAGCTCGGATAGAAGCGACAGTGGTTTCCGAGTAACGGGCTGATCAGGTACTGGTAGCCACGGAGGAGACCAACTAGCAGGCTACGCATAATCGTTCCCGAACCCATTTCCAGTGTGCGGTCAGAGAAGAGAAAAGCCGACCGTTCGGCAAGGTCACGGCACGGCGACGGCAGAGCACGACCAGGTCGATACCCCGCAGACAGTGGCGACGCTGACGAAAGCTCTCACGCACGATACGTTTCATGCGGCTCCGGTCGACGGCCCGCCGGGCGCATCTCTTCGAAATCGCAAGCCCCAGGCGCGCCGGCCCATGACCATCATATCGAGCAAAGACCACAAAGCAGGCATCAGCCGACGTCACCGGCTGGGCAAGCAGACTTCGAAAATCTCCTGATCGCTTCAGACGCACCCGGCATGGAAAGCGTGCATCCGCGAGACCCTCTCGCAGGCCCCGACAATCAGGTCGAGAGACGCACACGCCCTTTCGCACGGCGCGCCGTCAGTACCTTACGCCCACCGCGAGTGGACATGCGCACGCGAAAACCGTGGGTCCGAACACGCTTTAACCGGCTTGGCTGGAAGGTTCTTTTCATTTATCCGATTCCGGGGAGCGCATGAGAGCACTCACTAATAACAACCTGACTGAAAAGGGATTGGATTATATTTTCCGGTAGCTGTAAGGTCAACGGTAACCGGCATCCTCCCAGGGCAACCGAATGATAAAGAGATGGTAAGCAAAGAGTTGCATACACTAGCTCAGGAGACTAAACCGGAGCATGAAGTATGTGTAGCGATTTACTGTCGCATTTTTCGGCCATCAAAGGTCCCCGCTCGGACAAGAACA
>Ga0209568_1000284_pt1 | contig 17658 bp, 10 predicted proteins | sample WorMetOlspDAHAB2_FD_187406 | JGI IMG/M metagenome (GOLD analysis project Ga0209568, IMG submission 187406) | Marine gutless worms symbiont microbial communities from Max Planck institute for Marine Microbiology, Germany - Olavius sp. DAHAB.2... ...
GCGACACCGTTACATTGGCACCACAATATCGCACCAACATTGGCCCAATATTGTAATGTTGGCCAATCTGGACCCAATATGTCGATATTGGGCCAATATTGCGCCAATATTGTTTGCCAGCAGGGTACGTATTATTGAACTGCATAGATTTACTGTACCTATGAATTGCATAACGTTCATTCCTCGCACACTGTTTATTTTAATACTAGTAAATAACATGCAGTTACTGGTTTTAATATTTTTTTACTTTTTATTGTTATTTTTTCATTGTGCTGTTTCCATATTCTATTTTCTATTGATTTTGTGCTCGTGATTTGCAGGACGTGTAGCCTACGTTTGCCACGTGTTAAAAGGAGAACAAATAAGTAAATAAATACATAATTAATAAAGACAAAGACCATACGTGAAATGACACACCATTTTTCTGATGTAAGTGCATATACTTAAAAGGCAAAGGCATATAAGACTTGTATAGCGCCCCAAGCCGCATACCGCAGCTGCAGAGGCGCTGTTCATGTCACAGACCGAGCTGGCGTAGCGCTTATAGGCCGTAGGCTAAGCCTGCGCCCACAGATGACCTATGACCAACCAGCCGAACGCAGTCTGGTCTGCCGTTTAATGGTCTTCACCTTCGTAATCCACGTACTTGCATGGATTACTACTCATTTACAGACCCAGAATGGATGGAAGGCTGAGTTGTCCTGGTTGGTTAACCCGTAGCGGACACCTTACCCACGAAGTGGTCACATGTCAACCGTAGATCAGGGACAGATCAGGGAAAGCCCGCCAGCCAAAGACCGACGCCCTAACCACTAAGCCACGCCGCCAACCATGATATAACCATAGATATTCTACTAAGAGTGAGTCATATAATTGGATTTCCATGACAATAAGGTGCACTTTGAAAGAAATTCGGTGCACGTTATGTACTGTTTTCTATACTCACCTGTTATTGTTGTCATGCTGTATAACGCATACAGGTTTGAGGGCATGACGGGAGCGTGCAGTGAGAAGTTCTCATACACTCCATTTGGTGCCGGCCGTCACCGTTGCGTGGGAGAAGCCTTCGCCATCATCCAGATCAAGACGATTTGGTCGACGCTGCTTCGAATGTACGAGTTCGAACTGGTCGACGGCAGATTTCCCGCGGTCGACATGACCACTACCGCGATGGTCGCGATGCCCAAGCATCCGAAGATCCGCTATCGTCGACGCGCTGTCTAAGAACAACCGTGACGTTTTTCACACTATAATCGCATTTTAGGTGCACGAGTTTTTTTGCGCTATTTCATCGTCTGTAGTTAATACAGTCATTGAATTTTCATCCGAACACGTAAGCGCTATAGCTTTGTTTTGCGTCGCCTGTTCCTGTATCGGCCGCTGTGTTTTTACTATTGTTTGGGCAAATGCGCGTTCATCCCCAAGCGAATGAATGAAACCTCCACTCAACCCCCTCACCTTCATTTGACAACATCTAAAGTTATGGTGATTGTCCGGAGGTTAAGAGGGAATATTATCAGCACTGTTTTATATATTGCCAACGTGCTACCTCTTCAATGAACACAATTAACAAAAACTGTTCATACAGCCCGGTTGGGCCTTGAGTTTGTCTTTTTGTGTTTTCTAGGTTGCATGATTTATCTTTATGTTGGTGTGTGCTTTGTTTTACCTTGGAAAGTTGAGCCATTTCCATTCATGTTTTGGCGCTGGCGTAACAAACTAAAATGAGCCCCGTTCGAGCTGTTTGCTCCCTCCCCGTTATTGCGGGTTAGGAGCTGGCTCCATCCCTTCTAGGGCCATTGTGAACAACAAGCAATGCGGGACGAGGGGGTTATTTATGTCGCTGGGTATCCACTACTGAATAGGAGATGTACAAGACTCCCAGGGTGCTTCTATTTCCCGAAACGCAAACTATAACTTCTAAAGGCACGATATAGCCTTACTGTGCTGAAAGTGTCGTTAAACTCCAATCAATCAATCAATCAATCAATCCCTTCTCTTTCCCTCACTTCCGCTAACCCCGTCCTTATTTGTCCCCTTAAATTTATGTGAAGCATCGCGCTTCATTCCCCCCATACGAAAGTCGCCACTGGATAATTAAAGCTTCTCGGATATAGGGGACTCAATGATTTCGTAGGTGTCTGTACCCCAGCAATTGCAAGGACACTCGGATGCTCCTATTGTGAAAAGATTACTGTGTGTGTGTGTGTGTGTGTGTGTGTTTGCGTGCCTGTGACTGTGTGGATGTATATTGTGGGCCTGTGTCGTCAATGCACGCTGCTGTTTTCATTAATCGCAGTTGACTTGCTTTCTGATACTGATGCTGTCCATTTCAATAACCATTCAATGCATCTCCGAAGATTAATAATGATGATTTAATGATTTTAATGATTCGAGTTTGGCGAACAACGTAATGTGCGACGTGTTTTCAATATTTCAGTGATCAGTTCGGCGTACATGAACCTGAAACCAAATCTTGCTCTTTGCTTCTGTGCCTCGAGTATGTCTGTTACAATAGACACATAGCCTAATAGCGGTCGAAAACTGCCGTTACCGGTGTCAAAGGCCTGAGTATACCCCACCCGACTATTCCTGCACACGAACACAGTGTGGACCGTGGGTATAAAATGCCTAGCCCAGAATATAGCCACGTGTATGTTCTGTCTTAGATCAAATACCCAAGACCATATTGTACCCGTATTAAAATTAGGCCTACTTAATTTACATGTAGGCCAATACTTTGGAGTTAACGATAATCCTATCCCTAACAGCGGACCATAAAATGCCAATTAACACTTACCTCGTGCATTCGTCTGACTGGTTTTTGGCAAAACGGAGAACTGCAGTCGATTGAATTTAATCCTATGAATCTGTGGCAGAATTCGCAGAAAATCGAATAACTTGCCGACTCGAAGTTTCGTAGACGAAACGTTTAATCGTTGAAAAGGTAGGTTGAAACCTCCCAACCCGGAAAATTGAAATTGAAAGTGACTTTGTGTAGCGTCTTTTCATGGTGAAATCATCTCTAATACGCTATTATCACAGACAGAGCGGGAGTATAGCCTGTAGGCTGCAGACCAGGCCCGCGCCAACGGGCCCAGACTTGCGGCTAACAGCCATATAAAGCTCTGGTCCGCCGTTTAATGGTTGTCCCCTCGCAATCCGTGAATCACTACTCATTTACCGACCCCGGAGGGATGTAAGGCTGAGTTGGCCTGGTTGGCCGACCCATAGCGGACACCTTACCCACGAAGTGGTCACATGTCAACCATAGATCAGGAGTAGATCAGGGAAAGTCCGCCACCTAAAGACCAACGTCCTAACCACTGAGCCACGCCGCCAACAAATCCAACAATGCAGTCGAGTCTCATAAAGCACAGAAAAAAGCTCAAGCAACTGTTTAACTTTGCATTGCTATCCATTGTTAGACTAACTGAGTGAGGCGTTATTCGTGTAGCGACTTGTAAAAATAACATTCCTTTCACAGCATGGGAGCTCCCATTATAAATGGGCTGAAGACGGTGACGAACCACGACAGACGTGGATCAAAACTGTTGACGCTGGTGATGTTGCCAGTGGGAAAGTAGGCTATGCTGATAGCAGGAAGAATATTTTAAATGGGTCAGTCGAGTACCGGTAATGGCACATCTTTGCGTGATTCAAAATAATTTGAGCCATTGTGCATCAAAATTTGCCAAATCTTCCCGGGATAAGCGAGTCCAGAAAAATATAATGAAAAAAAGATATATTTTCACGTATTCTTTCCTACGGCCGATTTGCACAAAATTTTGTACATATGTTTGTCTCATGTCAAACGTAATCAGTTGACATGTTTTTTTTTTTGGGGGGGGGGCGACATTTGGCCATTCCTATAGGATTGAGACGTCGTCGATAACACAGGGACTGAAAAAACCGTTCGGCCTGTGGTGTTACACCCAACCTACTTCGTTTCCTCTCACTAACACAGACAAGCCGTAATGCCTCACATACCTTTAACCCAGTTATACCGGTCTTACCACCCTGTAACGGCTACGCTCCAGGATGGGGCATGCTCTTGATGATGATGATGATGATGACCACCCTGTAACAAATGCGCGCAACATTTTCACAGTATATGATAGCCCTGAGTTATTACAAACTCACGCTCTGACAGGGGTAGGTGACAACCGGCGGTGGCGATGAATGCTGAATATATGCGTTTTTATTGAATGCGTTAGAAGCGACCGTATAACTCAACTGACACTAGCGTGTAGTTGACTGATTGTCCGACGACCGGCAACAGTGGGAACACAGACACGACCAGACACGACAGGAACCAACGGACCGAAGCAGTCTGCACGACACCAACAGAGACAATGTGGCTGCAAAAAAGCTGGAAGTGAGTAGAGTTTAACACCCCACCCGACACAATAGGAACACACAGTCGACTCGAAGGCATAGCCAGCCATTGGTTTGGCGAGGTATAAAATGTTCTTTGGTTGATATGGCTGATCAATTTGTAATCATATTTATTCACCGTTGCTGGTAGCTGGTAGTAAGTAGAATAAAACATCTTAATTAAACGTAGCTACAAAAATATACATATACAGCCGTCCAGAGTTTCACATCACAACAGACAGTGTGTAGATAACGTTCAAACCCAAGCTAGCAAGTTCTCTGTTTATAATGTCAGTGAACAATGTGCACACAATATTGCCAGCATTAAGTAACTTAGTTTAAAATTTCACTTTCCTCCTCTATATGGCATCTGAGACAAACAACACGAGATATGTGACGCATCTTGAAATTTAAGCATCATTAAGGCACACTACGGGCCTACACGTAATAAATTCAATGAAATAAACACAAAGGCTGGAGGTGGCGACTGAAGTTACGACCTTATGGCGCTTTACAAATATGTTTTTTATTATTACTACTACTACTACACCGTGAGTTAAAAACTGCGCTATGACTGCATGTCACGTTTAGTGTTGCGCAATAACAAGCTAACTCAGGATCAGATGCGGGATAAATCCTTTATACCATGATGCAAAAACTTTTTGCGTTTATCACCTCAGTACTATACACCTACCATTGTCTATTCCGCTAACACAACTGTTAATACAGAGGGCGGATACAAAAAACAAAGAGACGTCTCTCGAGTAATAATTAGGTTAAACAGCAACTCTGCGTTATGTTGAATAAAACACCCTGGGAGACTTGTGCATCTCCTATTCAGCAATGGATGACCAGCGACATAAACAACTCCATCATCTCTCATTGCTTTTTGTTTGCAATGACCCTAAAAGGGTGGAACCAGCTCCTAATCGCAATAATGGGAAGGCAGCTACCATTCAAAGGGGGCGCATTTAAGTATCTTACACTAGAGCCAAAATATGAAAAGAAATGACTCAACTGGCCAAAACATACAACAAAATATACAGACAAATAATGCAACCAGAAAAACACAAAAAGACAAACTCGAAGTCTCTTCATCCCAGCCATGTTGCCAATCCAAATGGTAACGATACACTTCCTGTCTTCCCAATTTATATATTTATAATGTTTGAAGCCAGGTAAACTTCGTCTGGCCAAAAACACCAATTTCCTGCCACCGAAACAAATCGTAAAACTGAAAAAAAGCTTCGAGAAGCTGGAATCTTTGGGTCTTTTATAGTGGTTTTTATGACACAAGAGTATTAGGGCGTGATTTTGACCGGTCCCGGTTCGGTTTGGTTCGGAAACGTAGTGATTTTGACTCGTCCGGTTCAGTGAACCGCAAACGCGTTTACGGTTCGGTTTGCGACCAAAGTGAACCGAGCTCATGAACAGGTTCAGTTCGGTTCAATATGGCGGACGTGTATATACTAAAATAACAAAATTGTACTTGTAATTATCATGTGTAGTAAGTTGATGTTTTTGCAGCGTTTTAAATGCACTGATCACTATTACATTGCCAACATATGGGCGCTGTCGTAGGAGTACACGTGAATAGGCAGAAAAATCACCGTCATAGAATAGGCTGTGTACGTAACATAGGTCTGTGGCGCCGCGAGAATTTTTATGTATAGGCTTTAGTAATACATAGTAATAGGCCTACCGAATGCTGGCTGTCGTGATGCACTTTTTATACCACTCTACTACCACGCTTTTCGCCGATGCTGCTGTAATTCGTAATTATCGGGATAATCATACTTATTCTAAAAAGTTTTTATATAAACAGACGCCATATTGAACCGAAGTGAAACGTAGTGATTTTGACCGCGCATGGGACCAAAGTGAACCAAAGTGAACCGAACAGAACCGAACCGCAAACGCGTTTGGCCTGTCAAAATCACGCCTCATGTAACAAACATATACAGTGCCGGTACGGGCAAAAATACGCCACAAAACGAACCCTTGGCAAAAATTACACAACGAAACTATCCGGGTTAAAAGTCTTCCAGTGGAATGGAAACGAGTAGGGATTTAATTGAAACTGGACGAAAGCACGGTAGCCGACCGTCACAAGCTGCATTTTCTGAGTGTATGTTATACACCACAGCTCACAGTGAGTTACGTCGATGAGTCACTGCTGCATACGACATAATACATAGTGTTGCAACATGACATTGCGATATGCAACATGACAAAAGCAGGCTTACATCACCCGTTTCCGCTTGCTATACTACATAATATGGAGAGGTTTTGTGGAGGTTTCAATTCTGAGGTGTCGTCACGCTTCAGCGACCAGAGCGTGACAGCACCGCTTATGTCGTCAACACTGCCAAGTCGATAGTTTCTTTAACATACATAGGCCTACGTACGCAGATATAATGCACATTCGTCGGGCGAAAAACGCCCAGTGTGTACGTTGATACGGGCGGTACACGGGGACGTCGAGATCGCTGCCTGCTGACTGTTGCAGAGAACAATGTTAATGCATGTAGATAATTCAGTCGTCGTTGCTTTCGCATAACTGAACCCAACATTCGGTTTAAACTTCGCGAACACTGACGTCATCTGTGACGTCACCGGCGAGCGGTCGCCATGGCAACCACAGCGTGGGGTCGCAAGCGAACGCCACGTTGTAACATCAACAAACAGTCTGAACTCTGAAGCATGAAACTCTAGCTGGACATCGAACAAACCCACGTCAAAACCACGTACAGAACAGTGGCACAACACTTGAATATAACTCCGCGAAATGTACACCAATAACTGAATTGGTGCATTAGTACAAGTCTCCTACTAACTGCCGTTAGAGTTGTATGTTGAACTTCAAAACTCACTTTGTCTCAGCACCTACGCTTACAACATTTCTATATCCTCCTTTTCTTCAGCAGCCATAAAGCGAGCGCTGCACACGTTCATGCCAAAGTCTGTACTCTGATCTTCCAGATCGCACGGCAGAAATATCACAAAAGCATACGTAGTTTTAACGCACATTTTCTTTGATACTAACAGCATCAGGTGAATAGTCTGCATCATCTCTCTGGTCACCACGTGCATCTCAGAGACACAAAGCATTGTCCATACATAAACGCACGTGAATGACTTTGACTAATGAGCCGCTTTACAACACTGGTATCTTATTAGTCATTTTGCTGAATTGTAGATTGATGTAACAAACAAGGAGTTCTCACAGACATTTCCTTTCTGCCATTTAAGACCATCAGAAACAGACACTGGCCAATGTTCTTTCGAAGGTTGCTACGGTATCCGTGCGGACAACGCATTTGATGACAATCAGTTTATGTGAAGCATTACTGCAGCACTGGTGGTGACATCCACTTGTCGGTTTCTGTTTTACTCAATTGCAATTTGATTTCACATTTTTACATTCGATTTCGGTACAAAAATGGGTTGCAAGTGTAGCGTACTCAGTACCGGTGCTAAGAATAATAAAGGCGAAAACGATCGCTGTCCACCCAGCAGGAGAGAGAAAATAAATGAGCAACTGTTGGCGGCTGTGCGGCTTGGACGCGTTGAAGTCATCAGTGAATTAATTGAAAAGGGAACCGATGTTAACGCTCCTCTTCATGAAGGAAATACCTACTTAATACACGCAGTTATAGCGAACCAGACAGAATCAGTTAAGGCACTGTTAGGTGGGGGTTCTGACGTTAATGCTCAGCGAACGGATGGAATGTCGCCTCTCAATGTTGCTAGCTACGAAGGCTTCACAGACATTGTTAAAATGCTTTTAGACAATGCGGCAGATGTTGAGAGTAGAAACAGCCATGGTAGTACACCGTTATGCAACGCTGTACGACCCGAATTATGTGAGAATCTCGACGTTATCAGATTGCTCATAGATCGTGGTGCTGTTGTGAACACACAGTCAAACTATGGCATATCACCTCTTATGGTTGCTTGCTTAAGAGGACGACTAGAAACATTAACGCTTCTGTTAAAACACGGCGCGCATATCAACGCGCAGGACAACGACGGCTTCACGCCGCTGCATTTCGCATCAAAAGCAGGAAATGCTGACATAGTTGCGCGGTTGCTTAGCGAGGGTGCAGATGCAAAATTAACAAACAAGAGCAATCAAAGTTGTTTACTAGAGGCAGCGTTTGGTGGACACATTGACGTAATCAGTAAACTTGTCCATGCTGGAGTTGACGTTAACTTACAACGTAATGACGGTGCTTCTCCACTTAGCGTTGCAAGTCAGGAAGGACACGCTGATATCGTGAGACTGCTTCTGCATCACGGTGCCAAGGTCGAAATACGTGACATCGACGGTGCAACACCGCTGTATTGGGCTGTCATTAGACGGCAAAATAGAGTCGTACGGTTGCTGATTCAAAAACAGGCAAACATTAACGCTTGTCTCAACGATGGTCAAAGTTGTCTACATGGAGCTCTGTATAGAGGAAACACTAACGTAGTGCGTGCACTTGTGTCTGCTGGAGCAGACATCAACTTACAACGTAATGATGGTGCTTCTCTACTCAGCGTTGCAAGTCAGGAAGGACACGCTGATATCGTGAGACTGCTACTGCATCACGGTGCTATGGTCGAAGTACGCAACAACGACGGTGCAACACCGCTGTATTGGGCTGCCAGGAAAGGACACGTTGAGATTGTACATTTTCTGATTCAACGCCACGCTAATGTCGACGCTAGACACAATGATGGAGAAAGTTGTATACTGGCAGCAGTGTGTGGTGGACACATTGACATAGTGCGTGCACTTATGTCTGCTGGAGCTAACGTCAACATGCAACGTAATGACGGCGCTTCTCCTCTTAGCAAGGCTAGTGAGATAGGACGCGTTGATATTGTGAGACTGCTAGTGCATCACGGTGCCAAGATCGAAATGCGCGACGACGACGGTGCAACGTCGCTTTATTGGGCAGCCACGAAAGGACATGCTGAAATTATGAAGTTTCTTATTCAACGCCGCGCTAATGTCAACGTTTGTCGTAATGACCGACAAAGCTGTATACAGGAAGCAGTGTGTAATGGATACACTTACGAAGTGAGTTTACTTTTGTCGGCAGGTGCCGACGTCAACTTCCAACGCAATGATGGCTCCAATCCACTCATAACAGCATGTCAGACAGGAAACTTTCATATTGTGCGAATGTTAGTGGATCATGGCGCTAAGATTGAAATACGCGACAACGACGGTGCAACGCCGCTTTATTGGGCTGCCAAGAAAGGACACGCTGAAATTGTACATTTTCTGCTTCATCGCCATGCTAGTGTCAACGCTAGTCGCAATGATGGACAAAGCTGTATACAGGAAGCAGTGTGTGGTGGACACACTGAAGTGGTGAGTTTACTTGTGTCTGCTGGTGCCGACGTCAACATCAAAATCAATGATGGCTCCACTCTACTCATAACAGCAAGTATGAAACAAAACTTTCATATTGTGAGCATGCTATTGGATCATGGTGCTAAGATCGACATACGCGACAACGAAGGCGCAACGCCGCTCTACTGGGCTTCCGAGTTGGGCCACACTGAAATTGTACAGTTAATGATTGAACACAATGATGATATCAATGCAAGTTGCAATGACGGAACAAGTTGCCTACTGGGAGCTTTGTTTGGAGGACACACTAACGTAGTGCGTATACTTGTGTCTGCTGGAGCTGACGTTAACTTACAACGTAATGACGGTGCTTCTCCACTTAGCGTGGCGAGTCAGGGACGGCACAGTGATATTGTGAAACTGCTACTGAATCGTGGTGCCAGAAAAGAAATGCGATACAGCAACCGTGTGTTTTTACCTAACACGGAAAGGTGGACAAAAGTTTTACAGTTGTGGAATCAATATGAGACTCTTGAGTATTGTGAATATGGAGCTGCGCTTCCAGAACCCGATAACTTAGATGAAGTTGAATTACAATTTCATGACGACTCAAGTTCACTCATATTCGCAAGTCGAATAGGAAACATTGATACGGTGAGACAGTTGGTACAGAGTGGTGCTGATGTTGACATGCGTAATGTCTGTGGCGAAACACCTCTATACTCGGCTGCTAGCAATGGCTGCATAGACGTTGTTCAGTTTCTTATTGAACATAACGCTGATGTCAATGCGTGTTGCAGGGCCGTAGCTGATGATAACTTACAACATGATGGTGGAACTTCTCCGCTTAGTGTAGCCAGTAAGAAAGGATATGCAGAAATTGTGAGATTACTGCTGACTAACAAAGCTGACAGTGAAATGAGAGATAGCTACGGTTGCACTGCTCTGTTTCGTGCAGCACAAAATGGACAAACCAGTGTTCTTGATGCTCTGATTGATCATGGAGCCGATGTTGATGCCATTACCTATAATCGTCGGTCACCACTTTGTCAAGCAGCCGTTCAGGGAAAGATAAACACGGTGAAGATATTACTGAGAAATAATGCTAATTTCACCTGCACTGAAGGCGACTGTGCATATACGCCTACATTTGTGGCAGCTTTGTGTGAACATGAGGTGGAAGCAATATTGCAACTAATGATTAACTATGATGCATATGAAGGTCCCGTCAGACACTGTGATACTTACTTAACATTGGTGTATGCAGCGTACAGTGGTCGCCTCAGTGTCGTGAAGATTCTTGCTGAACACGGTTTTGACGTCCACGAGCGGACGTATAACAGCTTTGAAGCGGCAGACGTTGCTGGCTACTACGGACATGTCAACATCGTAAGCTTCTTAAATAATGTGTCTCAAAGCAGAAGTTTAACCAATACGTTACAAAAGTGTATTATCACTAGCATTACAGACGACAACACTGACTGTTGCTGCAACACAGCACTCCATTTAACGACTGATGTGCAGCAGATGAGGTCGTGGCTCGAGAAGGGAGCTAATATAGAGGCTGAGAATGTCATCGGATTGCGGCCAATCCACTGCGCTGTAAGAACCGGAATTGTTGAGTTGGTTGAATTACTGATTCAACACGGTGCAAATGTTGACGCCGAAGATGTGTTTGGCAACAGACCACTGCACGACGCAGTTTCTCATGGACTGGATGTTGTACAGCTGCTGATTCAAAGTGGAGCAAAGTTGGACGTTCAAAACACCGACGGCAAAACACCGCTACACATCGCAGTTGAACGTCAACTATCTGACGTCATCAGATTGTTGTTCGAGAAACATGCTGACTCTACACTAACTGATGTTTGGCGAAATACTCCACTTCACTACTTGTGTCCTAACATGCTTACGCGTGATGCATTTAGTAAATGCAGTATAGAACATACAAACAGAGATCAACACATGTCAACCGAGAATGCTTTGGACATAACTACCAAGAAAATTATGGATTATTTAAAATACAATGTCATTGGCAACCAAGCAGATACTAATCCAGGGTATGTGGATCGTTATGGAAACACGTTGCTGCATTGTGCAGTCGGTGTGTTCGGACACCTTAAAATGCACAGGGTTAGTGCTGATGTAGAGGAAATTGTTGACTTTTTGGTAGAACGTGGCGCCGATATAAACGCTCAGAACGACGACGGACTCACGCCGCTGCATGTAGCTCGAGGAGAAGAAGCAACGAAGGCATGTTTGAAACATGCTGATGATCAAAGTTTCACTGTTGCAGACAAAAGGGGTCGTAATTTTTGGCATCTGCTTTTTCTTTTGCACGATAGAAACGAGGTCGAACTTGCAATAATTATACAACCTCTATTGTTCGAATCAGAGGCGAAATACCGTGTCGATGACTTAGACAGGACTCCTTTGCATTACGCATGCATGAGAAGAAGCAATTCACCTGGTGTATGCAAATGGTTGGCAACAAAATTTGTCAATTCATTTGATAAGAAGCATATCAAGAAGCAAGACAAATTTGGTCGAACTGCGTTGCATTATGCTGCAATAGCCAACAATAAGGAGATCATGGACTCGTCGGTTATGAGAGACGTTGGCACAGTCCGAGATAAGTTTGGAAAAACAGCTGAACACTACACTGTCGTCTGCCATAACTATAGCGTGAAGCTTGCTGCCTTGCGGTTATTCAAGACCTCAAATACTCTAGCCAGGAAGTTTAGCTCAACGGCACTTTGCATACAGCGGTGTTTTTTTGATGAAAGTCAGTCTCGCGAGAGCTACAAAGCAGAAATGCAGGCACTCGTTAACGAATTAAGAGGAGAAAGCGACACATCGTTCGTACTCAACTCGCATAACGGGTGTCATGTAGATTACTACGACATTTGTTGTAAAGTAGAAGCATCTAATGAGCATACGCGCAAACAGAAATGGTTTAAGCGTAATAACAATGCAACTTCACTTCTGTCGCCGCCGACTCTATGTGAGGCAATCACAGAGCAGGTAAAAAACTCAATGGATTACTTAGCTGTCAAAATAGCAAAAAAGGAACACCGGTTTGCTTGCAAAGTAGTTATGGTTGGTAGTGCACACGAACGAACAGAAATCGGATTCTGCGACGAGTTTGATTTCAGTTTCGTGTTAACTAAACTAAGCAAAAGCTGCAAAGTCTGTCCTTCACCAGAATCACCGCCCGGCTTTGTGATGCTGAAAGCTGCAACGAAAGTGTATGACGAAGAGCTATTCGATAGCAACGGAATTTTAGATACTAGAATCACAAAGTTTCATTTCGAAATTCTTGTGAAGCAAATCTTGTCGTCAGTGACGTTCTGTGAGGCGACGGGCTTTGAGTTTGTTGATCCCGCGCAGGATTTCAGTTTGCCACGTGGAACAATATCAACAAAGCTCCATACACACATTAAACTGAAATTCACAGAACCAGTGAACGGATGTCATGTACCACATTCCATATCAGTGGACATAGTTCCAGTACTTGTTATCGACGACTGGTGGCGAGAATACATTCACAAAGGAGAATATTGTGAAAAGGGCGACTGTCTCATTGTGTTCACACAACCGCAACTCAAGTATCCGTGGATATCGGCTGGACAGAGCCACATGGATTCATATCGTTTGCTCCAGCAGAAAGCAGACGGTTGCGTCACTGTCCTAGTGTCATCAAAGCTGCCTATAAGGTTGTCAAGCGAATGTCCAAGTACTTCTGTCAGTACGAGTTCTTCTCATCGCACGTCATAAAGACGGCTCTATTGTGGTGCATGGACGACGAGGGTGTCGAAGTCGACTATTCGTCCTTACATGACAATGATGAGATTGAAGGAGATGAACTGTTGCGATGGGTTCAGAAAATCATTCGTCGTTTGCTGTGCTTTGCTGCACAGGATTACGTTCCTTCGTACTTTCTGCCAAAGTGTCACCAACCAGTGTGGTTGGAGGAAAGATACCTCAAAGAGTTCCACGTGCGTCTGTACAAACATGGGTTGCAATACAAGGATCTCTTTAGTCTCAACGAACAACAGTCGCGGGACACGCAGCTGCAGAACATTAAGTACACGTACACGTTCTTATTTAGTCACGTAATGTACTGGACTGTTATGTCAGATGCTGATGAACTGACACTGTTTGTTCCGTCCGAAATTAACCCGCTGACTGAAAAAAACAATGTCACAACTCTGCTTCCTGCCAATTCAAGCAGCACATTAAAACGTGACTGATTAAATGGCGTTTTTATGCTGTATATAGCCTATTGCTGTCTCAACGACGCCGATGATGTCAAAATTGTTGATCTGTTTGGAAGGCACGGTGCAGCAGTTATTTTGAAGTTTATGCGGACTATGTTTAATGGACTTCATTGAAATAATGTTGCAATGCGTTACAACGCGGTTCCTATGGAGCGAAATAAATTTATTGATTCTCTGTCACAGTGTGTATCCAAGAAGTCGTTCCATGTCGTTTTACTGCAGGGTCCATATGTATCGTATTTCCATTTCGTGAACACTCTCTGTAATTCACGAAGTAAATCAATCCTGAAGTTCCCATTTTCCATCATCCGACAGTTTAAGGGTAAGGCACATGACTAGAAGAACCAGTTCACTACCAGACCATTGTGCCATTGCAATATCGTCTACTGTGACGAGTTTGTAAAACAGCAGTTGGCCATGCCGGTGCACTTATGATTGGCATAGTGGGCTTCACACAGCGTCACATGTCGACTTTGGAGGCGACTGACGGAACGCCAACTATATCTCCGTAAATATCAGCGATCTATTTGGACCAAGAACCTGTCTAGCCATTTATGCAAGCGTCGCTCTCAGTAGCTTTTTGGTGCCAATCTGCGGCAGCGCACCTGTGTCAATCGGAGGCTCCGATACCGCAGTACAGAGGCCAAAACAGGTTGATGGACTGATGTGCTGTCTAACCTCACAAAGTCGGTCCACATTGCTCTTTGTGTCAATCGTGTCGTCTACACCGTGGCCTATATTTTACTACACGCTTAACAGGTACTTCCGTGAGGATTTGGCGTATGATTGGAGTAAACATAGGATGTATAGCCTATCCACTTACAGCTTTAAGATTCATCTCAGTAGCAAAGTGAATGAGAGGGTGAAAACATTAGCTAATGATTTATACAGCACTGAATGCTGAATGGGCGGACCTAAATAAGGATAAAAATATTCGCGAACTGTAACATTCTGACACCGAAGTCTATCAAAACAAAGTAAAAGTCTACAAGTCTGGGTGATGTTGTTCTACTTATTCACACACTTGACTGGTGATCAACTTATTGGCCAAGTTATTGATTGGTGTGACCTACTGTGATATGCTGATAACAGCCGGTCGCTAGGATTATTGTACTGGTGCAAATTGCTCTCTCACAATGACCAGACTACGAAGCCTTGGATGTTTCTACTGTGTCTGTAGTTTCGGCATTCGGCGGCTTACGTGACCGGGCGCCTAGTGTCAAGGCACGCAAGCTATGGCAAGACGTCACCCGTCAGCTCCAGCTTTCGTCCGACCACCCAATGCACGTGGTGACCGAGTGAACCCGTGATGATGACGTACGGATGAAGGAAGATGAGATCATGGCACGAGTCAACGGAGTGACAACGAGCAAAAAACCACGCAACCTCCGACGGTGTCGAGATGAGCAAATGAACGTGGGCGGTGAGATTTCTAACTGAAACTTATTTTTAATGTCAAATATTACCTAAACACTTCTGTCTGGATTGAGTGAATGAGTGAGCAAGTATAGTTAAATGTCCCACCCAAAAGGTCATTTCGGAAGCGTTCGTCTGCCTCGATGATATTGTTTTGTTGGAGTGCTTTATATCTGGCATTCAGAAATTCAGCTGAAAATATTAATTTATTTTTCAATATCAATTTCGTATTCATACACAATAGCATTAGTAATACTAAAATAAATAGCAGATAAAAACGGTAAAAACCGCAGAAAACACAAAAAGAAACATTCACTTCATATTGTAAGCCCTAAATATTGTTTTAGGCAAATATTATCCTATAGGTAAAATCGTTCTGCAGATTTCAGAATAGGCTATTATCCATGCACATTTGTGCCAAGTATTTGCAACCCGTTGTTATGCTGTACATTGATTTGTCTTTTCTCTGGCATTTCTGACAACTACCCTAACAATACACCATGATCGACTATTAAGTAAGTATGCAGCATTTATTACGGGCCTGACAGGAGTGACTTTCCTTTCTACAGAAGTTTATTGGTCGATCAGAAAAAAAACTGAGTGAATTAACCACAGAGAACGTCAAAGTGATCTGTCCCTCAAAACTGTTTAAATTTCACTTGATTAGCTCACAGAGCAAACTCTGTGCACATTGACAATTGCCTTCCTGGATCAGTGCACGCTGACTAGACGGAAAGGCGATGTATTGCAGCAGCATTATTAGGCCTATATTTTTCTCGATCTGTGCTGTTTTAGCTGTGGAAAAGTCGCCAGCGTCGCCACTACATCATTGGCTGCGAGTCACTCAGAGAATGATGTACAAGTTCGCTGTGTTGACGTACGGCGTTCTTCACGACAGCGCGCACCGCAGACAAGTGGATCACTCACTCATGTCGCCGATCAACGTGGTCGAAGCGCTGCGCACTCTACACCTGCATCAAACGTCTGGTAATGGCCCCAACGCTGACTGTCTACCGTCGACGGCAAAGCTTTTCCGGTTAATACACCCGCGACTTGGAACCTTCTGCCTCACAACGACGTCTCAGCATCATCATCTTCTTGACTCATCCCACCATCATCTCAGAACATTCTTGTTTCAGCATTCCGTATGTTCTTAGCGATACGATAGAGTTCTCATAATTCGGAATAGGTTTGGTTGCACACTATAAGAATGATAAGAATGAGTGAGGTTTAACGCCCCTTCCGACAGAATGCAGATCATTTCGGAAGTGGTCTTCTGTCTTGAAGATATGGTATTGTTGGAGTGCATTAAATATAGTATTCAGAAATTCAGCTGAAGACGGGCCTTGTAAGTGACTAAGATAGAACATGCAAGAAATATAGATCGACCTACTGAATAAATCAGTGATTGATTGATTGATTCATTATCGGTTATTTCATTCATCTGCCTATGTATTTATCTTTGTAGTCTACTTATCCTTAACTTCTTTCAGTCATAAATTTATTGACGACTTCTGGCATATTTACTGTCCACATTCTGTTAATTAATTACCGTTCGTTTAGATTGTTGGTGCAAATCGGTATGTCACAATGACCCGCAGACTATACTTGGCATTGCTTGTTGCATACTCTGCCTGTAGCTTTGGCATTTTGCGGCTTACATGACTGGACGCCGGGTGTCGTCGCTCGCGATCTACGTAAAAACGTCATCTCCGGCCTTCCTCCGACCACCAACTGCACATGGTGACCGAGTGAACCCGCGATGATGACGTACGTGCGAGCGAAGGAACAGGAGGTCTGTTGAAGAGTCAACGGAGAGACAATTACGAGCGAAACACAACGCAACCTCCGACGGTATCCAGAGATGAGCAACTGAACGTGGGAGGTAGGCTATGATTTCAAACTAAAACTTATTTTTTTTGAAAATGTAAGATATTACCTGAACGCTTCTGTCTGAATTGAGTGAGTGAGCGAGTAAAGTTAAATGTCCCACCCAACAGTGTGTCGGTCATTTCGGAAGCGATCGTCTGTCTCGAAGATGGGCTATTGTTTTGTTGGAGTGCTTTGCTATGCTATGCTATGCTAAAACGTCAAGATTAGGGCGACGTAAGTGCCAGAGCACAACAAGGGCGCCTAACAATGTAGTGTCAGTTAAAAGCACGATCGAATAAAAATGTCTTCAGTTGTCGTTTAAAAACAGCAGCAGAATGAACGCGACGAAGCGGTGGTGGCAGT
>Ga0209568_1000286_pt1 | contig 17570 bp, 13 predicted proteins | sample WorMetOlspDAHAB2_FD_187406 | JGI IMG/M metagenome (GOLD analysis project Ga0209568, IMG submission 187406) | Marine gutless worms symbiont microbial communities from Max Planck institute for Marine Microbiology, Germany - Olavius sp. DAHAB.2... ...
ACAAGTGATTTATTCGAAAAGCAACAATTTTTGAAAATAAAACATTTTTTTCTTATTTTTATTAAAATTTACTTAACCCAAGTTTAACGATTCTCCTAGAAAGATTTACACTTTCTTTCACTACGTTTAGGATTAAATAATTATTTTATGCCCCTAATTTCTCTTGAACGATTGTTTGAAAACAGAAATTCCCACTAATCACCTTTCCCCCAAGCATGTTTGATATAAAGACGATTTGTCCAAAGATATTCAACACCAGAAAAGAGCGTGTAAAAGGCGGCAATTAAAACAATATAAAAACTAATATTTTGAATACAGATTAAGGAAAGAGCTCCCCATGCATAGGGAATCATTAAAATGAGAATAAGAAAAATGGCAAGACCTTGTACAATTGCTTTAACTTTGCCACTAACACGAGCTGCCAAAGCCACCCCTTTTAAAGCACACAATGTACGTAATGTACTAATCATAGCATCTCTATAGATAAAAGTAAAAACTAGTAATAGGGGTAATCGAACAAACCCTTGAGTCAATGTAAGAAGGATGGTAAGTCGTGTAATGCTATCTGCCATGGGATCTAAAATTTTGCCCAATTCTGTCACAGTATTATTTTTACGAGCTAAGTAACCATCTAAAAAATCTGAAAGCTCAGACAAAATGAGCAAAAAAAGTAATATAAAAGGAAGAAAATAGAGTGAAATCCCCAATTGTTTATAGTTTAAATAAAGAACAAAAAAGATAGGGCTAATAAAAATCCTCCCTATCGTCAAAAAAAGAGGTAATTTCATAAATATAACTTTTCAAAAATCATGTTCAAAACAACTGTCCCCTTTATTACTATCTAGCTTAAAATTTTTCTTCCTCTTTAACCAATGTCAATTGTCCACAAGCTGCTACAATATCCTTTCCTTTAGTATAGCGCCAAGTATTTCTTACCCCTCCATCGAAAAGGATGGTGCGAAATATTTCAATGCTTTTTTTCTCTGGTCGTTTTAAATGCACTCCCGATATAGGATTAAAGGGAATTAGATTCACACAACAACACTCATCTTTTAATAATCTAACCAATTCATATGCTTGTTTTCTTCTGTCATTAACCCCTGAAATAAGCACATATTCATAGGTAATGTTTCGTTTGCTCCGTTGCGCATAATTACGAACAGAATGGAGAATATCTTTCAAAGGATATTTGCGGGCAGAGGGAACAATTTTTTGACGTAGAGCTTGATTGGGTGCATGAAGAGAGAGTGCGAGATTAATATACACCTTTTCCTTTGTAAAATTTTCGATACCTGAAATGATACCTACCGTTGAAAGTGTAATCTTTCTAGGAGAAATACCAAATAGTTTGGGACAAATCAAAATTTTCAATGCCTGCACCACAGAGTGGTAATTGTCAAAGGGTTCTCCCATTCCCATAAAGACAATATGGGTCACAACCCTATTTTGTTTAAGTAGATAGGAATGAATCTGTACAACCTGTTCGACAATTTCCGCTGCACTTAAATTGCGTTTCAAACCATTCTGTCCAGATGCACAAAAAGCACATCGCGCAGCACACCCCACCTGAGAAGAAACACATACCGTACGCCGTTCTTCAGAACACAATAACACCGATTCAATCTTATCACCTTCAGGTAATTGCCACACAAACTTCACCGTTTCATTATCACAAGATCTTTTCACATCATTTAGCTTTAGTAAATTTAATTTAACTTTGTGGGTAAAAACATCTTTAAGAGTTTGCGGAATGTTCCCCATGGTTGCATAATCAGTAATACCCTTTCGATAAACCCAATGGGATAACTGTTCTTTGCGATAGGGCGCCTCCTTTTCTTGTAGAATGCATTCCTCGAGCTCTTTTTCTAAAAGTCCACAAAACTCTCGCATAATATTTCCTATTTTTGCACTATTATTCCATAGAAGATAATTTTTTCCTATTAACCACTCTTCTAATAAAAAGTTAAAAGCGTGCTCACTTTTCAACAAATCATTGATAAACTCACACATTTTTGGGCTAAGCAAGGGTGTATTATACAACATGGATATGATATAGAGGTAGGAGCCGGCACATTTAATCCCTCTACCTTTTTACGCTGCTTAGGTTCCGAACCCTTCAATACCGTCTACGTGGAACCTTCAAGAAGACCTCAAGATGGTCGTTTTGGAGAAAACCCCAATCGTACCCAGCTTTTTCATCAACTTCAAGTAATTATGAAACCTTCGCCCTTAGACATTCAAAAAATATATTTGCAATCATTGGCGGCGATAGAAATTCATCTCCAAGAACATGATGTGCGTTTTGTTCATGATGATTGGGCATCTCCTACCCTGGGAGCCTGGGGACTAGGATGGGAAGTATGGCTCGATGGAATGGAAATTACCCAATTTACCTATTTTCAATCTATTGCAGGATTTCCCTTAGCACCAATTAGTGTTGAACTCACCTATGGTTTAGAAAGATTATGCATGATGGTACAAAACAAAAAGAACTGTTTCGACATACACTATAATGAAAACCTTTCTTATGGAGACCTCTATCATCATAATGAGATAGAATGGAGCCACTACAATTTTTATAAGGCAACAACACAACTATGGTTACGCCATTTTGAAGATTTTGCGCACGAAGCACAGATGATGGCGGAGATGAACTTACCTATTCCCGCCTATGATTTTGTCATGAAAGCTTCCCACGCATTTAATATGCTCGAAGCACGAGGTATTTTGTCCGTTACCGAACGTACTAGCTATATTGCACGTGTACGTGCTCTTGCAAAACTTGTTGCATCAAAATACCTACAATCTCTTGAAAAGAGAGGGTTTCCCCTCCTTAACCCTCCCCTAAAAAAACCAGTGCGCAAAAAAAATTTTCCAACACCTTCAGAGAGCTTCAACCCATGCGATAAAGAGGATTTCTTATTAGAAATTGGTTCCGAAGAACTTCCTCCATCTTTCGTCCCCGTTGGATGCCAAAATCTAAAAAATGCAATTACCACACTCTTAAAAAATCTCTCGTACGATTCTTTAACTATTTTTGGAACACACCGACGGTTAAGTCTAATAGTTAAAGGATTGGTTCTTGGAAAAAAAGGGGCCACTTGTCGTCATCGCGGCCCTACCATTTCAATAGCATTTGATAAGCAGGGAAACATAACAAAGGAGGGAAAAGGATTTCTTAAATCCCTCGGAATAGAGACTCTTGTTACTATAGAAAAGATCGAGCAAAGCTCTGTGCTTTCTATACAAAAAATTGGAAAAAGGGACTACCTCATGGCCGATGTCAAAGAGGAAAAGATTTCCACCTTTCATCTTCTTAGCCATGCTCTCCCACAACTTATTGCCAACCTCAACTTTCCTCAAAAAATGCAATGGTCCACAATCCATACAAGCTATGCACGCCCATTAAAATGGTATGTAGCACTATTTGGATCCCATGTCATTCCCTTTGAATTAGCTGAAATTACCTCTGGAAAACACTCTTGGGGACATGCACAAATAGATAATCATCCCTTTGCAATAAACAAGCCCTCCGACTATGTTGCACAATGTTTAGAACATTATGTGATGGTCACTATAGAGGACAGAAAAAGATCGATAGAAGAGCAGCTTAGTACAATTGAAAGAGAAACACAAACCATAGCGATCGAAAAAAAGCGAGTACTTTCTCAAGTACTTTTCCTCTCTGAGTGGCCCAGCCTACTCTATGGCTCTTTTGATCAAAGCTTTCTAGAAGCCCCACAAGAGTTGCTCATTTCCGAGATGGTACAACACCAAAAATACTTTCCCCTCCTTTCCTCCTCTAACAAAATGTTAGCTCCCCTCTTCGTTATTACTGCTGACAACATACCAAATAGCATCATCAAAGCAGGTAATCAAAATGTTTTATCGGCACGTCTTGCAGATGGCCTCTTCCTTTTTCATCAGGATTTAAAAAGCTCACTCGACGATTTTGTCAAGCAACTCAACACTATGATTTTGCAAAAAGATCTCGGTACAATAGCAGAAAAGATCTCTCGTATTAAAAAGTTTGCCACCATTCTCTCCAAAAAACTTAATTTAGGTGATGAAAATACTCTTTTGCGTGCGGCGGAGCTATGCAAGGCCGATCTCGCAACAGAACTTGTTCAAGAGTTTCCCAATCTTCAAGGCACAATTGGAAAATATTATGCTCTCCACCAAAAAGAGAAGAAAGAAGTCGCCATAGCCATCGAAGAGCATTGGCTGCCTACATATGAAAAAGGCCCACTTCCCTCATCTGCTTCTGGAATTATTTTAAGCTTAGCCGATAAACTTGACAACTTGATCAGCTACTTTCATGTAGGCCTAATACCCACCTCTTCAACCGACCCTTATGCCCTCCGTCGTCAAACTTTAGGAATCATCAAAATCCTTATAAAACATAAACTTAGCATAGATCTCTCTTCCCTCATCAAAGACCCTGTTCTCTTACAATTTATCATAGCACGTACAAAAGGAGTTTTTAAAGAGTATGGTTTTCGAAAAGATGAAATTGAAGCCTCTGTGCAAGGAGGGTGTGACCCTTATGATCAACACCTTAAAATAAAGGCACTACACACATTTCGCAACAGCACACATTTTACAAAGCTCCTTGAAGTATACAAAAGAGCAAAGGGACAGATCGAAAAGGAAATACAGAGCTCTCTTAACCCCAATCTCTTTACACACCCCTCTGAAAAAAACCTATACCATTCCCTCTCTTCTCTTCACGAACCCTTTATAATAAGCCTTACGCAAAAAGATTATCAATCTGCTTTTGCCTATCTCGCTCAACTACAATCACCATTAGCTACGCTTTTTTCCGAAGTACACATCCTCTGTGAAGAACCTAACATTCGCTCCAACCGCATTGCCCTCCTTCAAAAGCTCTGCTCCTATTTTACCGATCTTGTAGATTTTGGAAAAATACAACACAGCCCTTTTAACTCTAAAGCGCAATAAAGTTGAAATTGGTTTTTAAGAAAGAAGAAAATTTACTAAAAGTACTCAATTATGTAGAATGTAGGCGAAATTGTCCAATTTAAATATAGGAGATGTATAGTGGCTGTTCCACGTAATCGACATTCAAATGCACGAAAAAACATGAAAAGATCCCATCATGCTAAAAAAAAGAAAAACATTTCATTCTGTTCAAACTGCGCAAGCACGCACCTTCCCCATAAAATCTGCATGTTCTGTGGATTTTATGGAGAACGCCAAGTGTATGTAGAAAAAGATGAGAAATAAACCTCCGATATTAGGAATCGATCTTTTAGGGGGTAATCAATATTCTTTCGAATATGTTCTCGCAACATTGCAATGCTTGTATACTATTGAAGCTCCATTTCAACTTGTTCTCTTTGTTGAGCACGATATTATTTTCGATTTGAAGAAAGAACTGAAGTTTCTTCAAAGGACGAGTGACAAACAATGTGATCTATTTGCTGTAAAAGAGGTTATTCATATGCATGATCACCCTCTTCATGTTGTGCGCAAAAAGAAAGATTCCTCCATGTGTTTAGGAATTCGTTTGCTAAAAAAAAAAAAGATTAACGCCCTTATTTCTACCGGTAATACAGGAGCATTAATTGCTGCTGCTAAAATGCAGCTTTCTATGATAAAAAATATTTCAACATTGGCACTGATGGCATTACTTCCCACCAAACGAGAATTGGTAGCAGTCATCGATGTAGGAGCAAATATCTATTGCACTTCACAACAATTAATGCAATTTGCGCAGATGGGAGTAGCCTATCAAAAAAGTCGTGGTATTAAAACTCCTTCCATAGGTCTTCTCAATATTGGTCGAGAGAAAAGAAAAGGGCGCGAGGAGTTTAAAGAAACCTATAAAAGGCTTCTGAATTGTCCTGAATTTGTAGGAAATGTAGAGGGGAAGGAAGTCTTTTCAGGAGATGTTCATGTACTAGTTGCCGATGGATTTGCGGGAAACATTTTTTTGAAAACATCGGAGGGAATTGCCTCTTTTATTCTAGACATCGTATCTCATTCCTCTAAGCACTTATTGAAAAAGTTAGAAACACATCTCTACCCTATAGAATGCTGTGGGGCAATCGTATGTGGAGTAGATGAAATGATCATGAAATGCCACGCAAACTCTACTCCCGAAATAGTAAAACATAGTGTGCAAAGGGCTATTCATCTCGTTCAACACTCTTTTATAGAAAAAATTCAGCATTACTCTGTTTGGACGCTCTAATAAAAAAACCAGGTAACTATTCAGGGGGGGTAATAGCTTGGGCTGTCCCTGAATGGCTCGTGCAAGAGCTTCCCAAATTTCCCAACCTTGTTTACGTGCTGTAGAAATATAGCTACGTATACGGCAGAATATTTCGCCTCCAGAAAATTTTCGGAAACCTCCAGAGATCTTTTGCTTTAGCTTTGCCATTGTTAGTGAAGGGGTCACTTTTAGATTCCCGTTGACACTATATGTTCTTCACCAATTCAAGTAGAAAAGTTCTGGATTTTATAAAGTAGATAGACGATTCATAAGAAGAGCATCAGCAAGAATAAGAGCTGTCATAGCTTCAACAACAGGAACAGCTCGAATAGCCAAGCAGGGGTCATGACGAGAGCCTTGAGGAAATTGTAGGGTCTGTTTTTCCCCTGAAGTATTAACGGTTTTTTGAGACTTCCCAATACTCGAAGTGGGCTTAAAGGCAACGCGAAAGATGAGAGGAAGTCCCGTAGAGATGCCGCCAAGAGTACCGCCAGCATGGTTTGTCTCCGTAATCACATCTCCTTTATCATTCAAGGCAAAGGGATCATTATGTTCAGATCCCTTCATATGAGAAGAAGCAAAACCTAAACCTATTTCAAATCCCTTGGAACCAGGCAGTGTCATCATAGCTTTAGCAAGGTTAGATTCCAATTTTTCATATACAGGATCCCCTAAGCCAACTGGTAAATATTCTGTACAACACTCAACGATACCACCTAAAGAGTCTTGCTCTTTTTGAGCTTGTACAATTCTTTTTATCATCTCTTTGCTAGCAAATGCACTAGGACAAAAGATCGGGCTAGAGCACAGAAATTGCAGGTCTCTCTCCTTAATCGTAATGTCTCCAATGGCATAAATATATGCGACCGGATTAATCCCATGGAGGCGAAGAAATTTTTTAGCCACCGCACCAGCAGCAACACGACAGGCAGTCTCCCTCGCTGAAGAACGCCCCCCACCTCGATAATCATAGAGTCCATACTTTGTAAGATAGGTGAAATGAGCATGACCAGGTCGTAAAAGATCTTTGATAGGTTCATATTTAGAAGAATCTTGATCTCTATTGAAGATAATGATGGAGATAGGAGTGCCGGTGGTTTTTCCTTTAAATATGCCAGATAGAATTTCAGCAAGATCTTTTTCTTTACGCTGCGAAGTGTAGGAAGTCATTCCTGGAGAGCGCTTCAAAAGCTCTCGATTGATATCTTTTTCATAAAGATCGATTCCTGCAGGACAACCGTCGATCACAACACCAATGGCTTTACCATGAGACTCTCCCCAAGTTGTACAACGAAAAAGCGTGCCAAAACTATTACTTCCCATGGATTTTTGCAAATTTACAAATTTGAGTAACAATCTCCCCTCTCTTCATTTGTGTGATATCGATAATTTCCGCCCCCAGTTTGCGGTACACTTCATCCCTTTCATTGAACATGTGATCAAAGGAAGAATCGGGATTATTAGGATCTAAAAAAGCGGGATAAGGATGTTGGGTAAAAAGACGCTGTTTAAGAAGCTCTTTCTCATAGAAAAGATAAAAAAGATGACTCTTTTTTTTTAAAGCTTCCACATTTTCATAAATAAGCATAGATCCACCACCTACAGCGATAACAGATCTTTGAAGATCCTGAAGGGATTGAATTACCTCATATTCAAGAAAACGAAAATCTGCAGGACCTAGTTCTTTATAAATTTCATAGCAAGAGAGATGTTCTTTCTGATTCATATGATATAGCTCTTCGACAAGGTAGTCGGTGTCAATAAAGGCCCGTTTCATCCTCTTAGCGATACATTTGCCCAATGTTGTTTTCCCACATCCTTTGATTCCAAAAAGGACGATATTCAAGATATGACCTCAATTTTTGCACCCAATCGTTGCATATCCATTGCAAAGGTGGGGTAGGTTTTTTGTATACATTCTACACCATTGATACTACTTTGCCCCTCTGCTCCTAAGGCTGCTACTGTAAGGGACATAGCAATGCGGTGGTCATAGTGACTCTCTAAATGAGCCCCTTTAAGTTTCGAGTGATGGACAATGAGTCCGTCCTCTCTTTCTTCTATAGCAGCTTCCATCTTTTTAAGCTCGTTAGTTATGGCATGAATGCGATCACTCTCTTTTTTACGAGCAATTGCCCCGTTATAGATCTCCGTTTTTCCCTCAGCAAAACATCCTATGACTGCTAAAATGGGAAGAGCATCAACATAATCATTCACATCAAACCTTTTTCCGTATAAGCCCCCCCTTTTGACATGCAAAGAGCTGTTTTTTGCAAAGAGAGTAGCCCCCATATGAGATAGTGTATGAATGATTTTTTTGTCCCCCTGTACATCAGTAGGATCTATATTATCTATCGTAATAGCAGAGTGCGTGATGAGGGCTGCAGCAAGAGGAAAGGCCATAGAACTACAATCAGAGGGAATAGTATACTGAAATCCTTTATAATGGCTATTTCCATAAATATAATAATATTCATAATTCGAACGTCTATATGGTATTCCAAGAAAATTTAACCATTGAAGGGTTAGATCAATCCATGGTCTCTCTCCAGGAGAGTGCACAAAAAGCTCTGTTGATTTTGTAGAAAAAGAGGAGGCGATGAGAAGCGCTGAAACAGGTTGAGAATCGTTTCCCTCAAGTTGCGCTCTTCCTCCATGTAGAGGACCTTTAATGATAATAGGAGCATAACCATCTAACCTACTGCTCGTGGCAAAAACATCTAATTGAGATAGTGCAGATAGGAGAGGTTGTATAGGACGATTATGGCGAATGGAAATATCTCCTGTAATGACAGTATAGGAGGGGATAAGAGCTGCCATTGCTCCAATCAACCGAAGTACAAGACCTGAATTGCCAGCATCGATAACATCTTCTGCAAAAGGGGGGCGAGGGCCAACACCTATAATCTCTAATTTATGCGGAAAAGTTTGCACTTTCCCACCAAAATGCTGAATCGCTTGGATCATAGCAGCACTGTCTGCAGAATGGAGATAGTTGTAAATCGTCGTTTTGCCCTCCCCCATTAGAGCAAATAAGAGAGCTCGTAGAGTATGAGACTTAGAAGGAGGAGGAGTGATATTCCCAGAAATTATGCTAGGGCGTACGATAAACTTCATTAAAAACAAACTCTTCGATCATCCAGTAGATAACCTCATGTAAAAGATTTTTATCGATCGTAATGCAATAACTCCCTTTGTACGTAAGAACGCTTCCTATATCTTTTAAGATCACAAAACGAGGACACCCTTTCTCTGCTTTTTTATCGATTGACATGGTTTCTACCATTCCATTCATCGTGACCTCTTTCGAAAGAGTAAGGGAAAAGCCTACTTTTCTTATAAGATGACAGATAGCCAGAAAACTTTTTCTACTGAGATAGCCCATTTTGTGACTAATAAGACTTTCGATAATGATTCCAATGGCTAAAGCTTCTCCATGGGATATGCGATAGGACTCTACCTTTTCAATAGCATGACCAATAGTATGTCCAAAGTTTAAGATATGTCGCACTCCTATTCCTAGAAAATCAGCATGAACGATGTTCTGTTTCACCATACAGCTCTTTATAATGATACTTTTCAAAAAAATCAGATCTTGCTGTTGCCATTTATCAAAATTGTTAGCAATTTTATAAAATAGGGAAGAGTCGTAAACCAATCCATATTTAATGATCTCAGCAACTCCATTACGTAGCTCTTCTTTAGGAAGGGTATCGAGCATGGAGAGGCTAAGAAAGGTCGAATGAGGAGGATAGAGCGCTCCGATGAGATTTTTGCCATATTTGAGATTGATACCAGTTTTTCCACCAATAGCAGCATCCACCATACCCAACAAAGAGGTAGGAACCGTAAGATATTGGATACCACGACAATAGGTTGCCGCAACAAAACCTCCTACATCTGTGACAACCCCCCCTCCTATAGCGATAAGACATGTATCATATCCACACTGCTGCACACACATCGCATCTTCAATTGTCTCCTTTGTTTTGCGATTTTTCGCACCTTCTCCCACTTCAATGGTAATGAGAAAGGAGTGACATCCTCCTCTTTTCATAAAATTAAGAAGGGAATAACCATAAAGAGAGGCCACTTTTTTGTCGCTTATTATCACAAATTGGCTTCCTATCTTATGGCAAGTTGTAAGAAACTCTTCTGTTTTGAATAGATCGTGAACAAAATAGAAATAGGTTACGCTTTTTTTAAGTTTGTACTTAAAAACCTTTTTCATTCAAAATAAAATTCGTGGTTTGTGATGGTTGATAATATACCATTGTAACGATAAGGATTGTATTAAAAAAAAGCAATTCATGACAAAGTTTTTGCATTTCATCTTTTTTATTAAGTATGTTACAATTTTTGTTCCAGCTCATAAAGGAAATGAACATGGGTAGAGTGATAAAAAGGATACCGAAAAATTACGATGGAAATAGACCTACCGGTAGGCAAATCCGTGAATTGCTTCCTAAAATTTTGGGCAAACTTTCAAATCAATATCATGAAAAATTCTATCAACTTGTATGGGACTGGCCCAGTATAGTAGGAGAACAAATAGGAAAGATGACACGAGCGGTGAGCTATGAATCGGGCATTTTGAAGGTCTATGTGAGCAATTCAACCCTTTATAGTCTACTTGTCGAACATGAAAAACCAAGGCTTATAAATATATATAAAAAAAAATTTCCCAAGGCATGTTTTCGAGACATCTTCTTCAAAATAGGAATAGTATAACGTAGGAAATTATGAAGATGACAAAAGATAAACAGAGCACAAAACAAGAATATTCTGCCAGCTCTATCACTGTTCTTGAAGGCTTGCAAGCAGTGCGAGAACGCCCTGGAATGTATATTGGGGATACCCAAATAAATGGTCTTCATCAACTCGTCTATGAGGTGGTTGATAACTGTATCGATGAGGCAATGGCAGGCTATTGTTCTTCCATTCAGGTGACCATCCACCCAGATAATTCCGTTTCTGTAGAGGATAATGGTCGCGGGATCCCCGTTGATAGGCATGAAAAAGAATCGAAAAAACAAAGGCGTGATGTTTCTGCTTTAGAGGTTGTGATGACCATCTTACACGCCGGAGGTAAGTTCGATAAAGACTCTTATAAGGTTTCTGGAGGTCTTCATGGAGTTGGGGTCTCTTGTGTAAATGCTCTGTCTGAGAAAATGCATGTTGCAGTGCATAAAGATGGGGTGATCTATGTCCTAGAGTTTTCTAAGGGAAAGGTAACCTCTCCTCTACAACAATTTGGATCTACCGATAAACGGGGAACAAAGATCACCTTTACTCCTGACAGATCTATCTTCGATGTCACGGAATATGATCACAATATTTTACTCAAACGTCTTCGAGAATTGGCTTTTTTAAATCGAGGTGTTCACGTTGAGTTTCGTGATGAACGTGATGAAGAGGGAGAAGATATCACCTTTAATTTTAAGGGTGGAATCTCTTCATTTGTCTCGTATTTGAATGAAAACAAAAATGTACTGTTCACTAAACCTATCTATATTAAAGGGGAAAAACAACTGCATGATGGTCCTCTTGAATTTGAGGTAGCCCTTCAGTGGAATAATTCCTATTCGGAAGCAATCTATTCTTATGTAAACAATATTTCGACTCGTAATGGTGGCACCCATGTGTCAGGATTTTCCTCTGCACTCACCCGCTCACTTAATCAATATATCAAAAATAATAATCTATTAAAAAATAGCAAGGTAAATGTCAATGGAGAGGATATGCGGGAAGGCTTAACGGTGGTTTTATCGATTAAAATTGCCAATCCTCAATTTGAAGGTCAAACCAAACAAAAGCTAGGAAATAGCGAAGTCTCCTCTGTGGTACAACAAATTGTTGGGGAAGAATTGTCTACATATTTATCCGAAAATCCTCAAATTGCCCGCACCATTATCGACAAAGCTATCTTAGCAGCACAAGCACGAGAAGCTGCAAAAAAGGCGCGAGAGCTCACTTTACGCAAGACGGCTCTTGATAGCGGAAGGTTACCGGGCAAATTGAGTGATTGTCAAGAAAAGGATCCGCAAAAATGTGAAATCTATATTGTCGAAGGGGATTCTGCAGGTGGATCTGCAAAAATGGGACGAGACCGTCGCTTTCAAGCTATTTTGCCTATTCGAGGAAAGATTTTAAATGTGGAAAAAGCCCGCCTGCAAAAGGTGTTGCAAAATGAAGAAGTAGGCACCATGATTTCCGCTTTTGGATGTGGTATTGGATCTGACAACTTCAATATAGACAAAATCCGTTATCACCGCATCATTATTATGACGGATGCCGATGTCGATGGCTCCCATATTCGCACCCTATTATTAACCTTTTTCTACCGACATATGCCCGCCCTTATCGAAAATAATTTTATCTACATTGCCCAACCTCCTCTCTACCGTATTATGAGAAAGAAGGCAAGCCATTACATCCATTCCGAAAAAGAGATGGACAAATATCTTCTTAACCAAGGGCTTGGCGACCTCTCTCTTAAATTCCCATCATATGATCAAGTATTTAACAAAGAGAGGTCGGAACAGCTTCTTTGCACAATTTTAGAAGTGGAACATTTTATTACATCTATCGAAAAAAAGGGAGTCCCCTTTCGTACATTTTTATCGGAAAAAAATGAAGAAGGACTTTTTCCACGATTTCAAGTCATGCTATATGGAAAACATCTATTTATCCATTCAAACGAACAATTTGAAGAAATAAAAAAACAGTATGAAGAGAGGACACACAATGAATGGAATGGAGAGAAGCAACCCTCCTATCAAACACCATTTACATCGGTAGAACTCTATGAAGAGGGAAAATTGAAAACGCTGAAAGAGAAATTGGCTCAATATGGTCTCGTCTTAAAAAATTATATTAAGACACAGGAAAAACTTCTCGACGTGATAAGTGAAGAGGGTATAACAACCCCCATCTATACCCTAAAAGAGTTAATGGAATTTCTACGACAAAAAGGGCATGCTGGAATTGAAGTACAACGTTATAAGGGGCTTGGAGAAATGAATGCTGACCAATTGTGGGAAACTACCATGGACCCCATAGCACGTACTTTGGTTCAAGTAACGATGCCAGATGCCATGGCAGCTGATCATATGTTTACGATGCTTATGGGCGATGAGGTAGCGCCTAGACGTGCTTTTATCGAAACCTATGCACTTTCTGTTAAAAATTTAGATATTTAATGAGGAGAAGCGATGTCCTACACTGAAGGCGAAACAGTTATCCCAAGAAATGTAGAAGAGGAGATGAAGGAGAGCTATTTACGCTACTCCATGTCTGTCATTATTGCACGAGCATTACCCGATGTACGAGATGGATTAAAACCTTCACAAAGACGCATCCTTTATGCAATGCGTCAACTTAACCTAAGTCCAGGGGCAAAACATAGAAAATGCGCAAAAATCTGTGGCGACACTTCAGGAGACTACCACCCTCATGGTGAAACAACGATCTATCCCACATTGGTACGTATGGCGCAAGATTGGATTATGCGCTATTGCCTCGTTCAGGGACAGGGCAATTTTGGATCCATCGATGGGGACCCCCCTGCAGCGATGCGCTATACCGAAGCTCGTTTGACAAAATCCGCAATAGCCCTAATGGAAGATCTCGATAAAGAGACCGTAGAATATATTTTAAACTATGATGAAACAAAAAAAGAACCCTCTGTTTTTCCTGCAAAATTTCCCAACCTTCTCTGTAACGGCTCTTCTGGAATTGCTGTAGGAATGGCAACAAATATTCCTCCCCACAATTTAAATGAGTTGGGCAAAGCTACTCAGATGGTTCTCGACAACCCAAATATGACAATAGAAGAGATCATGCAGGTAATGCCAGCTCCCGACTTTCCAACAGGGGGAATGATCTGTGGAAAAAGTGGAATTAAAGAGGCCTTTTATACGGGACGTGGCAAATTGATTATACGTGGATTGATCCATATCGAAGATCACGAACAGAAAGGAAGTGATAGACAAAGGTTAGTGATTGATGAAATCCCCTACAATGTGAATAAATCTCGTTTAATCGAACGTATTGCCGAATTGGTAAATAGCAAGTCCATCACTGGTGTTTCCGATATTCGAGATGAGTCCGATAAACAGGGAATGCGTATTGTCATCGATTTAAAAAGAGCGGAGATTCCCGATGTAGTGATCAATCAGATCTACAAATTTAGCGACATGCAGGTCACATTTGGATGTAATATGTTGGCTCTTGACAATGGCCTGCCCCGTATTATGAATATTAAGCAGATGATCGATGCTTGGGTGGAGCATCGTATAGAGGTCGTGCGTGCTCGTACTCGCTTTGAATTAAGCAAAGCGGAAACTCGAGCACATCTTTTGGAGGGATACCTTAAAGCGCTAGATCATCTTGATGAAGTAGTAAAATTGATCCGATCCAGTAAGAATCGTAATGAAGCGAAGGGAGGATTGATGAAAAAATATGCGTTCACAGATCGTCAAGCCAATGCTATTCTCGACCTGCGCCTCTATCAACTTACTGGAATGGAAAGGGAAAAAATCGAAAAAGAATATAGCGAACTACAAAATAAAATCGCCCATTTTCGTTCCATTTTATCCAGCGAGATAATGGTTCGAGGTATCATCAAAGATGAAATTGATGAGGTTATGAAATGTAATGCTATGACAAGGAAAACACAACTCGTTTCTGCTGAAGAAGATTTTCATATGGAAGATCTCATTGCGGATGAGCCGATGATTATTACCATGTCTACCGATGATTATATCAAAAGAATGCCCACTACAACCTTTAAAGAGCAGCGTCGTGGAGGCCAGGGCATTATTGGGCTAGAACTGAAAAAGGGGTCCGATGCCATTAAAGCTATCTATATAGCTTCGACACATGACACACTGATGATTTTTACCAACTTTGGACGAGTGTATTGGGTGAAAGTATGGCAAATTCCAGAAGCCGGAAGACGTTCTAAGGGAAAGCCTCTGATCAATCTCTTAGAAGGGTTAAGTAAAGGAGAACATATTGCTTCTCAGCTACGTGTACGCAATTTTAATGAGGAGGATGCTCAGATCTTTCTCGTAACGAAAAAGGGAGTTGTGAAAAAGACCCTGCTGCACTCTTTTAGATCACCTCGCCGTAAAGGAATCTACGCCATTAATATCGACAATGGGGATGAGCTCATCGCTGCCCATATAGTGCGCCCAAAAGAACAGATTATGCTTTTCACCCATGGGGGCATGGCAGTGCGTTTTGATCAAGAACAAGTACGGGCAGTGGGGCGCATTGCGCGTGGAGTGCGCGGTGTCAAGCTAAAGGGAGAGACCGATTATGTAGTGTCCTGTGAAATAGTTAAAGGAAATGAAACGGTACTTATTGTTTGTGAACATGGTTTTGGAAAACGCTCTAACGTAGAACATTTTAGACAAACCAGTCGTGGTGGTATTGGCGTCCGATCTATCATCACAAGTAAACGCAATGGACCTGTTGTTGGTGCACTAGCCGTTGAAGACAAAGATAGCGTTGTCCTCATGGCCAGTACAGGGCATACCATCAGACTTATCATGCAAGATATTCGTGTTATGGGAAGATCTACTCAAGGAGTGAAGGTGGTCAATTTAAAAAATAGTGATACATTAATAGCTATGCAAAAAATTGAGCACATTAAAGAAGAAAATATAAATGAAAAAGAAAAAAAATAGAGGATTTTTTATCACCTGTGAAGGAGGTGAGGGCTCTGGAAAAACAACACTTATCACGCGCTTGTACGATCACTTTCTATCGCAGGGCTATAAAGTCTTCAAGACAAAGGAACCCGGTGCAACACAACTAGGAGAAACCATCCGAGAACTGCTTCTATATAAAACAAAATATTATCCCACAAAACGTGCAGAGCTTTTGCTCTATTTAGCCGATCGTGCCCAACATGTTGAAGAACAACTCCTTCCCGCCCTATCGCAAGGAGAGCTAGTGCTATGTGACCGTTTTACCGACTCCACCCTAGCATATCAGGGAGCTGCGCGTCGCTTCTTAGATTTTGCTACTCTTCGTACTTTTTGTGCCTTTGCATCTGGTGACCTTACTCCAGACCTTACCCTCTTCCTTGATATTGACCCACAAATTGGCTTTGCACGTACAAAACAAAAGAGGAGATTGGATCGCTTAGAAAATGAAGAACTTTCTTTTCACGTTAGGGTAAGGGAGGCCTTTCTCCTCTTTTCCCAAAAAGAACCCGATCGCTTTTATGTAATCGATGGCTCTCAACAACCCAATATTGTTTTTACATTGGCTGCAAAAAAAATCGATGCCCTCCTTTGCTGAAACTCCCATTCATGTAACAAACCTACCAGAAAATGCTCCGGTTCTTAAACTTCTACAGAAGCTTTTGCATAATGTTCCACAAGTTCTTCTATTCGAAGGACCTAAAAACAAAAAAAAGGGAGAATGTGCCCGTGCTTTCGCTAAATTGATATTACAAACTAAACAAGAGCATCCTATAGATCTTCGAGAAATTTTCCCTGAAGAAACATCAAATATGCACTCTATTCACGCTATCCGAACTTTCATTAAGGAGAGTAGCATGCCTCCCTTTGAAGCTAAATATAAAATCTTTCTTATCCATGATGCCGATCATATGCTTCCCACCAGTATGAATGCTCTCTTAAAAACCTTAGAAGAGCCCTTACCCACTACCATTATCATTTTAATTACATCCCATTACCAAGATCTGCCTTTAACTATCACCTCCCGTTGTTTTACTCTTTCCTTTACATCACAGGAAAATACGAACCTTTCTGAAATATGTCCACAACAACCCATTGCTGCATTAACATTTAATTTAGGCATACACCTTTTAAACCGAAAATATCCTATACAACGAGAGTATGAAAATTTTCAAAATGAAGAAGAGGTTCTTCTCTACCTCTCTTTCTTTTATCGAGATCTTCATCTCCTTAAGATAGGGGGCGATCCCTGCTATCTTTTCTACAAAGATAGAGAGCAAGTACTGAAAGACCATCTCTCCTCTCCTATTCTCCCTTGGGAAGAAGTGCAAAAAAAAATAGATCAAATTTATCAAGCAACACTCCTACACATTCCCCTAAGCCACTCTCTGTATCTTCTGCTTTAGTCCATTATGTCTTAGAACCTGTTTAAAATTTGGATAATAGTGTATAAATTTGCTTTCAACCTACATTCCGCAAGTTGATGTGCAAACTTAAGTTTTTGATGGGTCTACATTTTTATTCAAAAAACATTTGTATTATTTATTACTTTTCAAATATTATCAAGGGTTTTCATTAAGATTATTGGAAAACGGGTGCATAATATGAAAAAACTT
>Ga0209568_1000287_pt1 | contig 17537 bp, 19 predicted proteins | sample WorMetOlspDAHAB2_FD_187406 | JGI IMG/M metagenome (GOLD analysis project Ga0209568, IMG submission 187406) | Marine gutless worms symbiont microbial communities from Max Planck institute for Marine Microbiology, Germany - Olavius sp. DAHAB.2... ...
TCATCGCCACCGCCCGCAAGCTGCTCAAGATCATCTACGACACGCTCAAGAACGGCTGGGTCTTCGAGGACTTCGCCAACTTCAAAATCGCCGCCCCTTCAATAACTTCTGGACAACCATCATAGGAGGAGGGATGCCATGGGGGACGTTGCCGTAACCAGGATGCAAGTGGAAGGAGGCGACGTGGCGCGGGTCGTCATCGACCGTTCGGACAAGCTGAATGCCTTGGACAGCCCGCTGATCGCCAAGGTGACGGAGGCCTTCGAAGGCCTCGCATCGGACGCGGCCCTGCATGCGGTGGTCCTGGACGGGGCCGGCGACAAGGCCTGGGTCGGTGGTGCCGACATCAAGGAGATGGCCGGACTGAGTGCCGGGACCGCCGCCGACTTCATCACGCGGCTGCATCTGGCCATGCGTGCCGTCCGCGACCTGCCGGCGCCGGTGATCGCGCGCCTCGACGGTTATGCCCTCGGGGCCGGCATGGAACTGGCGGCGGCCTGTGACATGCGTATCGCGTCGACCAACGCGCACTTCGGCATGCCGGAGGTGCAGGTGGGTTTGCCCTCGGTCATCGAGGCCTCCCTGTTGCCCCGGCTGATGGGGTTGGGCCGGGCCGTGCGGCTGATGCTGACCGGCGAGGTGATCAACGCCGAGCGGGCCTATGAGTGGGGCTTCGTCGAGGAAGTGGTGGCCCCCGACGTGCTGGACACGGCCGTGGAGACGGCGCTCGGTCATCTTTGCCGGGCCGGCATTCAGGCGGTCCGGGCCCAGAAGCGGCTGCACCGTCATTGGGAGGGGGTGTCGCCGGACCAGGCGGCGGAGGACAGCGTCCAGGTTTTCGCCGAATCCTATGCGAGCGGCGAACCGACAGAGCGCCTCGGCGCCTTCGTCAACCGTCCGCGGGCCTGACCGGGGGGATTACTGGCGCATCTGCGAGCGTCGGTAGGCGTAGTCGGCGGCGGCGCGTGACAGGCACATGATGGCGTCGACGCGCTGCTGGGTCTTGGCAATATAGTCCTTGAGCGCCGGACCCTTGAGGATTTCGCCGGTCTTGGTTTTGACGCCGGAGTTGCGGGCGTAGATGTCCTCGAGTTTGCCGAGACGCCCCACCCAGGCCTTGATGTAGGGCTGCCAGTCGCCGGCGTGACGGGTGTTGACGTAGCGGACGATGTCCGTGTGCCGGCGGACCCGCCACCAGGGGACCTCGGGAATGGCCGGGCACTTGCTTTTCAGCACCCAGGAATAGCTGGTCGCCGCCAGCGGCCGGTCGGTTTCGGTTTCCGTAGCCACCCCTTCGGTCGACGGCGGCCTGGGCGCCTCGTCCGTTTCCTCCTGGACCGGGGCGGCGGTCACCGTGCGGGCGTGTTGATCGAGGGACTGTTGATCGGGGGTGTCTTGGTCGCCGGCCGGTGCCGGCTTCGCCGCCGGCGCGGCGGTTTTGCTCACCGGTGCGGCCGCTTCTCCGGCGGCCTTCTTGGGCGGCGTCAGCCCGATCCGTTCGGCCTGGGCCGGCGGCTCGGCGCCGTCCGGCGCCAACAGGAACCAGGTGAGGCCGCCGCCGGCGGCCACCAGAAACAAGGCGGCCAAGGCCATGACCGCCGCACTCGGCCGTCCACCGCCACGCCGATCGCCACCGCCGCTGCGCCGCCGATCGAAATAATCGCTGCGCCGGTCGCCGCCGCGCCGCTCGCCACCACGCGCGCCGCGAGCCTCCGGCGCCGGTGCCGGTCGCGGCGCCGGGGCGGTGGGGGCTTCGGCGGGCGCCGGTGTCGGGGCGCCGCTACGCTCCAGGATATTGCGGATCCTGAGCAGCAACTCGCGTGGATCGCAGGGTTTGGTGAGGTAGTCGTCGGCGCCCAGCCCGAGGGCCATGATCCGGTCGTCGTCGCCCTGCCGGCCGGTCAGCACGACGATGGGAACCTTGGTGCGTTCCCGAACCTGCTGGGTCCAGGTCAAGCCGTCGCCGTCCGGCAGCCCCAGGTCCATGAGGATCATGTCCACGTGTTCGCGCTCGAGGATCGAGAAGATCTCGCCGCCGGACGTGACGGGCGTGGCCCGGTATCCCGCGTGTTCCACGTGATAGGTGAGGAACTTAAGGAGGATTTCCTCGTCCTCGACAATCAGGACGTGGGGAATGGCCGTAGGGTCGCTCATCGGGTTCAATTAGCGTCGGTTTCGCAATCCGAAAATTTTGTCTTCAGCGGTGCGCGGGCCCCCAAAAGTCCGCCGCACGCCACCTTAGCGCCGGCGGGTCCAGAGTCAATGATCGAGAGATGAATGACGTGAACGGCGCGCGAATTCATGTGAAGCGGTTCAATCGGCGACATAGGGGTTGGTGCGCCGTTCCTGGCCGAAGGTCGAGGTGGGCCCGTGGCCGGGGATGAAGGTGACGTCGTCGCCGAGCGGCCAAAGCTGGGTCTTGATGGAGTTGATGAGGGTCGCGTGATCGCCGCCGGGGAAGTCCGTGCGGCCGATGGAACCCTGGAACAGGACGTCGCCCACCTGGGCCAGTTTCAATTCCTCGTGGAAGAAAATGACATGGCCCGGCGTATGGCCGGGACAGTGGCGCACCTGCAGGGTGACCTCGCCGAAATTGACCTCGTCGCCGCCCTCCAGCCAGCGGTCCGGGGTGAACGGCCGGGCCCCGGGCCCCATGCCGAAACGCGCGCCTTGTTCGCTCAACTGGTCGATCCAGTACTTGTCGTCCTCGTGCGGGCCTTCGATGGGGATTTCCAGGCGTTCCGACAACTCCGCCGTGCCGCCGGCGTGATCGATATGGCCGTGGGTCAACAGCACCTTGACCGGCGTCACGCCCTGTTCCTCGGCGACGCCGATAAGCCGGTCGACCTCGCCGCCGGGATCGACGAAGGCGCCTTGCATGGTGGTCTCGCACCACATCAAGGTGCAGTTCTGCTGGAAGGGCGTGACGGGGATGATGCCGGCTTGCATGGACAGGCAGGAACCACGGTGGCTCCGGGAAGTCAATGGCGGCCGGCCCGGCGGGCCGGAATACGATCAAGTGCCTGATCCTATGCCTGTTACATTTATTTAATCAAAACGATATATGTTTTTTATAGTATATATCCAAGGTCTCGATCGTTTCCCGAGCCGCCCGACATGCCGGCGCCACCGGAGACGTTCCGCAAAACCAACGAGGTGACGCGCGGATGCCGCATTACATTGCCGAAGAAGCCCCGCTGAAGCGGATTCTGCGCACCAACTGCCGCCTTGTTTACGATTACTGGAATGGACTTCGCGGCGATGCCTTCGCGCCTTCCTGGATACAGGTCGAACTCATGGATCTGTTGGCCGAGGTCGTCCGGTTCGTTCGCGTCCTCGACGTGATCGACGGTGGCGGCCGGTTCGTCTACCGGTTCTGGGGAACCGGGATGGTCGACGTGCTTGGCGAGGAGCGCACCCAGCGGAACCTGCAGGCCAACGGCACGCCCGGCACGGACCTTGCCGTCCGGATGTGCCGTGCCGTGGTCGCCGAGCGCCAGCCGGTGGGCTATTTCCTGCAGTTGCAACCGCGCAACGGGGAAGCCCCGTTCTCGCCGGTGACGGCACCGGGAATCCGCCTGCCGTTATCCTCCGACGGGCGGCAGGTGGACCATATCCTGTGCTACACGGATTTCGGCGCCGACCGGGAGCGTTGGCGGTCCTACTACGAATCCCGCCCCTGACGGGGTCTCAGGCCGTGTCCTCGATGGTCGTGCGGTACATGTCGCGGGGCTGATCGTCGCCGTAGTCGTTGACGCCGCGATGCACCAGCGCCCGGTTGTCCCAAAGTACCGCATCGCCCTTGCGCCAATGGTGGCGGAGCACCACGTCCGGCCGGGTCATGTGGGTGAACAGGAGCCCGAGCACCGTGTCGCTTTCCTCCGGCGCCAGCTCGTTGATCCGGACCGTGAAGCCTTCGTTGACGAACAGGCACTTGCGGCCGGTCACCGGATGGGTGCGGATCACCGGGTGGGTCACCGGCGGCCGTTCGTGCAGGGGATCGCCGCTGCGCGCCGCCCGGTTCTTGCCCTGCCGGAAGGCGTGGGCGAAGTGATGTTCCGCGGTCAGCCCGTCCAGCATCTCTTGCAGGGCCGGCGACAGGGTCTCGAAGGCGTGCGCCGTGCTGGCGAACAGGGTGTCGCCGCCGAAATCCGGAACCTGGATGCCGTAGAGCAACGAGCCCAGCGAGGGCCGCGGCTCATAGGTGAGGTCGGAGTGCCAATACTGCCCCGCATAGGCGCGCCCCTTGGGTTTGCCGTCTTCCTTGAGGTTCGAGAGCTTGTAGATCTCCGGATGGCCTTCCAGCAGGGCCTCTTTCAGGACGTGCACCATCAGCGGACCGAGGCGCCGGCTGAAATCGATCATCGCCTGGGGCGTCAGGTTCTGGCCGGGAAAGACCAGCACGGAATGGGTGACGAAGGCCTCGTGGACGGCGTCGAACTGGGCGTTCGTGAGCGGCGCCGACAGATCGACGTCGGTGATCTCGGCGCCCAGAATTGGGGTGATGGGCTTGACGGTGACGCTCATGGACGGTCCTCCGCCGGAAAACCTAGCCAGCGCGCCTGAGGGGCGCAAGCGAGCAGCGTTTCAGACCAGGATCTCCAGCATGGGGGCGTGCTGCTGGGCGCCGTAGACGTCCGTGTCCCCGGGCCCGCCCGAGCGGTGCAGCCGGGGCAGGGTGATTTTCACGGCCAGGGCCTGGGGGTAGGGGAGGACGGCGGTCTGGTTGTGGGACACCCCGTAGAGGGCGGCGATCCGGTCCGCCGCCAATGCACCGGAGCGGATCACCCGATCGTAGCTGTCGCGATCATCGAAGATCACGTCGATGGTCAGCAACAACGGCCCGGCGTTTTTCGAACGTATCACGCGGGCCAGGTCGGCCAGGCGGGTCTTTTCCGTCATCCCACGGCCACCATCTCGATGGGGAAGGGGGCCAGCGGGTCGTCCAGTTGCACCGTGTGCCAGACGTTGAAGTCGAAGACCTCGCCGACGGAGATGTCCGACGGCGAGAAGGGAAAGGCCAGATTGCCGGATATACAGAGCCGACCCGGGAAATCCGTATGCAGCAATGAATAGCGCACCTTGGCCAGCACCGCCCGGCTCTCGCTTTCCGTGGCCGCGATGACGTCGGCGATGACACAAAGCTCCGTCGGCTCGGTAGCCGGCGCCGGTTCGCGTTCGCCCATGACGGCGCTTGCGCCGTAGACCCGGAAGTTGACGGCGACGCCGTCCGGGTCCATGCCCAGCGCCCTGACGTCGTTGGCGGCGCGTTCCCGGCAGGCGGCCGTGAAATCGTCGATCTGGCCGATCAGGCCCGGGTCGCGCACCCCGGCGACGAAGATGGATCGGAAGCCCTCGCGGCGAACGCCTTCCAGCTTCACCGTATAGGTTTCCGCCGGCCGGAAGCGGCTGCCGGTGACGCGCACCGTGCGGGGGTCCGTCTGTTCGAAGGCCGCATCGGAGGAATCGAGCACCCCCGAAGGTTCCTTCAGTTCCGAAGGCGAGGGGTTCTCATACAGGGTATGGGCGGCGACTCGGGTGCGGGTGCAGCGCTTGTCCGGGTGGCCCGGCTCGACCTCGAAATAGCCCTCGCCGAGGGTGCCGATGATGCAATCCTGACCGACCCGGGGCTCGATCACCTGGGCGCCGCATTCGACGACCTTGCCCAGGTGCCAGGCAAGACCCGCGTCATACCCCCGCATGAGCGGCAGGGCGGCGTAGATGGCGGCGTCGGAACAACGCCCGGCAATGATCACCTCTGCGCCCTCGGCCAGGGCCGCCTGCAGGGGCTCGACGCCCATCATGGCGACGATTCGGGTGGTCTCGTCGATGGTCTCAGGGGTCAACTCATCGATGGGTCCCAGCGGCGCCGTGGCGCCGGCGACGATGCGTTCCTTCAGGAAATCCCGGTCCGGTTCGGCGGCGATCACCGCCATCCGGAACCGGAGATCCCTTTCGGCGGCGATGTCGGCGACGATCTTGCGGGTCCAATCCAGTTGCGCGTTGCTGCCGCCACCCCCGGCGGAGCCGATGATCATCGGGATGCCCCGGCCGACGGCGCCCTCCAGCATCAATGTCAGGTCGCGGCGGGTCGCCTGTTCGGAAACGAACGGCGTGGCGGTTCCCAGGTAATAGGGTCCCGGGTCCATGGAGCCGGCATCGCAGCCGATCATGGCGGGATTCATGTCGAGGCCGCGATGCAGGGCCTTTTCCGTGAACCCGTAACCGACCATCCCGGAGCAGGCCATCAATTGCATTCTTGGTCATCTCCCTGGTGGCGGCCACGCGGCGCGGTTAACGGAAATCAACAGCGCGCCTGGTTGCGCCACGATATACTCTCCCCCATGCGGTGAGCCGGAGCAATGCCCGAGCATGATCGAGAAAAAAGTCGAGCTGGATGATCTTTCCGACCTTCTCAGGTCGGTTTACGACTATTGGCGGGCGCGGGGCGGTGATGATCTCAGGTGTTCCTGGCGGGGTTTTCACCTGGAGGAGTTGCCGGCGGCGGTTCTGCCGACCACTCTGGTGGTCGACGTCAAGGAAGACCCGGCCGCCAACGTCTATCGTTTCTGGGGGTCCAGCCTGAAGTTCATCCACGGCGCCGACTTAACCGGCCGGACCACCGCCGAGCTCGAGCCGCCGGAAATGGCGAAAATCGTCCACGCGACCCACGCGGCGACGGTCCGGACGGGAAAGCCCAGCTGCAGCCTGTTCGGTTTCACCCGGCATGGCGGCTTCGACCATCACCATACGGCGCTACGGCTCCCCTTGTCCGACGACGGCACCCGGGTGACGCATATCGTCGTGGCCATCGATTTGACGGCCACGGGATGGGCGGATGTGGATAAACAGCGCGGCGAGGCCCTTTAACCAGAGCCGCGGTTGCCATTGACGGACGTGTCCGCGGGGCGCATGCCTCAGGCGGCGAGGATTTGTTCCACCAGTTCCTGGACCCTTAGCGCCTGGGCGAAATCGGGCATGGTATGCGGTTCGCCGGACATGAAGGCGTGGATGTTCTGCAGTTGCCGGCGGTAGCCCTCCTGGCGGGTGTCGGGAATATCGCTTAGGTGCTCCGTCCACGGGCCGCCGTCGCTGGAACGCAGCCGGTTCCAGTCATAGAGCCGGTAAATGGCCTTCGATCCCCAGACCGTGTATTCGATCCGGTCGCGGTCGCTGGCGTCGATGCCGCCGGTGCCGCCGGCGAAGCTGACCGGGATGCCGCCGCAATCCATCAAGGCCAGGGCCTGGGTTTCTGCCGAGCGGCCGTCGTCGGGATAGCGGGTCGCGGCGCTCACCAACCGGGCCGGGCCGAACAGGCGGTCGCTCAGGTAGGCGTAGTGGGAAAACGTCTCGCGCACGAAGCCGCCTTGCTCCCGCTCGCAAAGCCAGGCGGCCGGTTCCTGCCAGTCGCGCGGCCATTTGCAGTAGTGCATGCGGACATCGACGGCGGCCACATTACCGATGGTTCCGTCGGCCAGCGCCGCCTCGATTCCGGCCGCCGCCGGCGCGCTGGTGAGGGAGAAGTTGACGGCGTTGCCGATGCCCTCGGCGGTCACCAGATCGACCAGGGCGCGGCTTTCGGCGACGTCGACGCCGAGCGGTTTCTCGCAGAGGACCGGCTTGCCGGCCCGGGCGGCGGCCTCGGCGTATTCCCGGTGAAAGGCCGGCGGCGAGGCGATATAGACGGCATCGACGTCGGCGTCGGCGATAATCTCGGCGGCGTTGTCGCCGATCCGCATTTCCGGTGCCAAGGCCGCCGCGCGGTCGCGGGCCTCGGGGTTCGGGTCCCATCCGGCGGCGACGGTGGGGCCACCGTGGTTGTGGATATTGGTGATCATCCGGCCGGCCATGACGCCGAGGCCGATGATGGCGATGCGGGGAGACATGCGGCGATCCTTCGTTGTTCGTCCGGGCCGACACCTTAGTGGCCGTTTCACGGTAGGAAAAGGCGCGCGCTTTCCGCGCCCCGGCGCATCCGACATAATGCGCGCCGCCTTGGCGGAATATCCTTTGGGGGGAACGCATGACCGAACGCCTGATCGACCTGGAAAGCCTGTATGGCGAATTGGCCCTGCCGGTGATCGCCGCGCCCATGTTCATCGTTTCCGTGCCGGACCTGGTGGTGGCGGAATGCACGTCGGGCGTCATCGGCGCCTTTCCCGCCCTCAACGCCCGCGAGCCGGACACCCTGGACGGCTGGCTGACGGAGATCGAGGAGCGCCTGGAAAGCGCCCGGGCCGCCGGCACCTACGCGGCGCCGCACGCGGTCAACCTGATCGTGCACAAGAACAACGTGCGCCTGGAAGAGGACCTGGCGACGGTGGTCGAACACCGGGTTCCCATCGTCATCACCAGCGTCGGCAAGCCCGGCGACATCGCCAAGGCGGTGCATGGCTACGGCGGCACCCTGTTCCACGACGTCACCAACGTGCGTCACGCCAACAAGGCGCTGGAATCGGGGGTCGACGGGCTGATCCTGGTCTGCGCCGGGGCCGGCGGCCACGCCGGCACCCTTAACCCCTTCGCCCTGGTGCCGGAGGTCCGGTCCTTCTTCAAGGGCCCCCTGGTGTTGTCGGGATGTCTGTCGGACGGCCGCTCGGTGCACGCCGCCCGGGCGCTGGGCGCGGATCTCGCCTACATGGGGACCCGGTTCATCGCCACCGAGGAAGCCAACGCGGTTCCCGAATACAAGCAGACGATCCTCGAATCGGGGGCTTCCGACATCACCTACACGCCGGAGTTTTCCGGCCTGCCGGGCAGTTATCTGACCAAGAGCATCATCCGGGCCGGCCTTGATCCGGCCGAACTGTCGCTGCCCGGCGAGAAGGTCGACCGGGAATACCGGTCGGGCTCGGAAAAGCCGAAGGCCTGGAGCACCATCTGGGGGGCCGGGCAGGGGGTCGGCTCGATCACCGACGTGCCGGCCACGGCCGACCTGGTGGCGCGGCTGAAGGCGGAATACGAAGCGGCGCAATCCGCTGCTGCCTGAGCCGCGCCGTTCAGGTTTTCTTCGGCGGCCGGATCAGCAGGACCAGGGGCAGCACCGCCAGGGACACCATGGTGTAGAGGCCGAAGGCGTTGAGGAAGCCGATCATCTGCGCCTGGTCCGTGAGGATGGCGTCGAGGCGGGCCAAGTCGGCGAGCTTGTCCAGGTCCAACCCGGTGACGGCGCTGAAGCCCAGGAAGGATTCGTTGAACGGCGTGATGAACTCCCGGAGGTGGCCGTAGTTCATGGTCTGGGTGCGGATCACCGTGGTCACGCTCAAGGAGATGAAGATGGAGCTGCCGACGTTCCTAAGCAGGTGATAGACGGCCGAGGTCTCGGCCATGTGGGCCGTGTCGACGCGGGCGAAGGTGGAGACCGTCAGCGGCACCCAGATGAGGCCGATGGAGAACCCCTGCATGAGGCTGGTGGTCATGACGTCGAAGGCCGCCACGTCGGCGTTGAAGCCCCACATGATCCACCCCGCCCAGGCCTGGAGAAGGAAGCCTGCCGAGACGCCGATGCGCGGGTCCAGGCGGCCGATCCAGTTGGACGAGAAGAACCCGCAGATGGCGCCCATGCCGCGCCCGGCGATGAGCACCCCGATGATGGTATCGGGATAGCCACCCAGTTCCTTGAGCATGGGCGGCAGCATCACCATGGGCGTGAAGTTGAGCATGCCGAAGGTGAGGACGATGATCAGGCCCAGCGTGTAGTTGCGGTTGGCCAGGTGCCGGAAATCCAGCAAGGGTGTTCGGGCCAGCAGGCTGTGGGCGACGAAGATTCCGAGCGCCAAGAGGCCGATGACCATCTCGGTGACGATCTCCTGGGAATCGAGCCAGTCCAGGCGCTGGCCCCGGTCCAGGATCAATTGCAGGCAGGCCAGGGCCGCGGCAAGCGCCAGGAACCCGAACCAGGTGAACCGCACCGGCTGGTCGCGGCCCCGGTCCGGCAGCAGGGCCCAAAGGCCGAACCAGGCCATGAGTGCCACCGGGCCGATCATGAAGAAGGCCCAGCGCCAGTTGTAGATCTCGCTCAGGTAGCCGCCGTAGATGGGCCCGATGATCGGCCCGATGACCACCCCCATGCCGAACAGGGACGTGGCCAGGCGGTGCTGGTGGCGGGGGAAGACACTGAGCGTCACCGTCTGGGTGAGCGGCACAAGCGGCGCGTCCAAGCCGCCTTGCAGGATGCGGAACAGGACCAGTGCCTCCAGCGAGGTGGCGAAGCCGCACAGCACGCTGGAGATGCCGAAACCGGCCAGGCAGGTGAGCATCACCCGGCGCCAGCCGAAGCGGCCGGCCAGCCAACCCGAGACGGGGGTGACCACGGCGGTGGCCAGGATGTTGTAGGTCATGGCCCAGGAGATCTGGTCCGGCGAGGCGGATAGGGTTCCCTGGACTTGCGGCAGCACGACGCTGACCACGAGCAGGGTCATGGAATAAAGCGTCGCCGTTCCGACGATGACGCCGAGCAGCCACCAGCGGCGGGCCCCGGAAGGCGCCGCCGCGGCCGGAATCGCCATTGCGGTCATCTTTCCAACCTAACGCGCCGCGTCGTCCCCCCCATCCTTGTAGGATTTGCCGGAAAGGGCGGCAATAAGCTGGCATTTCATTCGCTTGCGAATGAAATCCGCCGGGATTCCCCTGAATCGGTGAAAATCAGTCCTTCTGGCCCGGTTTCCGGCTGGTTTCCGGGAAGATCCACATGACCAGGACCATGAACACGGTCAGCCCGGCCACCACCCAGGAAAGGTGCTCGTTGCCTTGGCTCCGTTCCCAGTAGTGGACCCCGGCGCCGACGGCGAGCGCCACCAGGGAAAGCATCAATTTGATGTTTGTCGGCATGGTGCGCCTCCGCTCACTCGGCCGCGATGGGATCGGCCGCCGCTTCCACCGGTCCCATGGGCTGGCCCTTCAGGTCCTTCTTCAGGTATTCCGTGGAATAGCCGTTGAACAGGTGACCCAAGAGGCTGCGGTCCAGGTCCGAGGTGCCGAACAGCCAATCGGCGATGGGGAAGGTCAGGTTCATGTTGACCTCCATCATCAGACGGTCGTTGTGGTGCGCCGTGTGATGGCGCCGGAGCGTGTTGATCAGCGGGCAATGGCGGACAAAGGCGTTTTCGTCCACGTGGCAGCAGAAGTGCATGAACTCATAGGTCAGGTACATGCCCGTGGTCGAGCACATGACCAGCCAGCCGACGTTGGCCGAGATCAGGTAGCCGCAGACCAGGCCGCCGGGAATGGACATCAGGATGAACACCACCATGGCGTAGGGCGGGAACACGGTGACCCGCCAGTCCTTCTGGTCGCGGAACCGCATTTCCTTGTCCGAGAAGAACTGGTGGTGGTTGAGGGTATGGCGCACGTAGATGGCGCGGAGCCCCCGGTTGTTGAGGGGCCGGTGCATGACGTACATGTGCAGGAACCACTCGAACATGTTGCACAGCAGAACCACCACCGGAATGGTCAGCCATTCCCACCACTGAACGGCGGCAATGTGCTGGCTGTAGATGTAGAGCGCCGTCAGGCCGATGGTGTAGATCACCAGCACGTGCACATAGCCGTTGTACCAGCCGGCGATGCGCGAACGGTATTCCTTGCGGAAGTTCATCTGTCTTTCGGACATCATGGTCGGGGGTCTCCTCGTGCCGCCGGCGATGCAATCTCACCGCCGCGGGTGTCTCATCTGTTCCCTGTCATGTCGGCCGTTCGTTTCGGCGGCCGGATTATAGCCTGTATTAGTGATATATCAGTAATACATCAGCATGGTTTTTCTGTCAACAGTTTGGAATCGATCAAAGCAAGGCGGATTCCGTGCCTTGCCTAAAGGGCGCCACGCACCGCTTCCGAGCGGTCCCAAAGGTTCGGCACCACGGTGGACGAGTAGCCGGAGACGAAATCCTTCACCTCGCCCGTGTCGGGCTCGAAGACGTGGCGCGCCACGGCACCGATGTTGGCGCCGTAGACATGGATGGAGATGGACGTCTGGTCGGCCATGTCGTTGGCGACCACGTGGATGTCGCCGATGGTCGGCGACACGGCGGTCACGTCGCCCGGGTGCATGACGGCCGCCTCGCCCATGATCAGCTTGCCGTCGGCACCACGGGTGAAGGGGGTTTCCCGCTCGGCGCCGCGCAACTGGCCGACCAGGCCCCAGACCGTGTGGTCGTAGACCGGCGTTTTCTGGCCCGGGCCCCAGACGAAACTGACCGCCGAAAACCGCTCCAGGGGATCGCAGTAGAGCAGGTACTGCTGGAAGTGCTCCGGGTGCGGCCGGGTGAATTCATCGGGCAGCCAGTCGTCCTCGGCGACCAGCCCGGCCAGCAGCTCGCGCCCTTCGGCGAGCATCCGGTCCTCGTCGTCGCCGGCGGCCTCCACCAGGCGGGTCATTTCCTGGACGTAGGTCCTGAGTTTGCCGATATCGCCGGGCGCGTCGTTCATCAGAGCTTCTCCGTATTTTCCGCGGCATCCGCATAGAGCACGTCGCGAATGGCCTGGGTGGCGCGCAGGTGGAAGGCAACGGCGGCATCATCCATGTCGGCGACCGGTACCGGGGTCGGCTCGAAGTTGCCAAAGGCGTCGTGGCCGCGGACCAGGGCGGCACTGTCCCAGGCGCCGACGATCTGGCTGGTTTCCGGCGGCATGAAGTGCATGGAGACGCCTATGCGCCGGTCGTTGGACAGGTTCGGACCGGAGGCATGGGCCAGGCGGTAGTTGTGGATCGACATCTCGCCCACATGCAGCGGCATGTGGACGGCCTCGGCCTCGTCCAGGCCTTCGGGGATCTCCTGGCCGCGGGTCAGCATGTTGTTCTCGTCGTATCTGTCCTCGTGGGGCAGCACGTCGCCCACGTGGGTGCCGGGCATGACCCGCATGCAGCCGCTTTCCACGCTGGCCGGCGAAAGCGCCAGCCAGGCGGTGATCACCTGGTCGCTGGAAAGGCCCCAGTAGGTGGTATCCTGGTGCCAGGAAACGAAGCTCTCGGAGCCGGCCTCCTTGATCCAGAACAGCGTGTTCCAACAGAGGATGTCCGGACCGATGAGCTGTTCAATGGGATCCAGGACGCGCGGATCGCGGATCAGGTCGTCGAGCCATTTGAACAGGAGGTGCGACTTGTTGCGCTGAGGCGGCTGCAGGCGGCCGCCCTGGGTCGCCTCGAAGGCTTCCAGGCGGTGGCGCAGTTCCACGGCCTCGTCGGCCTCCATCACCGGAACGGGGCAGATATAGCCGTCCTGGCGGTACTGTTCGACCTGTTCGGCGCCGAGGACGCTCATTGAGCGGCCTCCGTGTCCCAGTCCTCCTCCTGCTGCAGGGCGAAGATGGAGGTGTAGCCGCCGGACCAATCGGGGGGCAGCAGGCAGGGCCGGGGATCATGGTGGGCCCAGCGGGCCCGTTCGCCACGCACGATGGCCTCCATGTATTTGGATTGCAGCGGGTTGTAGGTGTAGGGCAGCGCATCGGCGGCGGCGTAGACGTTCAGCAGCAGCGGCCGGCCCAGATCGGAGCGGTTCGGTTTCGAGGCATGCAGCATGCGGCAGTTGTGGATGGTGAGCGACCCCGCCGGGCCTTCCAGGGAAACCGCCTTGGAGGCGTCCAGGGTGGCTTCGTCTTCCGGGTTCAGGCAGCCGATCCACTCGCCCTTGTCGTTGTACTGATTGTACAACTCACCGGCATGGCTGCCCGGCATCACCATCAGCGGCCCCTGATCGGCGCCGCAGTCGTACATGTAGGTGCCGACGGTGCAGGGGCTGTAGTTGGTGTGCGGCCAGAACTGAATGTCCTGGTGCCACTTCACCTCCTCGCCGCCGCGGGCCCATTTGAAGTTGAGCTTGGCGTGGTGGAACTTGACGTTGGGGCCGACCAGGTCGGCGACGATGTCCGGGACGGGCGACTTGGACGCGTACGCCCAATAGGTGGGGTGGTGGTCGTTGGGGCTGGAAAAGCGTCGGAGCCGCGGGTTGTCGGCCGTATGGCCGTCCTTCAGGTCCCACACGGCGTCGGATTGGGTGACGGCGCGGCTTTCCTCGATCTTCTCGTCGGTGGCCTGGCGCAGACGCTCGATCCATTCATCGGATAGCACCTTCTCGAGCAGAAGGTAGCCGTTCTCGAAGTAGGACTCGCGCTGGGCCTGGGTCAGCACCTTGGGTTCGATGGCCAGGACGTCTTCCGGGGTCATGACAGCCTCCTCGGGTATCTTAGCACGCCGCCCCCGCTCACTTGAATCCGAGCAACTGGGCCGGCAGCCAGAGCACCGTCTGCGGGAACCATGCGACGACGCTCAGGCAGACGATCTGCAGGATGATGAACGGTATTACGCCGCGGAACATGTGCGGGAGCGTGATTTCCGGCGGCGAGATGCCGCGCAGATAGAAGATCGCCGGCGCCATGGGCGGCGTCAGGTAGCTGGTCTGGATGACCACCAGGAACATGACGCAGAACCAGACCGGGTCGAAGCCCATGGCCTTGACGATGGGAATGAACACGGGAATGAAAATCAGCAGCACGGAAATCCAGTCCAGCACGAAGCCGGCCAGGAAACAGATGAACAGGAACACGGCCAGCGTCAACCAGGGCGTCAGGTTGGCCGCCCGGATCAGTTCCTCGGCCACGGATACCCCGCCGGAAGCGACGAACACGCCGGCGAACATGTTACCGCCCAGCAGGATCAGGATGATCATGCAGGTCACCTTCAGGGTCTTGACCACCGCCTCGTTGAGCACGGCGAAGCTGAACTGCCGGTACATGATGGCTAGCAGCATGGAGCCGAACGCCCCAAGCGCGGCGGCTTCCGTGGGCGCCGTCAGGCCGAACATGATGGAGCCCAGGACGGCGGCGATCATCGCCACCGGCGGCGCCAGGGCGTAAAGGGTGATCTTGATCTTCTCGGCGAAGGGCGGCTCGTCGTCGGACGGCGGCAGGCGCGGCCCGGCTTCCGGGTCCATGGTGCAACGGATCAGGATATAGGCCACGTAGAAACCGGACATGATCAGGCCCGGGAAGATCATGCCGATGAACAGATCGCCCACGGAGACGTCGGCCACGGGCCCCAGCACGACCACCACCACGGACGGCGGGATGATGGTGCCCAAGGAACCGCCGGCGCAGATGGTGCCGGAGATCAGTCCCTTGTCGTAGGCGTATTTCATCATCACCGGGATCGCCAGCAGGCCGACCACGGTCTCCGTGGCGCCGATGACGCCGGTGGAGGCTGCGAAGATGACGCACATGACGATGGTGCCGATGGCCAGCCCGCCGGGCAGCCGCCGGGTCCACAGGTGCACCGCCTCGAACAGTTTCTCGGCGATGCCCGAACGCTCCAGCATGGAGCCCATGAACACGAAGAGCGGCACCGCGGCGAGCACGAAGTTGGACGCCACGGCGTCGATCTTCTGGACGAACTGGAAGATCACCGCCGTATCGAAGGTGACCAGGCCGAAGAACAGCGCCACGCCCATCATGGAAAAGGCCACCGGGAAGCCCAGGAACAGGGCCACAAGCAGGGCCGGGAACATCATCAGGGCCAGATAATCACCCATTAATGTGATCCCATTTGTCGGTCCGGCCGGTCAGGAACTGGAAGCATTTGATGAGCTCGGCGATGCCCTGCAGGGCGAGCAGGAAGAAGCCGATGAAGAAGGTCAGGCGGAACGGCCAGATGATCGGGTTCCAGGCGGACTGGCCGGAATGCTCGTTGTTCACGTAGGCCTCCACCCAGTAGTCCCAGAGCCCCAGGCTGACCCAGCAGATCACCGGCATGAACAGGATCAGGTAACCGGCCGTATCGATGATCGCCTTGGTCTTGTCGGTGAAGCGGACGTAGATGACGTCGATCCGGATATGGGCCCGTTCCCGGAGCGCGAAGGCGGCGCCGATCATGGCGTGGATGCCCATGGCCATGTAGCCCAGCTCGAAGGCCCAGATGGTCGGCGCGTTCAGGACGTAGCGGGCGAAGACCTCATAGACCGACGCCAGGATCAACGGAAACACCACCCAGGCGATGAGCAACCCGGCGGACCCCGTGATTCTCTCGATGACGCGCACAAAGGCGGTCATGGGCCGTCTCCCTGAGCCTTTGGAAATGATGATGCCGGATTAAGGGAGGTCCGGCCAGTTGGAAAAAAATGGGGGGCGCACATACGCGCGCCCCCCAGGTTTCGTACCAGGATCACTCGGAGATCACGTTGCGGTAGTGGGCCGCATCCTTCCAGAGCTTCTCGAAGGCGAGCTGGCTCTTCAGAACCTTGTCGAACCACGGGTTGGTCTTCGCCTGCTCCTGCGCCCAGGCGACGCCCAGTGCCTTGCCCTTCTTCTGCACGGCGGCATCGAGGACGATCACCTCATTGCCCTGGTCGCGATAGAATTGAAGCGCCTTGGCGTCTTCGTGGCCGATGGTCATCCAGCTTTCGATGGTCACCATTTTGGCGGCCATCTCGACCAGTTGCTTGTCACGGTCGGAGAGCTTGGCGAAGGCCTTCTTGTTGATCACCACTTCGAAGGGGGCGGTGGGCTGGTGGATGCCGGGGATGATCACGTACTTGGCGATCTTGTGGAAACCCACGGACTGGTTCTCATAAAGCGTGCCCCATTCGGTGGCGTCGATGGCGCCGCGCTCGAGCGACGTGTAGACCTCGCCGCCGGGCATGGTCACCGGCGCCGCGCCGAGGCCCTTGGAGATGGCGAGCCAGGCGCCGGCCGTGCGGAACTTGAGCCCGTTCAGGTCGGCCAGGGTGCGGACCGCCTTCCTGGAATGCAGGAAGGCCTCGGCCGTGCGCACGAAGCACGGGAAGGAGACCAGGTTGAACTTCTCGTCGTTGAACTGCTTCCACATTTCCAGTCCGCCGCCCTCGTAGATCCAGTGCAGCATCTTTTCCGTGTCCATGGCGCCGGCGTAGCCGCCGAACAGCACCGTGGTCTTGTCCTTGCCCCAGTCATAGCCGGGCCAGGTATGGCCGGCCTCGGCGACGCCCTTGGCGACGGCGCTGCGCACTTCCAGGCCCTTGGACAGTTGCCCGGCCGGGAACACCTTGATCTCGATCCGGCCCTCGGTGAGCATGTTCACCTTGTTGGCGAAGGCCTTGGCGCCGATTTCCATGAGCGGTCCGCCGCCCCAACTGGCGGCCAGTTTCCATTTGTGCTCGGCGGCAAAGGCGCTGCCGGGCATGGCGAAGCTCGCGGCCACCGCGGCGGCGGCACCAAGCATCGATATCTTGCGAATCATGGTCATGGTAGTCTCCCTGCTCCTCTGTTGACGTCACATGGCGGCCGGAAGGGCCGGCCCCTTTCCCGCGTGATGTTCCTCCCCCCGGTCCTGGAGAAGCTCCTCGAACCGCCGCGCGCGAGACTTCCGCGGCGGCTCGAATCCCTAGTTCACGACTGTTCGATGGCGGCCAGGGCCGCGTCGATATCCTCCCCCGTCAATTGCCAAGGCTCAATTCGCGATTCGTAGGCATTGTGGTAGAATCCCTCTCGATACGCTTTGGGAGTCAGAGAGATGGATCACGAGCGCTTTCGGGACTGGTTCTCGCGTGTCGATGAGTTGACGGCGGCGCAGC
>Ga0209568_1000288_pt1 | contig 17533 bp, 21 predicted proteins | sample WorMetOlspDAHAB2_FD_187406 | JGI IMG/M metagenome (GOLD analysis project Ga0209568, IMG submission 187406) | Marine gutless worms symbiont microbial communities from Max Planck institute for Marine Microbiology, Germany - Olavius sp. DAHAB.2... ...
AAGATATAAGAATTCTAACAATTATAATTATAAAAATTATGAATAATTATAATAAACATTTAGTACAGTCATGACCACGTTGTTTCGAATAAGATCTGTTTAGTTCAACAGTTCTGTCCCACTCATGCAATGTGGCGAAATGGTTATAAACATGCCTTAATCTTTACTCAAGCCCTGCTATCTGACACCAAATCTCTTTCCAAAATATCAACGACTAACGTTAATGAGGGGGCACTAAACACAAGGAGATATAAACGACTAATTTCCGAATGCCCCTATACAATCGATCACTTACCTTTTTTCTGTGAGCGGTGTTAAAACAGCATATGCTGCACCCGTTTGGCACTGAGGCTTTAATCGTTGGTTGTCATGTTTCAGTTTTTATTTCTATTCTATTTATTTTTGAAGTGCAGCAGAAGATGGCATGGTCTGTGATTATATCTTTTAGTGAGTCATGCGTTGTGATTTTGTCATTCCATTTCACGGCTATGAAACGTCAGAAAGTTTCCATTTTCCGCTTCTCAGTCAGAATCTGACGAAACAGCTGATAACGTGTTTTACAGAAACGGAACTCTCTTCAGCCATCTGTACGGTAGTTCTACAATCGTCTATGTCCGTTAAATATTAGGTTAAGGTCCAGTTCTTCTCGAATTTTCCGCACGAGCTGGACTTTATTGTTTACTGTCATACAGCAGTTTGTGTGTCGCTTTCGTTCATACCACGACAAACGGCAACTTCACGGACTATTGTGTAACAAAACATGATTGACTCTGGTGATTCCGGATACAATATCATAGACATAGTCAACTTGCTAACCACCTCAAACCGTCGTCAAACCCACTATAAGTTTTAGCCTGCCATAAATTAAGATGGTATAAAGGTTGGTTCACACGACCCGTGCGTACGGGCCTTTAGTCAACGGCAGGGAGTATAAATGTAGGGAGGTTGCACAAACCCCAATTCATGTAATAGTGCATTCTTTACTCTAAGTCTCATTTTGCACACAACCGTTTCCGACCCATAGTGGAGGGTTGTGGTCGTTACGGTTTTTGAAATTGGTAATATGCATGTGATGGGAAGGCAATGGAAAGTAGGGAAGGGGAGGAGTCGGGGCCTACTTATAAAAACTGGATAGGAATGGGAGGGAAACGGAAAGGGAGGAAGGGAGAAGAGGGAGAAGAAAGGGAGGGAAGCAGCCTGCCCTAACAATAAAAAATCGTTCCTGCGCCCCTGGCCAGTGAGTATCAGTTTCGCCGCCCGGTTGAATGCTATAGACGTCATGCCCCTAATGGGATTCGCCATAAGGCAGACGCAGTCAAGCCGCAAATTCCTAAGCCAAGACAAAAGCTATCAGTGCCAAGGCCAGGTGGCGAAGGCCAACGACATCCTCCAAGGCTTTTGCTTTCAAGACCAAGGTAATGTTTTATAATATGCCTAGAAGCAAAGCATGTAAAAGGTTATTTTGCTATGTTGTAAAATAGACATGCATTTACCTGAAACTACATTAGACTAACATCTTTATGACTATTCATTATGAGTTGAAAGGCAGGCATGAAGTCTGTTTCAAGGCAAAAATTGGGCTTACGGGATTAATTGTCAATAGGAAGACCAAGAACTTGAATTGCAAGGCCCGGACCACGGAGTCTAAAAATTATTAGACGTCCTTGCCAAGTCCATTACTTTAGGTGTCCGTAGTCCACGTTGTAGACCGCGTTTTGTACTGTACTGTACACACTACATACTAATCATCTAAACTACAAAGAGGGGCCGTTGCAGGCCAAGTCAACATGCATTCGACCAGTGATGTAGTCCTCGAGACCAAAGTCTTGGTCTCGAGGCGCCTAGAGGACAAAAAATTAAGTCTTGGTCTTGGTCTTGACAAAAAAGTCTTGACATTGCTATTTTAGGGCTTTAGGCTAATAGTTGGTACTAAGCATAATAGTTTGAGACATTTGTGTGTAAGTTAAGCCTTAACTTGTGGAATTTAAGGCATTTTACAGACTCTGAGTTAGTTTAAATTAGGCCTACTGTTTTTATTCACACTGTGTAAATGGCGTTTCTCGTGGCCTCGGCCAGTAGTAGCCTAACATTTGGAATCCCCATTGACGTGTCAGTTACTTTTCTGTTTGCATTAGTTCATCTGCCATGATAGACAATGTGGTTTATGAAAAAAAGTGTGTCAGAATGCGTAAAAATAGGATATTTACAACAAAAAAATACAAAAAAATATTTCCAAATCTCCTCGGTTCGCTCCCCACCCCCATCCAAAAATCCTGGGTACGCCACTGTTGTGCCCCTTCTAGTCAAAATGAAAAGTCGGCACCTCTGCATCTGTGTGTGGTGTCACTTTGTGTGTATACTGTTGGGTTCATTTTGTGACCATTGCAAACATGTATGGTATAACCTGTTCAGTGGTCGTCCGAGTAAAGTCTTGCCTTGGTCTCGACTAAAAAGTCTTGGTCTAGGTCTTGGTCTTGGGACCCGAAGTCTTGGCCTTGGTTCTGGTCTTAAAGTTCAGAGTCTTGGTCTTGGTCTTGGTCTTGAGACCTAGAGTCTTGGTCTTGGTCTTGACAAAAAAAGTCTTATTTACATCACTGCATTCGACTTACCGCATCTGGTGCTTCTGAAACCGAAAAAGCCACCCCGGCTTCCTCTTAACATAGGCATTTCAACAGCTGAACGCCGCACACCACGAAAGGGCGACATAGACCGAAATAATAAATTAAACAACAAAATCACAATCGTTAGCAAAGAGCAGACTGTAGTCACGCGTCGATGAATATGAGTGTGTTCAAAACGAGACTTCTTATGAAACCACTAATTACATTGTTTTTGCCTTTGTGCAACCTCCCCACTTTCAAATCTCCCTGGTCAACGGCCGTCGCGCGAGCCAAGCAAGTATTACAGTAGCTTATCAAAAGCAACTATACGCTTATATAAAAACACTTGGGGAAGTAGTTACCGGTAAATCTCGATTGCTTTGCATTGTCGCTGCAAATTTTCCTACAACCCTGTGACAAATATATGTTTCGTCATGATGTTTTGTAGTTTTATGTCTATCACAATGCGATTAAAATTAAAAAATAGACTTTAAAATAAGACAGCAAGGTCTAAAAGCGGATTAGCGAAACAAGATATTGTAACATACCGACAACGACAACGGTGATTGTTTTCATCTCTTTACACGTACAATTTTCAGTGGCGTTGCCCACTGTGAGATTGCCCGTGACGTCTATAAAGCCTTCGCATTTCACCTCGTGTGTACCGGACGGAATGTGAATATGTGCCAGAGTCATGTTGCCAAATTCTTTCACCTCCGTGCCGTCTATGGACCACTTGTATATGGTAAAGCTTGGCGGTGCGGCTTCGTACGTGCAGTAGAAAGTGACTGTAGACGGATCCATAAGGACTCTTTCGCTCGTGTTCATGCACATTGATCCGTTCAAGGCGTCCAGCGTCATGTTCGGACACACTAGAGAACAATGCAATTATGACACACTAGCATATAATCCCGGATACAGCTTCTGAGAAATGATAGTCACTAATTTAATGGTTTAACAGTTACATCACATCACATCGCAATGCTTGTAATGCTTTTTGAAAAGATAAGAGAACACTTGTCTCCCGTCTACACACTATACTCCACAAATCATTGATATTTTACGATTGTTTACTATAAAGCTGCCAAGCTTATGCAGTGCAAGACAGAACAAAACAAGCAGTTGGTTTATAGTCTGTTAAAAAAATCTGCTCACTCATTTACTCACTGTCGCCGGAGAACTTTGCTTTCCCCATCTGTTGTATCATTGGTATCATACATGCAGCATCGGCAGAAAGTAATGAGTAGGGTATTATAATCGTCGGGTTCTTGTAGGTCGAGAGTCTTTTGATAATGTCATCCGCTGTCCGATTGTTCATCAGATCGAGCGTCTGTGAGTGGCTGAATATCACCGAAGACCGCGTAGCAATTTCCCACCCAGTCAACGTTGTCCACCAGTGATTCACGTTGGCCTTCGGATACCAATCGTCAGAAGTATAAACACGCGACGCTGGAATTTCAGAAAGGCCGACTGGGACAAGTATACAGCCGTTACAGATCTTTCCATTTCCAGTTTCCATTATGAAAGCGACTCACTCACGACTCATCTGTTGCAAGAGGAGTCAGGCAAGGCATATACCACGCCGGACGAGGAATTCCAAGTCCGGCTTGATCAGCTCGAGGAGACTGGTGACCAGAAAGTCTCAGACCATAGAGATTTGCGGTTTAGTAGTGTATTGACAGTTTTCCAGAGACGACGATGATTGTTAGATGGCGAAGAAACAAGTTAACATAAGCAGCCAGTTTTGGTGGACTCTGGTTTATCTGGCAGCCTTCCATTTCAGTATTTTTTGTCAGTGTACTATGTTTTTTCTTAGGCAAATATACGGCTAGCGGCGTGGCTCAGAAATTAGAACGTTGATCTTTGACTGGGTAATTTTTCCTGATCTGTGCCTGATCTATGGTTGACATGTGATCACTTCGTGGGTAAGGTGGCCGCTATCGGTCAACCAACCAGGCCAACTCAGACTTCCATCCCTTCGGGGTCGGTAAATGAGTAGTAAACCATATAATTACATGGATTACTGGGGTGGAGACCATTAAACGGCAGACCAGAGCTGCGTGTGGCTGTTTGGCTGCAAGTCTGCAAGCCCGTGTGTGCGGCCTTTAGACTGCAAGCCCGCCATGTTGTGACGCTACAACGCCGCAGCAACTGCAGTCCTTGCGTTTAGTACGTGGTGCTATATAAGTGTTGGGCTTTAACCTTTTTTAAACTTTCTTCCTCTTTTTCTCTCTCACGCATGCACGCCGCCATCACACACAGTCACAGACAAACGCATATATGCCTAATATACAGGGTGGCCCAAAAAGTTAGCCACTACCAAGTTATCAAATTATTAAACCTTGCCAACGAGATTAGATTTCTTTGTCAAATTAAAGTATCAATCGAGCACTATAACGTTATCCGTTGGTAATAAATTTTCTATACATGAAAAATTTTGTGACGTTATTAACAATGCCTAACGCACAAAGTAGCGATATGCGTTTCATACGGTAAATGATGTCAGCGCTCTCTCTGGCTACAGCTCGTCTTAGCAAGCTATGAATTCCATTTCTAAACCATCTGTTAGATGGAGAATTGTAAAACATTTTTGATGTTCATATTTATTCTTGTTTTGAATCACGATTTTATCATATACAATTATACATTGATTTTACGCGTATGTTCGCGCATATCGCAGCTTCAAACGCAGCAACTGATGACGTCACAAATTAGGTCACAGACAGAGTATTTGGTAGAAACCCATATTCTTGTGCTCACTCTGTAATCAAAATTGAATAATCTAGCCTCACTGGCGGTATATAATAGCCACCCGGTAGTAATAGGCCTAAATAGTAATGCGGTTATGACGATAATAATAATAATAAAACGACAATTAATAAGGCGCTAGAGTCACTACAAGGGCGCCGTATAATGTTCGCTACTCTTACTCTGGAAAGAGTTAGTCAGTGAAACAGGAACGAGAGAACAGATGTGTCTTGAGCATGTTTTTGAACGTTGATAATGTAGGTGCCGAACGAATTTCCAGTGGTAGACTGTTCCAGGCGACCGGACCAGCTACACAAAATGTTCGGTTGCCGAGTTGTAGCCTTGTTCTGGGTACGACCAAATCACCACGAGCAGCGGAACGGAGAGCAGAAAGGTAAAGAACAGTTGAAATTGGAATGCACATCTCGTTTAGATAAAATGGTGCAAGGCCGTACATTGCCTTGTACACCAGTATGCAGAGTTTGAACGAGTAATACATAAATGAACGCATTAGACGCCGCTCGTCATATCGAGCAGAACGACAGACCGTCAATAAGTTACAAAAAACAAGACTGTATACTAAGCAAAGGTAACTAACATCAATATCATATCATATCATACTCGCAATTCACATACAAGCATCATTGACTAGCCGTTACGGGTATACACCGGGTATGCTGTACGGGTAACGGGCACATGGTACAGGTGTACATGGAAAACCACCGGTAAAGACAGGGTATGATTTTGACTATTCCCGTACATCTCTTATAGTTTAACGTCCCACCCGACATTTTCGGAGACGAATAAGCATTGGAACAAACAACAACAGCTATTATGAATGACGGCATTTCTTACATTTTTGTACTTTAAATTCATTCCGGACAAAGCAGTGGCAATTATTATACAAATTATCACGAAACAAGATTCAAAATCAGTCAACGTTTTTCGCAGTTATAAAACGAATGAATACTGGCGCGATTTCGCCTCAGTGTATAAACAGCAAGTTTAGCAGAAAGAACTCCGAGTAATTTTAGTATGCAAAGCTTATTAGTGCAATTCTACTCACAGATCGCATATCCGGATATTGGCATGTTAGCTTGGCACGATCGGTTGACATCGTTCTCAAAACCAGTAATGTTGAACAAGCTGAATAGAAATTCGGCTTCTTCATCGGTTCCATAAGTTTTGTTATGTCGGTCGAAATAACTGTCCAACTCTGTACAAATCGGATTCTTTCCTAGACAATCCCGTTTTATGAAGGCTATTGCCACGCATGTGAAATCGAATGGCCCAGGCTCTAATGTTATTGTTTCCGAACGTTTCATGTTATTGTTGAGATTGTCGATCCAATAAATCTCGGAAGGCGGATAACTGTTCGCAGAGCAAGTGAGTACTGTGTATGCCTGGCAGGCGTATGGTGGATCGATTGTGATGTTCTTTGGACAATCTGAAACCAACAACAAGTGACAATAACAATCGCGGCAGCAAACAATAGAGAGACGGAGGTAAAGACAGAGGCTGTGAGTAAGTAAAATTACGAAAGATTAAAGTGTCATACAATGAAAATGTCGCTTAACTATGTGACAGGACTATCTAAAAAGAAAAATATTCAGGCAAGTACGAAACACACGGGGGTCGATGCAGACGGGACATTGCACGACTGCTTATTCCGACACAGTATATTATATTTAAATATTCGTGGTGTATCCGTAGCCGGCAACCGGCAGCCGATCCTCACGGATCGCGTACCGGCAGTCGCTATGATTAGCTGGCATGTGGCACGCCACTGGGCTGCAGGCCCCATTTTATCATAATGGCGTCGAAGTTTAAGCGATTAATAATCTGGCGATCGGTTTTCCTTTTTTTTGGAACTATAAGCTTAGTTAAGGGTTAGGGTTAAGGTTACGGCTAGGGCTAGGGCTAGGGATGGGGTTAGGGTAGGGTTAGGGCTAGGTTTTGGGGTAGGTTAAGTAGCCTGTTAATCACTGATACCTGACTGCCGGTACGCGATTCATGCAGATCGGCTGCCGGCAATGATTATTCTAGGCATGGTTCCGGATTTCCAAATTCCCCCCCCCCTGGAAATTTGGAAATCCGCCCGGAAATTTTTGACAACAGGTTTTTGGTCTTGTGAGATTCCGTTAATGAAAAGTATTCAAGTATGCCCAGGGCCTAAAAACTGTGTTTTTGTGTCCAAAAGGACGAGTTATTCACGCCATAAGACGAGTTGTACAGTACTGGTGGACAAAGTTAAACACTTGCATTTCTGCTGTTTTATCTGTGAATTTATTTTCTTCTGTTAGAGAGTATTATACTTACAACTTGCAACACTTGCAGTTCGGTGTTGCAAATTGCAGACTGCCTGCAACTCCACATTTTTACTTATTTAGAGGGTTAATTGTTATGCACTGTGCACTGTTGATTTCGTCAATGAATGTCGATATCAGATATGAATTCTTGATAGCTTTTGAATTTTAACTATTGGTCTAAAGCGTAGGGCATGCGTCATTAACTTGAGCGCAATTTATCTCAGTTTCTCCCCGGATCTCTTGTTGTCTGGACAAGGTGAAACCCACTGGCGTACCCAAATGGACAGTTAGGGGGGCTTGAAACCCCACTGCATCTTCGGAATTTTTTGAATTGTGTGTTTGCACAAAAATACTGTCCAAGCTCTGCTCCTGTATTCATGAAATCAAAACATTTTATACAAGAAAACGTTAAAAATTGTACTATAATATCACATTTTGCTTCAACTTCTGGGAAACTTCGTCCCCCGAACCCCCAAACCTCCTACCGGGGATTTGCCCTAGATAATACTGAGGGACGGAAGTCAGAGGCGGATTTAGAGGGGCCGAGCCGGCTCCAGCCCCCCGTTGGGAGACGGACTGACGCCGTCACTCACGGTACTCATGATATGTGACAACGGTACTGTATTATGGCGACACCATCGCAAGTTTATCGCTTCAAACACGTATAACATGGTACTCAGAATATTCAAAATTATTGCCACCAGTGGCTTTGTGACAGTTTTACAGTGAACCAAATTCGTTTTCGGCCAGGGCTCCACCCCGAACCATCCGCCCCCGAACTCCCTGGGAGAGCTTACAGCGTTCTTTTAAACCCCTAGCTGGTTTAAGGGGGCCTCCTTCTTAGAGAAGGGGAAGGAATAGAGTAAGAGAAGGAAAAGGGACAAGGAAGGGAAGGGCAGGAACATGGGGACTGCCCCCCTTTCGCAAAATCCTGGATCCACCCATGGAAGTCCCCAGACCCACTAGCTCCGCCCCTTTTATACAAAAGCTGATCCACCCCTGTGACATTAACTATCGTAAAGCTGACTTTTAATCGTCGTTGAACCGAGATAAAATCTAGTTAAATGTTTATAAATCATGTAGGACACAATATCGACTGTACTGTAGTGATCACTAATTAAAGACAATGCACATCTAATCTGTTCATATTGAAGTGATATAAGAACAAACAGGGGTTCAAATGATCCGACCCAATCCAATCTATGCATGGATCCAATCCATGTCCAACTCTGATTTGGATTATTGTTCAACCTTCTTCACCGTCAATGAATGTATCGCATTTTCAGCCATTCATGCTTGCTGCTGCGAATGGAAAGGTTACTAAACTGTACTGAAACTAGTTAAGTTGGTGAATTAAAAAAATCAGAAGATTCAAACATGCACCTGTAACAAAAAATGATAAGCTGCAAAATGCTCTGTAGCCAGGCTTTGACTAAAAATGCAGGACTGGAGTCAGACGAACACCCCTGTGACTGACTGTTAATTCTTGTTCTTCATTGGCGTATACTCGGTGGAGCGTTCCCGTAATGACAGTTTGACTCCATTTCTGCCTGTATAAAGCCGTTGTGTTGGAACGCCGTCTGCAGCCCGTAGAGTTGAATGGTCGGAGATCTGTCAGAATACTGTCCGAATCTAAGTGTTTGCTATTCGACGACGCCTGAATCTCCAGTCTGGAGGTGGTCGCTCCAAGGCCCCAGTCAGGCCCCTTTTGGCGATCTTCAGTCAACGGAATCGAACAATATGGCTGAAATACGTCAGGCGCTGCGAGCAGATGATGTAGGAAACCCTTTTTCAGCCAATGACTTGTCTGTCCTCGACATTGGTAACATGTCGCGTGTAGAGAATGCGAACGATCTTCCGTAAACACCAAGTGTTGAACGCATCCTGTCGAGTCGAGAACTGCACAGTCATGGACCATGTCTCGCAGCCATACGCAGTATCGTTAGAATGTACGTTCTGTAGAGTCTAAACATTTTCTTCTAGGAGATTGGCGAAAGCCACCATTATTATCCTGTTTAGTAACCCCATACAATTCCTCTTGATGTCAATGCTGCGAAGAATCTTAACAGTACTGTCGTCAGAAGAAGTGACCAGGCTGTCAAGGTAAACGAAAGATTAAGCTATCATTAAGAGTTCGACTTCAGTACATTCAACCATTATGAGGGGGGGGGGTGAATTGCTGAATCTTCGTATTGCTCCAGATGATCTGAAGACCAAGAGGGGATCGACGCTTCCTCATTCATAACGTTCGGAGAGAGCAGCGAAACTTCCAACACATTTGCTTTGAGAGCCACATAATCAGCGTAGTCAAGATCGGGGAAAGCTATAGGGTTTCCAATACCAGGATCCCGCATCCCCAAATCCCGTTCGTTTTCCAAATCCCGAAATCCTAGGATTGAGTCGTTGCCAACCTTAGGATTTTGGATTATAAAATTTTACTTACTTAATTTATTCTAGAGGCTACTCCTTTTCAGTCAATATTATGCATTTATCCATTCATTGAGTCATGTCAAGTCGTTGCATAACTGCTTCTCTTATTCACTCACTTACTTCTGCTACTGCGACCAGCCTAGTTGTCACAACCCGTGGCCGTGGTCAGTCATTCACAACCGTGGCAGAGAGACATTAAAACAGACAGAATTATCGTAGCATAGGGCAGGACTTAACGGTCCGCCCCAAAATTGGACGAACCAGAAGACAAACGTAACCTAATCGCAACTGTTATTTTATAACGACCAACTGACTAAATAACTATCAACTATGAATGCGTAATTTGCGCTCGAGAACAGCATCGGAGTACCGGCTCAATATTATACGGAGATATAAAAAATATAATACAGGCGTAGGCAAATACGAAGGAATTGACCTTAACATATCGAGTCGAGACTCGAGACCAAAGCGATTGATTCAATAGCCGAACCAGAGCTGACCACTGAGACAAGGATCACATAACACTGAAGAAGACTACTTGAAGAAACTTGTAAGCAAGCAAATAAGCGGTTTTCTTGCTAACTCCCAATCCCGGGATTAATACCGGGATTCCGGGATTGGCGCTTTGCAAACCCGAAAATTTCGGGATTGGTAAATGGCCCGGGATTGGAAAGCCTACAGTAGTCGTTTCCAACTGTCGTGCCGCACCATGAACGACGTCAATACTCTCAAGAATCCTGTCCATTGGTACAGAAGTCAGGGGTAATATAGCACCTTCTCTAACAATCACGCTGATCTGGAACCACTCAAACTAGATTCCATCAGAGATCACAGCTGTACGTGTAAATTGCTTTCAACAAGGAGGTAGGCCAGGTTTCTTCAGTGGCTACCGTAATGCCTTGCGGTATACAGAGCCAGACGCTGATTTCATGTCGACATACGCTACCCACCAAGTGACAGTTCTCTGACGTTAAATGATCATGTGCTGAATATGATTAGGAACTGTGATTTTCACCTACGCGCACTCCGTCGTTAACATCAGACGTCGCTAACATGATGGCATGTTCCATTATTGGTTCCAGAATCGACTACTGCAACTCGCTGCTGGTTGACATTAATGAACAAACCTAGATCGACTACAGTGTGTTTAATCGAAGGCTGCTCGCATACAGGGTGGCCCCAAAAAAATAAACCACCACAAATTTTTCAAAAAATCGCATTAAAAATTGCCAACGAGATTAGATTTCTTCGTAAAGTTAAAGTATGAATCAAGCACTATAATACAATCCGTTTGTAATAAATATTCTGTCCGTGACCTACTTTTGTGACGTCATTAATAATGCCCGGCCCGCAAAGTAGCGATATGCGTCACATGCAGTAAATGGTGTCAGCGCTCCCTCTGGCATCATCTCGCATTAGCAAGCTGTAAATTCCATTCCAAAATCTTCTTATATATACAGATTTATGTATAAGTTTCTTCGATTTCCATATTTTTCCTTTTTTGTTTTTTTATCATTACGATTTTATCACATACATTGATTATACCTATATTGCAGCTTCAAACACAGCAACTGATGACGTCACAAATTAGGTCGTACATGGAGTATTTAATACGAACATGTAATATTATTGTGCTCATTTTATAATCAAAATTGGTGAAAAAATCTAGCCTGGTTGACGATTTTTAATACGATTTATTGATGATTCTCGATAGTGGCTTACTTTTTTTGAGCCACCCTGTAGTTTGTAATGCTGGTCGTCGTACACTGAGTTCAGATCCGCTACATCACCTACATTGGCTACCTGTTCTGAGAAGAATTGAATTCAAGACTGCTACCCTTCGTTTTAAGCCAGTGAAGCTTGGGACCCCATCTTACCTTACCAACATGCTGATGCCACACGAACCAACGCGCACTATACGTTCTTCCGAACTGGACTTGTTATCTTTGCCTACTATACAACCTCGCTTTTCTGTGTTCGGACCATGACTTTGGAACGAGCTGCCACATAACATACGCCAGTGCAACACATTGTCTGTATTTAAATTCCATCTCAAAAAGTTTCACTTCCGCCATCACATAAACAAGTAACACCGGTCCTCTCGACGCGCCTCTGCGTCGGACGACGAATATGCGCGCGCTGAATAAATACTGATACTGATAATGAGTTGGTCTGTATGATTCCTGTCCTACATTTCAGCCCTGTGCTTCGGCTACCCAGGAGTTAAAATAGACCCATGTTAACGCATACACACTCACGTTGGTCGATAATAAATAATAAAAATTTATTACAGATTTCAGTGTTTGAAGACGTAAATGCTTTCTCAACTTTTCTTAGAAACAGTAGCATACTCGTTATTATGAGAACTAATTATAGGGCGCCTACTGTTAATACAGATAGGCCGTTCCGCAAAAATCATAACCACATCCAATGAAGTTAAAATGTTATGTGGAAGCTACGGTCTGTACTGAAGTCGCGAGAATGAAATCCTAATAAGAAGTACTCACAATGAACCGTTTGGTTAATTATGCAGGTATGTTCCAGTGAGTTGTTAGCATACGTATTTCGACCGCTGTAGGCCCTCGATCTGTCGAATTCGAAACGCATCGTGCAATTCGCTAACACTTTGTCGCCTGCTTGGACGTTCGCTATGTCGTACGTCGTCTTTAGATTCACTGGTGCGGGAGGTCCAGGTGGTCTTGGCACTTCAGGTCTTGTTGTAACTGATGATTCAGGATATTCGAGAAACATGAGTGTGGAGTTGATCGTAACAATGGGATTGTACTGCAGCAGGTAGGCAAGCCAGTCGTACTGAGCATAGCAACCAACGGTCACGTTGTCACCTTCTTTCACTGGGCAGACATTAAGAACTCCGCACCACATGTCTGAAAAAAAAACAATATTCACAGACATCCATTAGCATACAGCATCTTCATTTACATCTACATGTACAAGTAATAACATTTTTTTTGTTATCGCTCAATGCATTTTATGAAAGCATGATACGCGCTACAGGAATTCTGTCTCTACATAAGCTTATGTAACGTGTCTGTCTTCACTGCACCGGTGATTCAAACTCACCGACTGCATGACCCACAAAATAATATACGATGTGCATGGATTTTTACTGAAAGAAAATCCAGTATTGTGATTACTCATATGACGATAACCATGAACCGATCTCAACGAAATTCTGCACTGACGAGGGTCTACCCTATTGTTTTTTCACCTGTCAAATTTCGTGAAGATCGATCTAGACTTTAGCGATGCATATTTTTAGGGAATCAGCGGCCACGTTTTGTTTTCTTTTTTTTTCGGACACCCTATTGGCATTTAGGTACTGTTGGGCTGTCTATGCGATACAATTCCAGGGCAAGATCATGTATATAATTTAGTGACATTTGGCAGTGATCACCATCGGTTACAAAAGGTGTTTCTGGTTACTAGGAAATAGCTGGCATTATCTGTGACAGTTTCTCTGGTGCTTACTTTGACTCATACAAGGATGACTCATTTTTTGTATATTTTGGGAAAGCTTCATCGTAAGGCCTCTGATGAGTCTCAGTCCATGTACTTCATGGTTCGTCACCGTTTGATGTTGCTGATACTGAAGAGAATCTAAATTGTCTCAAGAATGGTAAAGCGTGGGGGCCTGGCGGTACAACCGAGAAAAACGTTAGGCCTATATATGGTAAATTATTCCCATTCCTTACTTACTTACTACTTGCGTTTTGCGTATAAAGATGTTATGTCGGACTATATGTGAAGGTTTAACGGGTAATTCGGCTAAAACCGAAACAGAATATCGATAATGTGCTCGCAAATGGCTCACAAAGGTACACATATTATGTATGATTGGAAATTAAGATGGTGTAACGTTGTAGAAACATCCTATAATTGGGTGATAACTAAATTATTACTTATTAATATACTTATATTTATTATCATTATTTTTATTGTTGGTCCACGGGCACAAAGCCGCAGGCATTAAATGTTGAAGTTAAGAAAGGTAAATAACTGGTTGCAACAGGCTAGCCGGCTGTGAACATGTTCTGAGACGAGACCGCGTTACCCTTTTGGAAAGCCACTGATAACTGCTGGAACAGGTGGGTGGTCTCTCTGGAGTCTCCTGTGATTATGGTCGCCCGCCTTCCCAGTTTCTGGACCAGATCAACTTCCTGGTGGTGCCAGGTACCGGCTGTTTCAATGGCCACTGGAGTGAAGATCTGACTTGCGGATAGTTGGCTGTATTGTTGGTCTTGTTGATGGCGGCAAGACTGGCTGAAGCTCCTGTTTCAATGGCTGTGTTGCTGATGTGGGCGTCGGCATACGTGTCCGAGACTGTGACGTCCCATACCAGCGGCTTACCCCTCGACCATGGCAGGATCGTGATGCCGTCGGGGCGTTTGCCGTCTTGCCGAAGCAGGCCCACTGTTTCTTTAACTGACGGCACGTCAAATGATGTCGTTGTGATTCGAATGGCGTTGCTGTCTTGGGGCACTTTACTGACAGGCCAGCCCATAAAGCACTTTTCCACAGCCGCATGTGTGTGGTTCGCACGCTTTGCAACCCAGTCTGTGAGCAACTGACATCCTGAGTTGCTCATCTGAAAGTCGTATAGACCTACAAACGTGATAGGTGGTGCGGCTAGCCAATCCCCTGAGTGTGGTGATGCCGCAGCCAATGCGGAAAAGTATAGTGTTTAAACGGCACATATTCATGCGCGAGCGTCTGAATTTTTTTCACAGATGTCACCCAAGAAAACAAGTCGCTTGACCTATATCCAGTCACCACTTTGCAAACCAAAGTCCAGAGTCCAGCGGCTCGATTCCCATCAAATGTACATCGCGCATTATATGACATTAAAAATCACTGCGCGGCAGTTGAAATCTGCTGCGCGGCGTTTTTTGCCAAGTGCGCGGCCGCGCTGCCGCGCAGCTTAGAGGGAACATTGGCCGCAGTCAGGAGTCTCTCCTTGTCGATGTCCGTGGAAGCATGGGACCAACCAGCTGTACATGTTTCTTGCAGACGCCCTCTGGATGTGTACCGACTCAGTGACTGGTGTTAAATTTCCGGACAGAGACATCCACTTGGTTTCTGCAATCGAGATGGAGTCATCACACCTCGACTTGGTAGGCTCCGGAAGAATTTACTGCTGAAGGTCGTGCGTCGATGCAGCTGACGCCAAAAAAGGCTGAAGGTGCCAGCATCGCCGCACTTTTTATGCTGAGTGCTCCGTGTCTGACCGGAAGGCATGCCTGTAGCCATTGAATGTCGCTAAGATCCAGGATGGAAGACAACCCCGATCTCAGAGTATTGTCGAAGGTGGTCAGAAAGGGATTGTCGGTGCAGTCAGCTGTCAGCAGAAGATACAGTAATTTCGGCATGCTGAGACTGTTCTTTAGCAACACCAAAGAATCTTGAGAGAGTGCAGTAGTGGCAGGCGTTGCAAAGCCTTTTCCAACTGTTCAATTTTGTGTTGTAAGGCAGCGTCTTGAGATGGTCCTTGAGAACAGATGCAGATAGAGTGTCATGTCCTGCTTAGAGACCTTCATGAAGTGGCCCATAACTGACGTGTCAAAGATGGCTGCTGGGTCATCTGTGATGATTTCACATTTTTTGATGTTCAGACTGAGACCGGTTTCTGCACTGCGGCTGATGATGGTGTCGACATCTGTATCAAGCGTCTTGATATCTGCTGCCGATGTAACGTCATCCTTGAAGCCAATTTTGACTTCTGAGTGCAGGTCGATGAGAAGCGGATGTATAGCTTTGCAAAACTCCAGTGAACCCAGCGGATCTCCTTGCCGTGCGCCTTCTCTGGATCTATGACGGTGCTGTCCATAGACCAGTATTAGATCGCACGCGTATGCTGCATTTACCAAACAACAGATGTATGGCGTTTTTGCAGCAACCGCGTCAAGTATCACATCTCTTCTGACACAGTTGAATGCGTTCGAGAAATCTAGAAGTCTGCGTGCGGCATGAACTGCCGCCTTTACCCGCCTTTGACTCTGGCACCGAGCTGCAGTGGCTGAAGCTCCTGACTTCTTTTCTCGGTCACGTGACTGTTGGCGCACTTCGTCTGTAGCCCAGCGTGATCGGTCGGAATCATCCGTCTTTCTTCGACAACGCTATGACCCTTCCTCCGAAAATGATCTTCACCAGTCACGTAACTATACCTCGTACTCCAACGCGAGGTGTGTTTTAACAATTTTTACCCGACCTCTGTACAACTCGACGACCACCCCCTCCCCGGGAGCGCGCAACTCCTCCCCGAGGGAGACCCCCAAGATGGGAGGGCCCCCTCGGGGGAGGGACTTGACCAACGACGCGAAACGACTATCGACCTTTGTACCCAGCGTTGTTTACGACCCGGTACTCGACCAGATGCCCGACTCAACGAGTTTTACGATCGTTCTAAGGCAAAAATGGTCGACCTAGTATTGTTAGTCGATTTTTCCCAAGTCCTCATTTTGTATAAATACGGAATACACACAAACAACACAGGCCTCTACCCCCCCTTACCCCCTAACGCAGACGGGTGGACTTCACTGGATGGCGTGGACCGTTCTGAGTGCGCCCGGTAGTTTCGGTGGCGTTGACAGCTTGAGACGTTACACCGATTGGTCCGAACGCGAAGCGAAAGAATTTCTAGCCAAACGAGATGCGTATACTCTACGCAAACCCCGAAGAATTCGTTTTCCTCGTCGCAAGACGTATTCGAAAGGTATCGGAGATCTGTTCCAAATAGACCTGGTGATCTTTCAAATCTCTCACCGTTCAACGACGGGATGAGATATTTGCTCACCTGTATCGATGTTTTTAGCAAACGAGCGTGGGCAGTGCCGATTCGAACGAGTGAGTGAGTGAGTGAGTAGAGTTTAACGCCCCACTCGACACAATATAGGTCATTTCGGAGGCGCATACACCCCGGCAGTCTTGTACATCTCCTATTCAGTAATGGATGACCAGCGACATGAATAACCCCCTCATCTCGCATTGCTTGTTGTTCACAATGGCCCTAAAAGGGATGGAGCCAGCTCCTAACCCGCAATAATACACACGTTTATTCATCTCAGCGGTAGACAGACTAAACAGAGAACTAAACATAAAACATAAAAGCAGAACATATTAACATTGTACAAAATTAAGCATTCATAATGGAAAGGGAGCAAAAAACTCGAAGGGGGCTCATTTAAGTTTGTTACGCCAGCGCCAAAACATGAAAGGAAATGACTCGACTGACAAAGGTAAAACAAAACACACATGAACATAAAGATAAATCATGCAACCCAAAAAACACAAAGACAAACTCATGGCCCAACCGGGCTGTGTGAACTGTTTCGGTTAACTGTGCCCATTGAAGAGGTAGCACGTTGGCAATATATAAAACAGTTCTGATAATATTCCCTCTTAACCTCCAGACAATCACCATAACTTTAG
>Ga0209568_1000289_pt1 | contig 17506 bp, 16 predicted proteins | sample WorMetOlspDAHAB2_FD_187406 | JGI IMG/M metagenome (GOLD analysis project Ga0209568, IMG submission 187406) | Marine gutless worms symbiont microbial communities from Max Planck institute for Marine Microbiology, Germany - Olavius sp. DAHAB.2... ...
TCGGGAACCGTCGATAGAATTCTGGGATACTCATACAGTCTTTCATAATCCACCCTCCGTTACCTATAAGATAATTGCACCAAAGATAGGCGTCAAGGGATTTGGTGCAATTATATATATAATTCCCTTTGTTCAGGTGAAATCGCAGATACCGGACCATGTCGGCGAGGTTGGAGTAGACGCCGCCCGCGGGGGCGATCGCGTCCGTATCGCGCAGGACCACCGGCACCCGCCCGGTCGAGTTCAGGATATAGGGCCGCGCCGTATCGGACGCAGAGCGGAACTCGGAGATCGAGAGCCGGGTGTCGACCATTCCCAGGGGCGCGAGCAAGCGTTCGCGGGTGAAATCTTCCCAGGACGTGCCAGCGACCCGACCGGCAACGGCACCGGCGACCATGAACATCAGATTGTTGTACTGGAATCGCCTCCCCGGGGACTCCGTCAGCTTGAGATGCCGAAGGCGCCGGATGAGTTGCTGGCGATCGAAGGCGTCGGCATACCAGAGCACGTCGTGGCGCGGCAGGCCGCTCGTGTGGGTGACCAGTTGGCGGACGGTCACCTCGCGCGTTGCTCTGGCGTCCATGAGTTCGAACTCAGGAAGAATACGTGCGGACCGGGGCATCCCAGTCAAGTCGACCCTCATCGGCCAGCATGCCGAGCCCGGCGACGGTGAAGGATTTGGTGATCGAGCCGAGGTGGAACAGGGTCCGTTCGGTGACCGGTACCGTCCTATCGGCGTCGACGAAACCATAGGCCTTGGCGAGGACGACGTCGTCGCCGCGTACGGCGCCGACAACGACACCAGGAACCTGCCAATCGGCCATAACGGCCTCGACGAACGTGTCGAAACCGTCGAGTGGGTCACCGCCGCGCGCCGCTGCCGGGAAGGTCAGCAGAAGGGCGACGAAAACGCTAACAATGCGGTGGGTCATCAGCTCGTCACCTCGGGCGGGTCGTCGGAGAGGAAGGCCCGCGTTTTCGCCACCGCATCGCGCAGGCCGAGGCGGTTTACCTCCACATCCTCCGGAAAGGCTCCCAGCAGTCGTGACGGCAGGGCCCGGTCAAGCATCACGAACACGCCCCGGTCGCCGGCGCGGCGCACCAATCGGCCATACGCCTGTTTGAGCTTCAAGCGCGTCAGCATCTCATCGTAAGCCCGGCCGCCGAAGGCCTTGCGCCGTTCGCGGTGGAGAATATCGGGCCGCGGCCACGGTACGCGGTCGAAGACGATCAGCCTCAGCGAGCGGCCGGGCACGTCGACACCGTCGCGGACCGCATCGGTGCCCAGCAGGCAGGCGTCATCCTCGGCGCGGAAGATGTCGATCAAGGTGCCGGTGTCGAGTCCGTCGACATGCTGGGCCAGCAACGGAATGCCGGCGGCGTCCAGCGGCCCGGCGATGCGGTCATGGACGGCGCGCAACCGGGCGATCGCCGTGAACAGGCCGAGCCCGCCGCCGCCGGCGGCGAAGAACAGCTCTCGATACGCCGCCGCCACCTGTACCGGGTCGTCGCGGCCGATATCGGTGACAACGAAGACACGGGTGCATTCGGCGTAGTCGAAGGGCGAAGGCACCGCGGACAGCACCGGGGGTGCCGAAAGGTGGCGGGCACCGGTCCGAACCTCGGCCGCCGTCCAGTCTGCGTCGAGCCCGCCGGTGCTGTCGCGCAGGGTGGCAGACGTGATCAGCAGGCCATGGGCTGGTTCGGCGACGGCGGCAGCAAAGGGACGTGTCGGATCGACCCAATGGCGATGCATGCCGACATCGATCTCGCGACCGTCGATGCGCTCGACGCCGAACCAGTCGACGAACTCCTCGGGCGTGTCGGCCGACATCGCCTCCAACATGGAGCGCCATCCGGCGATGGGGATCAGTGCCCGGCGTTCGAGACTGCGGCCAACGGCTTCGATCCGCTGCCGTGTACCGGTGTCCAGGTCGGCCGCGTCTTCGTCCAGCAGCGCGGCCAGGGACGAACGCACCGTCGCCAGCGGTTTGGCCAGCCGTGCCAAGGCGTCCGCCAACGCTTCAGCGGCGGCGTCGAGCCCGTCCACGGTCGGATGAACATCCGTCTCCAGGCTGTAGGGCGACGCCGTGTCCGAGCCGCGCGCATAGACTTGCTGACGAACGAGGGTGAGGAACGCTTCCGCCGGTCCGACCGGGGTCGCCGCAGCGAGGCGCTGGCGCCAGCCGGGGCCCGGCAGCGCCTGGGCGGCGCGCAACACCTCTTCGAGGGCGGCACGGGGCTCGTCTCCGGATATCAGTTCGCCGGCACGTTCGCGCAGCCCCCGGCTCCTTGACCGCCGCCGATCCTCGGCGCCGAGCAGCCAGCGTCGCAGGTCTGCCGTTTCGGCACCGTTGAGATGGGCCGAAAACGCCGAGTCGGCGGCACCGAACACGTGGTGGCCCTCATCAAAAACGTAGCGATTCGGCAGCACGGCGTCTTCGCCGCCGCCCAGCGCCGCCTGAACCATCACCAAGGCATGGTTGGCGACGACAATCTCGGCGCGCCGGGCCCGGCGGATCGCCCGCTCGACGAAGCACTTCCGGTAGTGCAGGCAGGCCGCATAGATGCATTCACCGCGGGTGTCGGTGAGATCGACCGTAGGAGCGCGCCCGACGAGATCGGCGAGCCAGCCGGGGAAATCACCGCCGACCATGTCGCCATCGCGGGTGCGCAGCGCCCAGCGTGCCATCAATCCCAGGGCGACGGCGTCGGCGCCTGCCGTGTCCGGACGCTTTTGAACAGCCTCGTCATAGTTCAGCAGGCAGAACGTGTTCTCCCGTCCCTTGCGAACGACGACATTTCGCGCCTTTTCTGCAGGGTCCGGATAGAGGCGGTCGAGTTCCGCATCCAGCTGCCGCTGGAGGTTGCGGGTAAACGTGCTGATCCAGACGGTGCCGCCGTTCTTCTTCGCCCAGACGCTGGCCGGGGCGATGTAGCCGAGCGTCTTGCCGACACCGGTGCCGGCCTCGGCGAGCACCACATGGGGGCTGCCGGTGGCGTCACGCGGCGCGAATGCCGCCGACACGTGCGAGGCGTAGCGCATCTGCTGCGGCCGCGACTCGGCGTCGTCGCCGAGGAGTTGCACGAGGCGCGCCCGGGCCTCGACCGGTTCCACGGGCCAGGATTCGGGTGCCGTCTCGGCGCCGCTGTCCTGCCACTCGCGTAGGCGGGTCCACACCTTCAGCCCTTCGCTCAGATTTCGCGAATGGGGCTCGGCACCTGCTGCCAGGGCCGACAACACCGCTGGACCCCAGGGCCAGTTGCCGCGGGCCATGGACCACGCGACACCCAGGGCATCGTCACCCGGCGCACGCTCCAGATCGACGAGCAGCGAGTGCGCCAACTTCGGAAGCATCTCGGCCTCCCGTACCGCCGAATCGAGGACCCGCAGTCCGAGATGTCGCGCCAAACCTCGAATCGTCGGGACACAGAATCGGGCGGGCCTGACGAAGGCGAACAACTCGAGGATGTCGTGGGCGGGAAACACCGGGAGTCCAAGGCGGCGGGCGGCGGCGCGAGCGTGGCACACCAGCGGCACCGTGCCGCCGCGAATCCGCATCGCCGCTTCGCCGTGATCGAGGGTCTGGATTTCGCCCGTCGGGTCGAGCCAGATGACCTCGCGCAATCCGGCGACCATCGCCGGGGCGTTGGGGAGGCGCACGCGAGCATGGGTTTCGGCGCGGTCGGGCATGACCGCGGAGTATAGGTCGGCACCGACCCGTGGACCATGAACCGGTGGTTGCCGGTCCGGTCGAGATTTGATTGGACGAATGGCGCCTTGGTTCCTACCTAATCGCCATCGTGGCCAGGGAAGCGGGGAAGCAATGTCGATCTCCATCAAGGTCAATGGGCGGACGCATCGCGTCGACGTGGATGCGGAAACGCCGTTGCTATGGGTCGTCCGGGACACGCTCGGCCTCACGGGAACCAAGTTTGGGTGCGGGATGGCGCAATGTGGCGCCTGTACCGTGTACGTCGACGGTGAACCGGTTCGGTCCTGTTCTCTTGCCGTCGGCGACGTCGACGGCGCCGACGTGGTCACCATCGAGGGCGTCTCTGGCAAGGCCGCCCAGGCCGTACAGTCCGCCTGGGACAAGCTCGACGTGGTCCAGTGCGGCTATTGCCAGTCTGGACAGGTGATGTCGGCCATTGCCCTTCTCGGCCAAAATCCAAAACCATCAGATGCCGACATCGACGAGGCCATGCGCGGCAACGTCTGCCGCTGCGCGACTTACGTTCGCATTCGCGCGGCCATCCACGAAGCCGCCCGGACGATGGAGGGCTGACGCCATGTTCGCCATCGCAACTCCGACCATCGAACCGACCCGCCGCCAGTTCCTCAAGACCGGCGCCGCCGCAGGTGCCGGACTGGTCATCGGCCTCCTTTTGCCGGTCCGCGGCGCACGGGCGGCCGCGGACAGCGCCGCGAGCGGTGCCCCGTTCGACCCCAATGCCTTTATCCGCATCGCCGCCGACGACACGGCGACTGTTCTGATCAAGCACATCGAGTTTGGTCAGGGCACGTATACGGGCCTCGCGACGGTGGTCGCCGAGGAGCTCGACGCCGACTGGTCGCAGATACGGGCGGAGGGGGCGCCCGCCAATGCCAAGCTCTACAACAACCTGCACTGGGGTCCGGTGCAGGGCACCGGCGGCAGCTCATCCATCGCCAACAGCTATGAACAAATGCGCCGCGCCGGTGCCGCCGCGCGGGCGATGCTCGCCGGTGCGGCGGCCGATGCCTGGGGCGTGCCGGCGAAGGACATCACCGTCAAGAAGGGCGTGATCACCCATGCGGCCTCGGGCCGCAGCGCACGGTTCGGCGAGTTCGCCGAAGCGGCGGCGTCCCGCGCGGTGCCGGCCGAGATACCGCTCAAGGACCCCAAGGCTTTCTCGCTGATCGGCCATGACGTGCCGCGACTCGATTCGCCGGCGAAGGCCCGGGGCCAGGCCACGTACACGATCGACGTCACGCTTCCAGGGATGCTGACGGCGGTGATCGCGCGTCCCCCTGTGTTCGGTGCCACGGTCCGGTCGTTCGACGCCACCGCGGCAAAGGCGGTCAAGGGCGTGACCGACATCGTCCAGGTGCCTCAGGGCATCGCTGTGCTCGCCAACGGCTTCTGGCCGGCCAAGACCGGTAGCGAGGCGCTGACCATCGATTGGGACCTGACCACCGCCGAAACCCGCAGCAGCGACGCACTGATGGCAGAATACCGCCAGCTCGCCGAAAAGCCCGGCTTGGACGTTCGCGTCGAAGGCGATGCTGGCGCGGCCATCGAGGGTGCCGCGAAAGTCCTCGAAGCGTCGTTCGACTATCCGTTCCTCGCCCATGCGCCCATGGAGCCATTGGATTGCGTCGTGCGGCTCGGAACGGACTCGTGCGAGGTCTGGACCGGCTCGCAGCTTCCCACCGTTGACCAGGGTGCCGCTGCTGCCATCGCCGGGCTGAAGCCCGAGCAGGTCCAGGTCCATACGATGCTGACCGGTGGCAGTTTCGGGCGTCGCGCCACACCGACCGCCGACATGGTCAGCGAGGCGGTCGCCATCGCCAAGGGCATCGGCGGGCGGGCGCCAATTCGGTTGATCTGGACGCGGGAGGACGACATCCGGGGCGGATACTACCGACCCATGTACCATCACCGCATGCGCGCCGGCCTCGACGCGAAAGGAAATCTCGTCGGTTGGCAGCATCGGATTGTCGGCCAGTCGATCCTCCGCAACACGCCGTTCGCCGACGCCTTCATCAAGAACGGCATCGACGGGACCTCGGTGGAGGGTGCGTCGAACCTGCCCTACGCCATCGGCAACATTGCCATCGACCTGCACACCACCGACGTCGGCGTGCCGGTGTTGTGGTGGCGTTCGGTCGGCAGTACGCACACGGCCTACTCGTTGGAAACGTTTATCGACGAGCTTGCCGAGGCGACCGGGCGCGATCCGGTGGAGTTCCGCCTGTCCATGCTGGGCAGCCATCCGCGCCACGCGGCGGTGCTGCGCCTCGCCGCCGAGAAGGCGGGCTGGGGCAAGCCGATGCCGGCGGGACGCGGCCGGGGAATCGCCCTCGCCGAGTCCTTCAACTCCTATGTCGCCCAGGTCGCCGACGTTTCGGTCGATTCCTCGGGGCAAGTCAAGGTGGAGCGGGTCGTTTGCGCGGTCGACTGCGGACTCGTCGTCAATCCCGATGTCGTTCGCGCGCAGATGGAGGGCGGCATCGGCTATGGCCTCGGCGCCATCCTGCACGATGCCATTACCCTCGATGAGGGCCGGGTCGAGCAGTCGAACTTCCACGACTACGTGCCGCTGCGTATCGACGAGATGCCGGCGGTGGAGGTTCACATCGTGCCGTCGGCGGCGCCGCCGACGGGCGTCGGCGAGCCCGGCACGCCGCCCATCGGCCCGGCGGTCGCCAATGCGGTCCATGCGGCGACCGGCAAGCGGATCAGGTCATTGCCGTTTGCCACGCACGGGCTAACGACAGCGTAGCTTTTGGCGGCGGTCTCGAAACGTCTGGCGGCGAACGTTCCCGGGGACGTCTACGTCGACGAGACCTGTATCGATTGCGCGACCTGCCGATGGCTGGCGCCGGCGACCTTTGACGCCGCCGGCGACCAGTCCCGTGTCTATCGCCAGCCAGAAACGGAGGCCGAGCGGCAGCGAGCGCTGATGGCCGTCGTCGCCTGCCCGGTCGCGGCTATCGGCACCGTCGACAAGGCAGACCTCGGGCCGGCCCGAGCGGCATTTCCCGAACGAATTGACGGGAACGTCTACCACTGCGGTTACCACGCGGAGGTCAGCTTCGGTGCCGCCAGCTATCTGATCGTCCGCCCGCAAGGCAACGTGATGATCGATTCACCGCGTTTCGCCCAGCCGCTGGTTCGCCGCATCGAAGAGATGGGCGGCATCGCCACCCTGTTCCTGACCCACCGTGACGACGTCGCCGATCACCAGAAGTTCCGTGAGCACTTCGGCTGCGAGCGGGTCCTTCATGCCGACGATGTGACACGCCGCACCAAGGGTGTCGAACGGACGATCCATGGCCGCGATCCCGTCGTCCTCGATGACGACCTTATTGTCATCCCCGTTCCCGGCCACACGCCGGGCTCGGCGTGTCTGCTCTACGGAGACCGGTTCCTATTCACTGGCGATCACCTGGCTTGGAACCCATTCGAAGGCCGACCCATCGCCTGGAAGAGCGTCTGCTGGTACGACTGGAGCGAACAGACAGCGTCAATGGAAAGACTCGCCGAACACCGGTTCGAGTGGATCCTCCCCGGCCACGGACGGCGCGGGAACCTGCCGGCGGGCGAAATGGCCGTTGCCGTTCGCGATTTGGCCGCCCGGATGAAGGCCAACTGAGCCGCCGCTCAGGCGGGCGGCGCACAGAGGTCGGCGATGGCCTCGAAATAGGGTTCGCGTCCGACCAGCATGAGGTCGTTGTGGCCGGCACCGGGCACCGTCACGAGGCGCTTGTCGGCGGCCGGCGAGGCGTCGTGGAGGGCGATCCCGTCACTGACCGGGATGATCCAGTCCTCCATGCCGTGAATGACCAGGGTCGGCACGGTCACACGGGAGATCTTGTCGAGGTTGCCGAAACCATCCCTGTCCTCATCGGCTTCGGCGACGCGGATGAAGCCAAGACGCTCGATCAGCGCAAACGTGTAGGCAAAGCCGCTCTCGATGATCAGTCCGGCGATGTCGTCGCCGGCGCGGTCGGCAATCTCCAGCACCGCGGCACTGCCCATGGACCGCCCCATCAGATAGATCGGTCCGGCATCGATTCCCCGTCCGGCAAGGACCTCAGGGGCCTTCTCGAAGCAGGCCCAGGCGTCGTTGACCAGGGCGCTCGCCGTTGGCGAGCCGTCGCTCATGCCGTACCCTCGGTAGTCGACGACGAAGAGCGTCAGCCCAAAGCTGAGATACAGCGGCGCGATGTAGTCGTAATCCGAAGCGATCTCACCGTTGCCGTGGAAATAGACGATCACCGGCGCGTCAGGCCTGGCCGAGTAGATCTTGCCGCCGACCGCGAGGTCGCCGTCGACGGGAATGCGCACGGTATGGACGCCTTGCGCCAGCCGCGGCGGGCCCATGTCCGGGCGCGGATGGAACATGACGGAAAGGATATCGGGTCGATCGAGAATCTCGTAGGTACGTTCGGCCATGGCTCCCCCCGGATTGTCGTGTCGCTCGCACACGTTTTCTGCGCGAAGCCCGCAGTTTCCCCAGACTTTTGCACAAGAAATCGCCGATTGGCCAACCATTCCGCTTGAGCCATGGTCAAAATGTTGTCAGAAGCGGGGGAGAGGACCGATCCAGCAGCGGCGTCTGGCCGCCTGCGGTCGTGCACTGCGCGGATCGATGAGTCTCGAAACCTGCCCGACGATCGCGCATCGCCATCGTCAACGCGCTGTCCAAATCCCCAAAAGAACAATCGGAAGGGAACAATGTCCAAGATCATTATCAAAGGTGTGATCGCGGCGCTGGTCCTCCAGCTCGCCGCCCTTTGGCCGGATGCGGCGTTTGCGGCGGATGCCGTCAACGGTGCCAACACCGCCTGGATCCTCACCTCCACGGCGCTCGTTCTGTTCATGACCCTGCCGGGTTTGGCGCTGTTCTACGCCGGCCTCGTGCAGTCCAAGAACGTGCTCTCGGTGATGATGCATTGCTTCGCCATCTGCTGCGTGGCGTCGGTCCTGTGGCTGGTCGGCGTCTACAGCCTGGCGTTCGGCGACGGTGGCGGCTTGAACGCGGTCGTCGGAGGCCTCGGCAAGGCGTTCCTCTCCGGCGTCGGATGGGACGGCGTCAGCGGCGACATCCCCGAGACCGTGTTCTTCATGTTTCAGATGACCTTCGCCATCATCACTCCGGCGCTGATCGTCGGCGCCTATCCGGAGCGGGTGAAGTTTGCCGCCGTGCTGCTGTTGTGGCGCATTGGGTCTGGGGCGGCGGCTGGCTGGCCGAGATGGGAGTCATGGACTTTGCCGGCGGACTGGTCGTGCACGCGACGGCCGGCACTTCGGCGCTGGTGTTCGCCTGGGCGCTCGGCTCGCGCGAAGGCTTTCCCCGTCAGCTCAATCCGCCGCACAGCCCGGGCCTGACCATGGCCGGCGCGGCGATGCTGTGGGTCGGATGGTTCGGATTCAACGCCGGCTCAGCCCTCGCTGCCGATGCCAACGCCGGCATGGCGATGGCCGTCACCCACATCTCGGCGGCTACGGCGTCGCTCGTGTGGATGGTCATTGAATGGGCGAAGTTCGGCAAGCCCAGCCTCGTCGGCATCGTCACCGGAATGGTCGCCGGCCTGGCGACGATCACCCCGGCGTCCGGATTCGTCGGCCCCGTCGGCGGCCTGATCATTGGACTGCTTGGCGGCCTGCTGTGCTACTGGGCGGTGGACATCGTCAAGCACCGGCTGAACATCGACGATTCCCTCGATGTCTTCGCCGTGCACGGTGTCGGCGGGATCGTCGGTACCTTGGCGGCGGGGATCCTGGTCGCCGACACGTTCGGTGGTGCCGGCCTCGCCGACGGGACCAGCATGGGCGGTCAGCTTAGCGTGCAGGCTACAGGCGTTGTCGCCACGGTCGTTTGGTCGGCGGTGGCCACCTTCGTCATCGTCAAGATCATACAGGCCCTGGTCGGCCTGCGGGTCAGCGATGACGAGGCGATCGAAGGCCTCGACTACGCCGCCCACGGCGAAACCGGATACACTCTCTGAGCGATCAAAGGAACAACACCATGAAATGGGTCACTGCGATCATCAAGCCGCCCAAACTGGAAGCCGTGCGCGAGGCGCTCAACGACTGCGGCATCCAGGGGCTGACGGTCTCCGAGGTCCGCGGATTCGGGCGCCAGAAGGGGCACACCGAAATCTACCGCGGCTCGGAATACACCATCGACTACGTGCCGAAGATCCGCATCGACGTTGCTGTGGACGACAACCAGCTCGAGGCTACGGTGGAGGCGATCCGCTCGGCCGCCCACTCGGACAAGATCGGCGACGGCAAGATCTTCGTCCTCGAGCTCGGCAATGCCATGCGCATCCGCACCGGCGAAACCGGACCGGATGCGCTGTAGGCGCAAGATGACCCTGCGCCAGATCCTGCCGGCGGCATTGACGGTCTTCGCCATTCTGATGCTGCCGGCAGGAGCCGGGGCGTTCATCAAGGACGTGCTCACCACGCCCAAGACACTCATCGACCGGGCCATCGAGGCCCGGAGCGCCGCCGACATCGCTGAGGACAACCGCATCGTCGTCATCGTCAACGGCATCATGGCCGATCTGGGCACCATCAAAGCGTCGACGGAGATCTATGAGCAGCGACTGCTCGTGACCGGCCTGTTCGACGACCGCAAGCTCTATGACGAGTTCAAGGCCCGGGTCGAGGCGGTCGAGGGCGTGAAGAAGCTCTACTGGCACGTCGCCTACATGAGCGAAGCCGACCAGGAAAAGAATGCGGACACCCTGCTCGGCTGGGACGATGCCATCATTCTCGACAATAAGGTCGGAGTGAATCTCGTGGCGACGCGGGGAGTGGCCGACGTCAATCTGCGGGTTGCCGTCGACGCCTTCGCCAGCGTCTACGTCGTCGGCCGCGCTCGCTCGACCGAAGAGCGGGACAAGGCCATAGCCGTTGCCAAGGATACCGGTGGCGCAAAGAAGGTTGTCGACTACATCGACGTCCGGCCCTAGCGGACCGCCAGGACGCCAACGACGAGCGCCACCAGTAGCGCCATGGCGAGGCCCAGCTTGAGCACCGTCCGCGACGCGCGGGCGACGACGATCTGCTGATAGTCGAGATAGTCGGCCGCCTTGGCGAAGGTATCGTCCGGCGCCGACGAGGCCGCGCGAAGCTCTTCCGCCACGGCGTGCACATCTGTGCCGTTGGCCTTGGGATCCGGCGCATGTCGGATGCTTCTCAGCGCCTTGTCGACGGGGTCGCGGTCGAACCACGTGTTGGGATCAAGCGAAGACATGGCGCCATCCTAACGTCTCGCCTGCCACAATTGATCAAGTAATTGCCTTGGACGCGGACGAATTCCGCCCGAATGGCATGCCTTCATTCCGGGATCGCAACACGCGTTCCAGGGAGGAGGGATCGCCATGCACCAGCCCGTTCCGTTGGCGTCAATCGCCGCCGCTTCGCCGCGTTGGATCCTCGCCGTCGCTGTCGTCGCCATGGCCGCCTGGACGGCCTCCACGGAGACCGCGCGCGCCACCGTCGGCGAGAGCCCGGCAACCGTCACCCCCGAGGAAACGGATGGCGGGGGGCTCTACATTCCCACCGATGACGGCCGATACATGCCGGTACCGTTGGTGTCGACAGAGATCGACTCCAGCGTCAGCGGCCTGGTGGCGCGGACCGTCGTCCGCCACCGTTTCCGCAACCCCAGCGATGATTGGATCGAGGCTGTCTACGTGTTTCCTTTGCCTCAACGGTCCGCCGTCGACCAATTGCGAATGATCATTGGCGAGCGGGTCATCGAAGGCCACATCGAGGAACGCCAGCAGGCAAAACGGACCTACGAGAAGGCCCGTGCGGCCGGTGCCAGGGCGGGCCTCGTCGAGCAGGAGCGGCCCAACATTTTCACCAGCTCCATCGCCAACATCGGACCCGGCGAGGAGGTTTCGGTCGAGATCGGCTTCCAGGAGACGCTGCGCTTCGAGTCGGGGGCCTTTCGCATGCGCCTGCCGCTGGTCGTCGGTCCGCGATATATCCCCAGGACGCGGCCGGTCGCGGGCTTCGGCGGCACTGGTTGGGCGGTGAACACCGATCAGGTCCCCGACGCCGAGCGCATCACGCCGCCGGTCCGCGGCCCGTTGGAAGACCCGGGCAACCCGGTCAGCCTCACCGTCGATCTCGACACCGGCTTTCCCATCGCAGGCGTGACCAGCCCTGACCACTCGCTCGCGGTCGTCGACGCCGGCATCGGCCGGCGGACCATCACTCTCGCCGCGGGTCCGGTACCGGCCGAGCGGGACCTGACGCTGGAGTGGCGGCCCCGTCCCGGAAACGAACCAACGGCAGGCTTGTTCGAGGAAACCATCGATGGCTCGCGTTTCCTCCTGCTGATGCTGATGCCGCGGACCGCCGGAGACTCGGATCAAGCGACGGCGCGGGAGGTGGTCTTCGTCATCGATACGTCGGGGTCCATGCACGGCACGTCCATCGAACAGGCCAAGAGCGCCCTGCACTTGGCCTTGGACCGGCTGCGGCCCACCGACACGTTCAACATCATCCAGTTCAACAATCATGCCAGTGCCTTGTTCGCTAGCGCCCAGCCGGCGACGACCGACGCCATCGCCCTCGCCCATCGGCACATCGTTGCGCTGACCGCCGAGGGCGGTACCGAGATGATGGCCGGCCTCCGTCTCGCCCTCGATGGTCGCGACCACGGCGGGCGGGTCCGTCAGGTCGTGCTGATGACCGACGGGGCCGTCGGCAACGAGTCCGCCCTGTTCGCGCACATTGCCGCCGAGCTTGGCGGTTCGCGACTGTTCACCGTTGGGATCGGCTCGGCGCCCAACGGCCACTTCATGGCCGGCGCGGCCCGCGTGGGGCGCGGCAGCCACCTGTTCATTGGAGACCTTTCCCGGGTGGAAGAGCAGATGAATGCGCTGCTCCGCAAACTCGAAAGACCGGCGATGACCGACATCCGCCTCGCCTGGCCGGCGGCACACGCCACCGAGACCTTCCCGCTGCCGGTTCCTGACCTGTACGCGGGCGAGCCCCTGATGGTGGTTGCCCGGTTGCCGGACGATGCGGTTGGCGAGACCGTCGACGTTGCGGGCCGCGTCGGTTCGAAAGGCTGGCGAACCTCCGTCACCCTGAAGGGTGGTCGGCAGCGTCCTGGCATTGCGCGGCTGTGGGCGCGGGAGAAGATCCGCGCGCTCGGCGACTCCGTGTTTCTCGGCGCCGACCCTGCCGAGGTTCGTGAGGCGATCGTCCGCACCGCCATCGCTCACCACCTGGTCAGCCGCCATACCAGCCTGGTGGCCGTCGACGCGACGCCGGTCCGGCCGCAAGAGACACCGCCGGCAACACGTCCGGTGCCGACCAACATGCCCGCGGGCTGGAGCCACGAGCATGTCTTCGGCGAAGCGGAACTGCGGAAAGCGGCCGCTCCCACCCCCCATCCCACCGTGCGCCTGGCTGCCGATACGCGCACCCGATCTCTCGCCGGTTTGCCGCAGACGGCGACGCCGGCATCGCTCTACGCGATCGTCGGGTTCGTGGCGATTCTGCTGGCGGTGTTGCTGTTCGCGTTCGCCCGGTTCAGCGGACGGGCGGCGCGATGAGCGGCGCGCGGCGATGGCTGGTGCTCGTCGCCATCGGCGTCGGCATCGGTGGCACGTGGCAACTCGGCGAAGCCGCGGCCATTCACGCCAAGGCCTGGCTCGCGCAGATCCTGATCGGCAATGCCTGGGACCGGACCATCGCTGGCGAACCTCGGCCCGTTCCCTGGCCCTGGGCCGATACCTGGCCGGTCGCGCACCTGCGCGCACCGCGCCAGGGGGTCGAAACCTTCGTCCTCGCCGGCGCCAGCGGCCGAACGCTGGCGTTCGGGCCGGGACACATGGATGGCACGCCGTTGCCCGGCGCGCCCGGAAACAGCATCGTCACCGGGCACCGCGACACTCACTTCCGTTTCCTTGCCGACATTGCCCTCGGCGATTCGCTGGAGGTGGCGATGGCCAACGGCGAGACCCGCCGTTTCCGGGTGTCGGGGACGCAGGTCATCGCCGCCAAGGATGCGCACGCCGTCATCGACGGCAACGACGCGCAGCTGACCCTCGTCACCTGCTATCCGTTCGACGCCGTGCTGCCGGGATCGCCGTTGCGCTACGTCGTCACTGCCGAGGCGGTTCCGGTCATGGCCGAGGTGCGCCGGTGAGCCGGTCGTAGATCAGCGCGGCGGCGATGGACCACATCACCAAGCCGATGGTGATGTCCAGCAGGCGCCAGGCGGCGGGGCGGCGGAACAGCGGCGTCAACACGGCGGCTCCATAGCCGAGCCCGTAGAACCAGACCATGGACGCCACCACCGCTCCGACACCGAAGGCGGCACGGGCCTCTCCGGGGTATTGGCCGGCGACACTGCCGATCAGCACCACCGTGTCGAGATAGACATGCGGGTTCAGAAGGCTCAGGGCCAGGGCGGTGGTCACCGCGGCGGTCCGGTTGCTGGCCGCGGGGGCCGCGTCCGTCGTCAGGACTTCGGGATTCAGCGCGGCGCGGAACGATCGAAATCCATACCAGCCAAGGAACGCCGCGCCGCCCCACGCTGCAACCGCAGTGAACGCCGGAAACGCCGCCACGAGACTACCGAATCCGGCAACGCCGACGGTGATGAGCGACATATCGCAAAGGAAGCACACCGTCGCGACGGCAAATACGTGCTCGCGCTTCAGCCCCTGGCGCAGGACGTAGGCGTTCTGCGCACCGATGGCGATGATCAAGCCGCCGCCGAGACCGAACCCCTGAAGTGCCGCACCGGCCAGCATGATCCCGCTTTCCGTTCCTTGCGCCCCTGGCGACGGTGCGTTCCGAGACCTATAAATAGCTCATGGTCGCTGTCGCCAGCCCGATGCTGTTCATACCCGAGAAACGTCCGCCGGTGTCGGATGGAAATCGGCTGACCCTGGTTTCGGACTACGAGCCTGCGGGCGACCAGCCCGAGGCAATGGCCAAACTCACCGATGGTCTGTTGGACGGGGAGCGAGACCAGGTCCTGCTCGGCGTTACCGGTTCCGGCAAGACCTTCACCGTCGCCAAGACCATCGAGAACGTTCAGCGGCCGACCCTGGTGCTGGCGCCTAACAAGACCCTCGCCGCCCAGCTCTACGGCGAGATGAAGGGGTTCTTCCCCAACAACGCGGTCGAGTACTTCGTCTCCTACTACGACTACTACCAGCCGGAGGCCTACGTTCCGCGCTCGGACACCTACATCGAGAAAGACGCCTCGATCAACGAGCAGATCGACCGCATGCGCCACGCGGCGACGCGGGCGTTGTTGGAGCGCAGCGACGTCGTCATCGTCGCTTCGGTGTCGTGCATCTACGGCATCGGCGCCGTCGAGACCTACGCGCAGATGGTGGTCGAACTGAAGGTCGGCGGCCGGGTCGACCGCAACGAACTGCTGAAGCGGCTGGTCGAGCTCCAGTACCGCCGCAACGACGCCAACTTCCACCGCGGCGCCTTCCGGGTGCGCGGCGACATCGTCGAGATCTATCCGTCCCACTACGAGGACGCGGCGTGGCGTCTGTCTCTGTTCGGGGACGAGCTGGAAGCGATCTGGGAGATCGACCCGCTGACCGGTGACAAGACCGGCACGCTCGAGTCGATCACCATCTATCCCAACAGCCACTACGTCACGCCGCGGCCGACGCTGCAGCAGGCCATTCCCCGCATCAAGGCCGAGTTGAAGGAGCGGATCGACGAGCTGACGGCCGAGAGTAAGCTTCTCGAAGCCCAACGCCTGCAGGAGCGGACCGGCTTCGATCTGGAAATGCTGGAAACCACCGGCCATTGCGCCGGTATCGAGAACTATTCCCGCTATCTCACCGGCCGCAATCCGGGCGAACCGCCGCCGACGCTTTTCGAATACCTGCCGGAGAACGCGCTCCTCATCGTCGATGAGAGCCACGTCACCGTGCCGCAGCTCGGCGGCATGTACCGTGGCGACTACAACCGGAAATCGACCCTCGCCGAGTACGGCTTCCGCCTGCCGAGCTGCGTCGACAACCGGCCGCTGAAGTTCGAGGAATGGGAAGCGATGCGCCCGCAGACCATCTTCGTCTCGGCAACGCCGGGACCGTGGGAGCTGGAACGCACCGGCGGTGTGTTCATAGACCAGGTGGTGCGTCCGACCGGGCTGATCGATCCGCCGTGCATTGTCCGTCCCGTCGAGCATCAGGTCGACGACCTGCTCGGCGAGTGCCGCGCCGTGGCGGCCCAGGGCTATCGGGTGCTGGTGACGACGCTGACCAAGCGTATGGCCGAGGACCTGACCGAATACATGCACGAGCAGGGCATCCGGGTGCGCTACATGCACTCGGACATCGATACCCTGGAGCGCATCGAGATCATCCGCGACCTGCGCCTCGGCGCCTTCGACGTGCTGGTCGGCATCAACCTGCTGCGCGAGGGGTTGGACATCCCCGAATGCGCGCTGGTCGCCATCCTCGATGCCGACAAGGAGGGCTTCCTGCGCTCGAAAACCAGCCTGGTGCAGACCATCGGCCGGGCGGCGCGCAACGTCGACGGCCGGGTGCTGCTCTATGCCGATACCCTGACTGAATCCCTGGACTACGCCATCGGCGAGACCAACCGCCGGCGCCAGCGCCAGCAGGCCTACAACGCCGCCCACGCCATCACCCCGGAGAGCGTGCGTAAGGGCATTGCCGACGTGCTGCAGACGGTCTACGAGCACGACTACGTGACCGTCGACACCGGCGTCAGCGGCGACGTCCACCTCGTCGGCCACAACATCCGCGCCCACCTCGCCGAGCTGGACAAGCGCATGCGGGCCGCTGCCGCAGACTTGGAATTCGAGGAAGCGGCGCGGCTGCGCGACGAGATCCGCCGGCTCGAAGCGACGGAATTGGGCCTCGATCAGGCCGGTGTTGCCCCGGCTGCCGCAGCCCGGGCCGGCTGGTCACCACAACAGCGGGCGAAGAAGAAGAGCCGAAAGCGGCGGGGGCCCTGAACGGACTGGCTTTTTTGTCGCGGTTTAGGCGGCGCGCAGGAAGCGGGTGAGGCGGTCCGCGGCGCGCCAGTTGGCCTTGACGGCAACGTCGGCGATGGCGACCTGCTCGCCGACCGCCTCCGACCACAGCGAGACGACGTTGGCGGTGGCGATGTCGAGGGAGCCCTCGCACTCGCCACCCCGGGTGACGATCCGCATACCGGCGCGGCGGGCGAGGTGGCGCATGGCGTCGTTGTCGTAGAGGAAGACCACGTCCACACGTTCGAAACGTCGGTTGCGCGCCCACAGGATGGCGCGGTCGAGCAAGGCTCGCCCGAGGCCCTTGCCCCGGTGGCCTTCCTCGACACTGAACGCCAGTTCGGCGCCGGAGTCGCGATCGGCAGCCACCATCACCGCGGCAACCACGTCGAGCCGGTCGTCAAAAACGCCGAGGACGGCCGCGCTGCGGAAGTCGATGCGCTCGACCACGGTGGCGATTCCGCAATCGTCGATGGCACCGCCAAACCGCCGCCTGCGGTCCTCGGGACCGAGCCGCAAAAGGTGATCGCGGTACTTGGACCGCTCCCACGGCGTGAGCATGCGAATGGTTCTCATAACGCCTCATACCAAGCTGCATTGATCGTGACTCATTAACGGCTTGTTGATGGATGGCGTGATTCAAAGGGTGGGAAACGGTAGAGGAGTTTCCCATGGGCCTGGCCATTCCCCTTCGCTCGGACTACGACGGATCGACCCTGCGACGCCTTGCCAGGGGTTCGGAGGACGCCAACCAGGCGCGTCGCTTGTTGGCGTT
>Ga0209568_1000290_pt1 | contig 17488 bp, 7 predicted proteins | sample WorMetOlspDAHAB2_FD_187406 | JGI IMG/M metagenome (GOLD analysis project Ga0209568, IMG submission 187406) | Marine gutless worms symbiont microbial communities from Max Planck institute for Marine Microbiology, Germany - Olavius sp. DAHAB.2... ...
CGTCGCAAGTGAAGTCTGTGCGTAGGGGAATGCCGCGTGCCATGGAAAAACTCCTCTGTTTTCCATGTTGAATCACACCCCGCCTAACAGTCCCTTAATGAGTCAAACTTTTTACAGCTTGGTATTACCTGTTCGCCCGGAGGGCGGATAACAAATTCTTCCGCTAACTTCCCGAACTCCATTCGGTGGCGATGGCCGCCAACAGGCCCGTCTGTTCGGCCGGTGTCAGGCTCGACGCGGAAATCTCTGTTTCGCCAAGCCCGGGTTCCGCCAGGCCGGCCATGGCGGAAACCAAATTCGTCACGTCGGCATTGTCGAGGGTCGAGCCATCCACGGTCTCGAACCTGTCGACATGGTTGTCGACGCTCGCGTACCACGAACTGATGGTGACGCTGTCTGTGGTGCCAATGATATCGACGACGAGATCGCTGCCGTTCTGGCGGAACCAAAGTTGGTCTGGGTCGACATTCGCGCCGAACAGAACCCTGTCACCGGAGGAGCCTTCGCCCATATTGTTGATCGTATCGGCACCACCGCCGCGGCCGAACAGGTAGGTGTCGTCGCCGCCGCCGCCGACCAGCAGGTCGTCGCCGCCCAGTCCGTCCAGGTTGTCCGCGTCGCCGCCGCCCGTCAGAACGTCGTTACCCGCCGTCGGGTCCAGGCGCTGCGTCTGGCCCTCCGTCGGCGTCGCCGCACTCGCCGCAACCAAACCCTGACGGCCGAAGTCATGGCCACGACCCGACGCGTCCGCGCCGCCCGCAGGATCGTTCAGCAGGAACCCCGTGGCGCCAAAATCAAGACCCGACAGGTCCGTCGCCTGCCAGCCCCCGGAACCGTCCGGTTCGCCGAAGCTCGTCGCGTCCAGCGCCTGGCCGTCGACAACCGCGAACTCCGCAAGCTGGCCGCCCCAGTACTGGCCGTCGTTGTAGCCCCGGCCGATCTGGTAGAGCTCCGTATCACCGATGTTGGTCTCCGCCCCCTGCACCACCGGCGCCCAATCGAGACGCTCCGTCACCTCGCTGCCGTCCACGTAGAGCTTGATCCGGTCCTCGGAACCCCCGGAAACCGTCGAATCATAGGACAGGACAACGTGGTACCAGGCCGTCGGGTCGGAGAAGTCCGCCTGCCAGTAGACGTCGAAGCCGCCGACGCTGTTGAAATCGATCTGGTTGTAGACGTTGAAGGCGCGCCCCGAGAAGCCCACCTGCGTGCGGTCCGCACCGCCCCCCGTGCCGGCCCCGAAGATGCCCTGCGAGTTGCTCGGCACCCCGTCCGGGAACTGCGCCCAGAAGCTCATCGTCCAGCGCCGCGTGTCGCCGCCGCCAGGAGACGCCATGGTCAGCGCCGAAGCGCCGTCAAAACCCGCCGATCCGGAAATCTCGTGGCCCATGGAGCCAACGCCAACCGAGACCGTCGCGACGCTCGACAAACCGCGCCCGTCCGTCACTCGGAAGTCAAAACTGTCCGCACCCGAATAACCCGAGGCCGCCTCGTACTCATAGGCACCCGTCAAAGCATCCGTCACACGAACACGGCCCCCTGAAGACGTCGTAACCCAGCCAGAGGCGTCGGCGGTTACCAGCGAGCCGCCGGGCCCGACGATGTCGAAATTCAGGCCACCTTGTCCGCCAGCACCACTGAGGCGCCACGCCGCCGCGCCGTCCGGATTCAGCGAGATCATGCTCGATGTCGCATCGGGGGGCTGCAACACGGTGACCGAGACGCTCGCTGTATCGACGCCGCCCTGGCCGTCGGAAACGCCGTAATCGAAACTGGCCGTGCCCTCGAACCCGTCATCCGGAGTGAACACGACATCGCCATTTACATCCCGACGGACGCTGCCGTTCACCGCGTTGCCGACGGTTGCGATGGAGAGTGTATCGCCGTCAATGTCCGCGTCGTTGGCCAGCAACGCGGCGGCGGTGATGGTGATCGGTTGGGCAATGGAAATGAAACCGGAATCGTCGGCAGCCACCGGTGCGTCGTTGACCGGCGCGACATTCAGGGTGACCGTTGCCGAGGCCGCACCGCCGTTTCCATCATCAACGGTGTAGGTGAAGCCGTCGGAGCCGGACCAATCCGCGTCAGGCGTATAAATGTAGGACCCGTCGGCGCCGAGCAGCAACTGGCCGTTGGATGTACCCGTATCGAGGGTGTAGGTGAGCGCATCGCCGTTGGCGTCGGTGGCCGTCAGTTGGCCAGCGAAGGCCGTGTCCTCGTTGGTTCCAACGGTCTCGTCCGCGGCCACCGGAGCCAGGTTCGGTATTTCCACCGTCAGGGTCGTCGAGGCGGTCGCCGTATCGGAATTGACCGCTTCCGCTGAAGTCACCGCCACCGTGAGATCGAAATCGGCGAGGCTGACATCTGACAAGATGAGGTTCAGGTCGGCGAGATCGGCAGATGTCAAATCCCAACTACCGTCGCCGTTATCGGTGCCGGCGGAAAGAACGACTCCCGAGGGGAGCCCGCTGACGGTATAACCAACGATGGATTCCGAACCATCGGTATCGGCGGGCGACGCGTCGATGGCAAGCGGCGCGACGACGTTGTGGAGCAACGTCCACTCGAAGATCTTGGCGAAGATACCTTCCGGTCCCACATCGCTGGCGAAGAGGTTCTGCGACCGCCAAAGCGCCATGAAACCACCGTTGGCGGTCTCGGTAAGGAATGGTTCCTGCTGCCGCCCGGCGGCCATGGTGTTGATGAGGAACTCGCCACCCACGGGTTGTCCAGCCACGTCATAACGCTGCCCAATGATCGCTTCCGAACTGCCGTCCTGACCGGACGATTCCCAGGCAATGACAAAGCCGCCGTCGGCGAGCCCCAGAACCCGCGGTTCATCCTGGTCTAAGAATGCATACGAATTGACCTGAAACTCGCCGCCAACCCGCCCGCCGTCGGCATCGTAACGCTGCGCGTAAATATCCCAGGCGGTCCCGGCGTTCTGCTGATCAAAGGTCTTCCAAGTAACCACGAACCCGCCGTCGGACAGTGCGGCAGTTCGAGGTGTACTCTGCAGCCCGAAAGTATGGCCGTTGATAATGAATTCTTCGCTCAAGAAATTGCCAGACGGATCGAGAATTCGTCCAACCGCATCGATATTGTTGCCACCGGGTTGATGTTTCGCCGTCCAGGTAACAAGGATTCGACCATCAGACAGTACGGTCAGATCATCGCCGGCTTGGCTGGAACCGGTGGTATGGTTGATCCTGAACTCCGATCCGGCCGACGTTCCGTCGGCATCGAAAATTCGGCCGAACCGGCCAAACCCATCTCCGTCTTGCCTGTAGGAATTCCAAGCGACTACAAATCCGCCTCCGGGCAGGCCCTTGACCACGGGGGTTTGCTGCGAACTGGTGGCAAATTGGTTGATCTGGAATTCACCGCCAATCCGGTTTCCAGAAGCGTCGTAACGTTGCCCCACGACAGCCGTATTATCCCCATCGACGGATTGGGCGGTCCAAGCAACGAGAAAGCCGCCATCCGCCAGGGCGCCGACTTGTCCGCGGTTCTGGTAACCGGCCGACGTCGTGTTGACCTGGAATTCAGGCCCGGTGGGATTCCCGGCAGCATCAAACCGTTGCGCGAAAACGCCGCTTCCGTCACCGTCGCTGTCCGCGTAGACCGTCCAACTGGCAACGAAACTCCCGTCGGTTAGCGTCGCCGCATAGGGATACAAGGCTTCACCGCCGTTCGTGCCGTTGTCGGCCTGAGTGGACAACTGCAACTCTTGCCCGGCCTCCAATGTTTCCGGCAGCAGAACTTGCTGCCATTGACCGACGTTTGCGCTGACGACCGGCGCGTCCGCCACCGGCGTCACATCGACGGTGACCGTGCCCGTATCGGTTCCGCCGTTGCCGTCATCGACGGTGAAGGTGAAGCTGTCGGTGCCGGACCAGTCGGCATCCGGGGTGTAGGTGTAGGAACCGTCGGCGGCGACGGTGACCGTGCCGTGGGCCGCCGCCGCATCCAGCGAGAAGGTCACGGCGTCGCCGTTGAGGTCCGTCGCCGTCAGGGTGCCGGCCAGTGAACCGTCCTCGTCGACACTCACGGCGACGTCGTCAGCGCCGGGCGCGTAGTTGAGTCGTGGCGGCGTCACGGTCAGGGTGACGGGATCGCTTGCCGCGCGGCTGTCGTAATCCCGTTCCTCGGCGATCATGGTCACGGTGATGTCGAAGGGATCGATGGTCGGGTCGTCCAACACCACGTAGATGTCGCTCAACTCGTTCGTCGAGATGACCCAGTCGCCGTCCACATCCTTGCTCGCCTTGGTGACGCTGGCCGTATCCGGAACCCCGGCGATGCGGAACTCGCGGTAACGCTCGGAGCCGTCGATATCGGTGGTTGCGATGTCACTCAGGAAGAGATGCAGCCGGATGGAACCGTCCGGCGCCGTCAGCAACTGCGCCGGCTGGCCGTCGGCGTCATAGGTTTTCGAGACGACGGCGAAACTGGAATCGTCGAAATCAAAGGCATCCCAGGTGATGATGAAACCGCCGTCCGGACGCGCCACGATGGCCGGTTGGTACTGCGTGTTGTAGATCGTTTCATTGACCTGAAAGGCGTCTCCGTTCGACACTCCGGTGGCATCGAAGAGCTGTGCCAAAACGCCCTTCCCATCGCCATCCTGACCATCCTCGGTCTGCCAGGTGACGATGAAACCGCCGCCGTCCAACTGATCGACACCGCCCAGCCGCCGCGCCCCGCCCGGATAGGCGGCCAGAAGGACGTCGCCGCCGCGCGGCGTCATATCGGCATCGTAGAGCCTGAGCGTGGTGGTCGTCGTACCGCTGGCGGTGTCTTCCCAGATGGCGGCAAAACCGCCGTCATCGAGCGCCAGTGGATCCGCCACCACACCGGCGCCGACCAGGACCTCACCGCTCAGCGCCGAGCCATCGGCGGCGAAACGCCGGGCGTACCGATTGCCGGAGGTATATTGGGAACTGCTGCGCCCGAAGGTGACAACGAAACTGCCATCCGCGAGCACTTCCACCGCCGGTCCACGCTCGTAACCCGACTCGACCTCGTTGACTTGAACTTCACCGCTGAGCACATTGCCCGCGGAATCGAAGCGCTGCATATAGACGCCGGAGCCGTAGCTGTCCTGGCCGTAAGAATCCCAGACGGCGACGAACCCGCCATCCGGCAAAGCGGCGGTATTGGCCAGTCCCTGTGTATATAAGGCGCTTTTACCCAGCTCGATGACCGGGCCGATCTTGTCGCCGTTGGCATCGTAAACCTGGACGGTGGCGTTGACATTCGGGAACCCCTGGCGCCAATTGGCGACGAACCCGCCGCCGGCGAGGCCGGTGAGATCGACCAGCGATTCGTTCTTGTCCGAGGCGTCGGCAATCTCGAACTCGCCGCCCACCGGCTGACCGTCGGCGTCATAGCGTTGGCCGTAAACGCCGTTGATCGAATCGGGGTTCTGACGGGACGACATCCAGGCGACCACGTAGCCGCCGTCGGCCAAGTTGGCGATCGCCGACGAACCTTGCGAGGCGGCCGTATAGGTGTTGACCTGGACCTCGTGGGTAATCCGGACGCTGTCCCCGTTCTCATCCAAATAGGACCAGCCGTTGGTATAGGCTTTGCCGAAGGTCGGCTTGTCGGCTACGGGCGTCATGTCGACCGTCACCGTCGCCGTGGCTTCATCGTTGACCGAATTGCGGATCGTGTAGGTGAAGCTGTCCGTGCCGCCGAAGTCCTGGTCGCCGGTATAGGTGATCTGGCCGCCGTTCAACTGCACCGTGCCGTGACCGGCGGTGCCGACAGAGACGATGTCGAAGCTACGGCCTTGGCTGTCCTCGTCGTTGCCGAGCAGCGCCGCCACGTCGATGGTCAGCACTTCGTCCTCGGTGCCGGAAACGGCATCGTCACGGGCGACCAACGGGACGATGACGTTCACGACCTGATCCGCGAACCGCAGATACTCCACGTCATCGAGCACGTCGATGCCCTCGCCGCCGCCCGATACGGTGGCTTGGGTGCCGGAGATATCCAGGGAGTAACCACTCAGGTTCCCTGCAAACACGGCCGTATTCATGCCGTCGCCGCCGAACAACCGGTCATTGCCGACGCCGCCGGTCAGCACGTCGTCGCCAGCGCCGCCCGAGAGCGTGTCGTCGCCGCGCATGCCGTTGAGGATGTTGTCGGCCGCATTCCCGGTGAGAATGTCGCCGGCGTCACCGCCGAAGACGTTCTCGATGAGGGTGTTGGCGGCGATGTGGAGCGGCAGGCCGATGAGGGTGTTCGTCGTATCCGGCGTCAGATCGACGGAGACGAGGGAGGTGACGGCGGCGAAATTGAGGGTGTCGACGCCGGTGGTGTCCTCGATGCGGCTGCGCCCGGCTTCGGCCCCGTGGCGGGACCATTCGTCGGTGAAGATGTAGGTGTCGTCGTTGTCGGCGGTGTCGCCGTAGAAGGTCAGGTCGACGTCATAGAGGGTGCCCGAATCCTGGGCGAAGTGGTCGGTGATATCCAGCGTCCAGGTGCCTTGGGCATCCTCGCCCCAGTGCGCCACGGAGGTGAAATCCCAATCCACCGTGCCGCCACCGATACTGCCGTTGCCGGGGCGGTTGACGAGGGTGCTGACGGTGCCGCCAGGTGAGGTTAACCTGACCGTGAGATCGCCCAAGAAGGAATGATAGGCGTGCAGATGCACATACACGTGCTCAATATCAAAGTTTTCCGTGACGTTGACGGAAACACTGCGAGTCGAAAGATCGGGCAGCGAGACGGTACCCGTCAGATTGTTGTAGGCGAGGCTCGCCAGATTGGCTTCGGTGCTCTGCACCTGCCAGGTCTCGGCGAGACGCACGGCGGCATGGGCGTCGGCCAGACCGAAGCCGTAGTCGTGGCTGAAGGTCAGGCCGCCGGCGTTCCAGTTGGCCGCGTCGTTGGTCTGCCAGCCGCCGGTCGATGATTTCGGATTGCGCGACGAATAGGCGAGGATCTCCTGGACGTCCCGGTAGCCGAGGTTCGGGTTGGCCTCCAGCATGAGCGCCGTGACCCCGGCCACCGCCGGCGCTGAGAACGACGTCCCATTGATGGAGGTGTAGTCGCCGGAACTGTAGCCCCAGCTTCCGCGAACATCCGTGGTGTAGATGCCAACGCCCGGTGCCGAGACCAGCACGGCGGCACCGGGATTGCTGAAATTGGCGATATCGCCGTCGGATTCGATGGCCCCCACGGCAATGGTGTAACGGGAATTCTGCAGGCCGTGGTAGTTGACGTCGTCGCCGTACTGGCGCGAATTGCCGGCCGAGAAGGTGATGACCGAACCGAGCCCGCCGCGGCCGCTGGTCGCTGCATTGCGGACGGCGTTTGCTTCCGTGGAGAAGTAACCGGCTCGGAAGTTGTCGTAAAGGAACCCCGTGTAACTCCAACTGTTGTTGGTCACGTCCACCTGGGACATGCGGCCCAAAGCCAGGGCCACCTGGTTCCACTGGCCACCGCCGTCGAAGCCCATGCGGAAGCCGGTGATATCCGACCCCGGCGCCACACCCACCGTGTTGCCGCCGCCGATGGCCGCGCCGATGACGCCGGCCACCGTGGTGCCGTGATCGTCGAAGGACTGCGAGGCATAGGCGTCGCTGTCACCGTCGCGGGCGTCGTAGTCGATGTCCTGGCGGTAGTTGGGGGCCAGGTCCGGATGGTTGTAGTCGATGCCCGTATCGATGACGCCGACGACCACGCCGTCGCCCCGGTAGTCGTCCCATACGGACGTGACATTGAGGTCGACACCGGGATGGCTGGTGTTGTTGAGGTGCCATTGCGAGCCGAAACTAGGATCGCCGGGGATGAAATCGAACTCGGTCGGCGGGATGACGGCGGGCATCAGCGCCGGCACTTGGTCCGGCACGACGTCACCCAGCGGCTGGGCCAGGTAGGCCGCCGTCTGGATGGTCGTTTTCTGGTCCGTATTCGTCGTCGCCAAACTCTCGCTACCTCGTCTGCATAGGTGCCGAAAACGGCGGTTCCGGTTCAAAAACGCAGGCGCAACGGCTTACCGCCTGGCAAGCCGCGCGATGGAAATCCGATGAACGATCATTCCTTTCTTCAATTTTCGTCCATGAATTGTATTATGCCGCGTCCCTTTGGACATTGAAATAGATCAATAGATCCGCGGGGTTCCTGGGCATACATACGTATTCTCTAATCTACGTCTGCGAAGGTGAATCGTTGTGATGAACCTCTCTAATATTCGCGTTACGATAGTATCTTAGAGTGATTCTAATAAAATCCTCTGCTTTTGGCCGTGATCGGTGTCACAGGCCGCCTATTGCGCCGGCGATCTCGGTCTCGTGGACAATTTCACGCTGCCTGCCGCCAACGCTGTCTATGGTACTTTGTTATGGAGGAATTACGGCCGGTTTTCGCTGTTCCGGCGCCGAAAAGAATCCGGTGATGGAGACCGCCGCCGGAACCGCGCTTGGTGGGATAATCAGCAAGGGTCTGTTTCCTTGCCGTCCCACATGGACTAACCTTGAGATCAACTCAAAGGAACCCAGGTCATGTCGGGACGTTTCCCCTTCCTCAATGCCTTGCGCGCCTTCGAGGCCGCCTGCGACGCCGGGTCCCTGACCGCGGCGGCGCAGGAACTTTCGGTGACCCCGGGCGCGGTCAGCCGACAGGTGTCGAAGCTGGAGGGCGAGTTGGGGTTCGCCCTGTTGGTGCGCCAGGCCCGCGGCGTCGAGCCGACGGCCAAGGGCATGGCGCTTTATCGGGCGCTCACGGAAGCCTTCGACCACATCGAGACGACGCTTGGGGAAATCCGCGACGACCGGTCCATCGCCGTGCTTTCCGTGTTCTCCTACGTGACCGTGGCGGTGGAGTGGCTGGTGCCCCGCATCGGCGCCTTCCACCGGGCCCACCCGGACATCGACCTGCAGCTTTATCCCATGCGCGAACCGGCCGGCCTGTTCGACGGAAGCATGGATGCGGGCGTCTGGTCCGGTCCCGGGGATTGGCCGAACGTCCATGCCGATGAACTTGTGTTCCCTGAGTATCTGCCGGTCTGCAGCCCGAAACTGATGGCCGAGGGCCCGCCGCTCAAGCGCCCCGGTGATCTCAAGCATCACGTGCTGTTGAGCTCGACCTTCCAGTTGCCCTTCTGGCGCGCCTGGCTGGACGCGGCCGGGGCCCATGCGGTGGACCTGGAACGGGTGCAACCCTTCGATTCCTCGGCCCAGGCCTACCGGGCCGCCCGGGACGGCCAGGGCGTCGTGCTGGGGCAACGTTTGTTCGTCTGCAACGACGTCGCCGCCGGCACCCTGGTGGCGCCGTTCAACGTGGCGGTCCGCGATACCCAGGCCTATTGCCTGATCACGCTCAAGGAACGGCGCAACGATCCGCGCATCGGGGCCTTCCGGCGCTGGATGACCGGCGAACTGGCGGAAGCCGAGCGGGTCGCCCGTTCGGCCATGCCGTCGGGGATAAAGGTAACGCCCATCGGCAACGCCCAGGCTTGATCAAAATTCAAAGGTATTTGATTTTATTGGAATTGTCCCCCGGCCCGATCTCTGCGATGAAAAAGCGACAGACGTTCGAACGGCGGGGAGGCGGCGCATGACCACCGGTTTGGGTTGCGATATCGGCGGCACCTTTACGGATTTCGCCCTGGTCAACGACGAGACCGGCGAGATCGACATCCACAAGTGCCTGACCACGCCGAGCGATCCGTCCCTGGCCATCGAGGAAGGCACCCGCGCGCTCCGGGCCCGACGCCCCGGCGCCATCGGCAAGACGGACTTCCTGATCCACGGCACCACCCTGGTGATCAACGCGGTCATCGAACGCAAGGGCGCCCGGACGGGCCTGATCACCACCGAGGGTTTCCGCGACACCCTGGCCATCGGCCGGGAGAAGCGCTACGACGGCTACGACCTGCAGATCGCCTTCCCCGAGCCCCTGGTCAACCGGGCCCTGCGCCGGGAGGTGAAGGAGCGGCTGCATGTGGGCGGTGATCCGCTGACGCCGCTGGACATGGCGAGCGCGCGGGCCGCCGTGCAGGCGCTGTTGGAGGCCGACGTGGAATCCATCGCCGTCTGCCTGCTGCATGCCTACCGCAACCCGGCGCACGAGCACCAGATTCGCGACCTGATCGGCGAGATGGCGCCGGAGATGCCCGTCTCGCTCTCCTCCGACGTGCTGCCGGAACTGAACGAATACGACCGCACCTCGACCACCGTGGTCAACGCCTACGCCAAGCCGGTCACCGCCGATTACCTGAGGCGCATCGAGAACCGCATGGGCGACCACGGCTTCGTCGGCGAGTTGCTTCTGATGCTGTCGTCGGGCGGCATTACCTCGGTCGAGACGGCCCGCGCCTTTCCCGTGCAGATCATCGAGTCGGGACCGGCCGCCGGCGCGTTGGGGGCCGCCCACTACGCCAAGTTGGCCGGCATCGACCATGTACTGTCCTTCGACATGGGCGGCACCACGGCGAAGATGTGCCTGATGCGGGGCGGCGAGGTTTCGAAGACCATGGATTTCGAGGTCGCCCACGTGCACCGCTTCAAGAAGGGCAGCGGCATCCCGGTGCGCATCCCGGTGGTCGACCTGATGGAGATCGGCGCCGGCGGCGGCTCCATCGCCTGGGTCACCGAAGTGGGCACCATCCAGGTGGGGCCGGAAAGCGCCGGGGCCGAACCGGGCCCCGCCTGCTACGGCCAGGGCGGTGAACGGCCCACCGTCTCCGATGCCGACCTGGTGCTCGGCTACCTGGACGCGGAACATTTCCTGGGTGGCGAGATGGCCTTGGACGTCCGCGCCGCCGGCGAGGCCATCCACGCCCATATCGCCGGGCCCCTGTCCCTGGAGTTGGCCCAGGCGGCCTTTGGAATTCATGGAATCGTCAACGAGAACATGGCCTCGGCGGCGAAGGTCTACGTCACCGAACACGGCGAGGATCCGTCGCAATACACCCTGGTCGCCTTCGGCGGCGCCGGACCGGTGCACGCCGTGGACCTGGCCCGGCGGCTTGGCTGCCGACGGGTGCTGATCCCGCCCCGGGCCGGCGTCGCCTCTGCGCTGGGGATGATCGTCGCGCCCATCTCCTTCGATACGGTGCGCTCGCACCGCCTCGCCATCGCCGATATGGACGCCCATGAACTGGCCGCCCTCTACGACGAAATGGCGGAAGAATGCCGGAACCGCATGCCCGGCGGCATCGCCCAGGACACCATTACCTATCACCGCTCCGCCGACATGCGCTACGCCGGCCAGGGTTACGACGTGAACGTGCCGCTGGGTGACGGTGAGTTGGACGAGGCGACCCTCAGGGCCCGCTTCAATGCCGTCTACGAGAAACTCTACGGCCGGGTCTACGACGATCTGGCCCTCGACATCATGAACTTCCGGCTGACCGCCAGCGCGCCGCCGAAGCAGAACCTGACGGACCGGGCCCATGCCGGCGCGGCCGACGCGGAACCGGCTCGCACCCGCAACGCCTATTGTCCGGTGGCCGGCGGCTTCCGCGAGCACCAGGTTTACCGCCGCGACGCCTTGGGCGAAGGGTTCCGCGCCGACGGGCCGGTGATCGTCGAGGAGGATGAATCGACGACCATCGTCGGCAGCGACGGCACCTTCAGCATCGATGAACACGGCAGTCTCATCATCCAACTCGAAGGGAAAGGTGCCTAACCATGCTGGATCAGGAAACCACGCCGGCCCAGCGGAACACCCGGCTCGACCCGGTGACCCTGGAGATATTCTGGCGGCGCCTCAACGCCACCGTGACGGAGACTTCGGCGACCCTCAAGCGGACCTGCTTCTCGTCGATCATCCGCGACATCAACGATTACGCCTGTTCCCTGTTCGACGCGGAAACCCGCCTCTTGGCCCAATCCCCGGACAGCACGCCCGGGCTTTGCGGGCCCTTGGGCGACATGCTCAGGAACTTCCTCGAGGTCTACCCGGCGGAAACGCTGGAGCCCGGCGACGTCCTGATCTGCAACGACCCCTGGTGGGGGCCGGGCCATCACAATGACATCTCGATCATCGCCCCGGCCTTCCACCTGGGGCGGATCGTCGGCTACGCCGGGTGTTGCGCCCACCAGGTCGACATCGGCGGCCGCCGGGCGACCACGGAAAGCCGCGACAACTACGAGGAAGGGCTGCGCATCCCGCCGCTGAAGTTCTTCAAGGCGGGCCAGCCCAACGAGGACGTGTTCGCCTTCATCCGCGCCAACGTGCGCTCGGCGGACACGGTGATCGGTGACCTGCGCGCCCAGTTGGCCGCCGTGCACGTGGGCTGCGACCGCCTGGCGGCGATCTGCGCCGAGCAGGGCTGGTCGGACCTGCAGGTCCTGGCCGACGAGATCATCGAACGCAGCGAAGCCCTGAGCCGGGCCGAGATCGCCAAGATCCCCAACGGCGTCTACCGCTACGAGACCATCGCCGACCTGGTCGACGGCAACGAGGTACTGTTCGTCGCCACGGTCACCGTGGATGATGATGAAATCACCGTGGATACCACCGGCTCGTCACCGCAGGTGACGCCGGCGGTCAACTGCACCACCAGCTTCACCAAAGCCTACACCCTGTTTACGCTCAACTGCATCCTGGCCCTGCCGATCCCCATGAACGAGGGCACCATCAAGCCCCTGACGGTGATCGCCGAGCCGGGCAGCGTCTTCGGGGCGGAGTTTCCGGCACCCGTCTTCGGCCGCACCTCCACGGGCTGCTACCTGCCGGAGATGATCTTCCAGGCCTTGGCCGAAGTGGTTCCGGAGCGGGTCATCGCCGGCTCCGGGGCAACGCCGCTTTGGGGCCAGTACCTCTACGGCGAAAAGCCCGGCGGCGGCGTTTTCGCGCCCTTCAACGTCACCAACGGCGGACTGGGGGCACGGGCCGCCAAGGACGGGGTCGATTGCCTGCCGTTCCCCTGCAACACGGGCAACACGCCGGCCGAGGTGCTGGAAAGCGATTCGCCGGTGTTGGTGCGGCGCCGCGCCTACTGGCCCGATTCCGCCGGGCCGGGCGAGTACCGGGGCGGTTTCGGCCAGGAGTTCGACCTGCAGATCCTGGAGGGCGAGCACGGGCCCAGCGGCACCGTGCTGGCCAGCCTGCGCAGCGGCCGGTTCAAGAACGCGGTGCCCGGCATCGACGGCGGCAAGGGCGCGCCGAAGGGCGTGCTGTCCTTGAACGGCGAGGTCCAGGACGCCGGACGCCAGCGCATCCTCGAGCCCGGCGACATCATCCGCTGCCGCATCCCGGGCGGCGGCGGCTACGGCGATCCGAAGAAGCGCGATCGGGCCCGCGTCGCCTTCGAGGTGGCCGAAGGGCTGATTTCAGAAGACAGCGCCCGGACCCTGTACGGCTGGCAGCCCGATGCGGCGGCCGAACCGGGAGACGATTGAGGCCATGGATGGCGGCAGGGACACCTGGTACCTGGGCTGCGACATCGGCGGCACCTTCACGGATTTCGTCGTCTGCGAGGCGAACCGCCGCGAGCTCCGGAAATTCAAGCTGCTGACCACCCCCGGCGATCCCTCCGACGGGTTCCTGGCGGGCGTCGACACCCTGGCCCGGGAGGTCCCGGACCTGCTGGCCCAGACGGACGCGGTGATGCACGCGACGACGCTTGCCATCAACGCCATCATCGAACGGCGCGGCGCGCCGACGGCCTTGATCACCACGGCCGGGTTCCGCGACGTGCTCGAGATCGGCCGCGAGAAGCGCTACGACATGCACGACATCTTCCAGACCTTCCCCGACCCCCTGGTGCCCCGGCGCTGGCGCTTCGAGGTGGCCGAACGCCTGCATGCGGACGGCAGCGTGCGTACGCCCCTCGACCTGAACGCCGTCGGCGCCCTGGTGCCGAAGTTGAAGCGCGAGGGGATCACCTCGGTGGCCATCTGTTTCCTGCATGCCTACGCCAACCCGGCCCACGAACGCCAGGCGGCGGAGGTCATCGCCCGGCACCTTCCCGAGGTGGCGCTGACGCTTTCCAGCGACCTGCTGGCCCAGGTGGGAGAGTTCGAACGCAGTTGCACGACCGCCGCCAACGCCTACGTCAAACCGATCATGGGAACCTATCTGAAAAAGGTCGACGACAACCTGCGCCAACGGGACTTCGGCGGGCGGTTGTTCCTGACCCTTTCCAACGGCGGCCTGACGTCGCACCAGACGGCCCGGGAATATCCCATCCGGGTGGTCGAATCCGGCCCGGCGGCCGGCGCCATGGGGGCCGAGGTGGTGGCCCGGCGCTTAGGGCTCAACAAGGTGATGGCCTTCGACATGGGCGGCACCACGGCGAAGATCTGCCTAATCCGGGGCGGCGAACTGATGCGCATCAACGCCTTCGAGGTGGCCCGCGAGGCCCGCTTCAAGGCGGGCAGCGGCATCCCTCTGCAGGTGCCGGTGGTGGATCTCTTGGAGATCGGCGCCGGGGGCGGTTCCATTGCGTCATGCGACGCGCTGGGCATGCTGGCGGTGGGACCGCGGAGCGCCGGCGCCGAGCCGGGTCCCGCCTGCTACGGCCGGGGCGGCGAACAGGTGACGGTCACCGATGCCGACGTTTTGCTCGGCTACATCGCGCCCAAGGCCTTCCTGGGCGGGCGCATGGCCCTGGACCGGGACGCCGCCGAGCGGGCCATGACCGGCCACGTGGCCGGACCGCTGGAGATGACGGCGACAGAGGCGGGCTGGGCCGTGCATGACCTGATCAACGAGAACATGGCCGCCGCCGCCCGGGTCCATTTCGCCGAGAAGGGCGAGGACCCGGAGGACTACGTGATGCTGGCCTTCGGCGGCGCCGGCCCGGTGCACGCGGCCGGCCTAGCCCGCAAACTGGGCATCCGCCGGGTGGTGATCCCGGTCTCCGCCGGCATCTTCTCGGCGCTGGGTTTCTTCACCTCGCCGATGATGTACGACGCGGTCCGGGCCTACCGGGTGGCCCTCGACCAGATGGACGCCGATTACCTGACCCGGGTGATCGGCGAGCTGGCCGAGGAGGTGGCGCAGTTCCTGGAGGTCGACGACCTCTCCGGCGTCGAATGGAACGCCAGCGTCGACATGCGCTACGTGGGCCAGGGCTACGACATCGCCGTGGCGCTGCCCACCGACGCGCCGCCGGATTCAGGTGACATCGCCCGGCGCTATGACGAGAGCTACACGCGGCTCTACGGCCGCACCTGCATCGGCGTCGAGCGGGAGATCATCAACGTCCGGGTCTCGGCCCGGCGCGAGGTGCTGGGCATCGAGGCGCTTGCGTTCGAGTCCGCCGGCGCCGACGCAGCGCCCGGGAACGAGAGCCGCCCCGCCTACGCGCCGGCCAGCGGGACGTTCAGTGATTTCACGGTGGTGAAACGGCGCCATATGCGAACCGGCCAGCCCATCCAAGCGCCCTGCATCATCGAGGAGACGGAATCGACCACCGTTTTCCCCTATACTGGGCATGTGGAGATGGACGCGGAGGGCAACCTGCATCTGCATCTCGGGGAGGAAGGATGATGAGCTCGAGCCGCAACATCGATCTGGAGATTCTCTCCCGGCGGCTCGCCGGCATCGCCGACGAGGTGGCGACGGCGCTGGTCCGCACCTCGTTCTCGATGATCGTCCGCGACGCCCACGACTATTCCTGCGCCATCTGCGATGCCCGGGGCCGGATGCTCATGCAGGCGTCGCACGGCAACCCGTCCCACGTGGGCGCCCTCTATACGACGCTGAAGAACATCCTCAAGGACTACCACCCCGCCGACACGCTCGAGCCCGGCGACGTTTTGGTCACCAACGACCCCTGGATCGGCAACGGGCACCTGCCGGACGTGTTCGTCATCACGCCGGCGTTTCACAAGGATCAGGTCGTCGCCTTCGTGGTCAGCATTGTCCACCACATGGATTTCGGCGGGCGGCTTTCGACCCCGGAGGCCCGCGAGATCTATGAAGAAGGCCTGCGCCTGCCGCCGCAGAAACTTTTGAAGGCGGGCGAGGAGAACCACGAGCTGTTCGAGATGATCCGCTGGAACGTGCGGGTCGCCGACAAGGTGATCGGCGATATCCGGGCCCAGGTGACCGCCACCCACGTGGGCGCCAAACGCATCGAGGGGGTATTGGCCGAAAAGGGCTGGGACGATTTGGAGGCGCTCGGCGAGGATCTCCTGAACCGCACCGAAGCGGCCATGCGCGTGGCCATCCGGGAAGTGCCCGACGGCCATTACGAATATGAGATGCTGGTCGACCAGCACCGGGGCGAGGACATCATCATTCGCCTCGGCATCGACGTCGCCGGCGACCAGATTCACCTGGATTACACGGGCACCACGGCGCAGATCGACCGAGCCATCAACGTGGTCTTCAACTACACCAACGCGCACACCATCTACGCGGTGAAATGCGCGCTGGCCCGGAACCTGCCGTCCAACGAAGGCTGCATCCGGCCGATCCGGGTGACGGCGCCGAAGGGGACCATCGTCAACGCCGAGTTCCCCATCTCCGTCAACCAGCGGGCCCAGATCGGCCATCTGCTGCCCGAATTGGTGTTCCAGGCCCTCTCACCGGTGATTGCGGACCAGGTCATCGCCGGGTCGGGCTCGACCCCATTATGGTCGCACGTGATCTCCGGCGCCTTCGCCGACAAGAACCCCTTTCTGGTCTACTTCGGCATGCAGGGGGGCTTGGGCGCTCGTGGCCACACGGACGGCGTCACCTGCCTCTCATTCCCGGCCAACGTTGCCAACACGCCGGTGGAAGTTCTGGAACAGGAAGCGCCGCTGATCTGCGAGGAGAAATCCCTGGCCACCGATTCCGGCGGCGCCGGACGCTACCGGGGCGGCCTCGGCCAGGATTTCACGATCCGGGTGCTGGACGGCGACGCCGCGCCGGCGGGCCGGGTCACGGCGACCCTCAGGGGCGGTCGCTATGAGCATGACATCCCCGGGATCATCGGTGGCAAGCCACCGCGCAACGGCGAGCTTCTGGTCAACGGCGAGGTGGTCAACCGGAGCGGCCAGTATCTTCTAGAACCCGGTGACTCCGTGAGTTTTCGCACGCCGGGCGGCGGCGGCGCCGGGCCGGCGGCGGAACGGGACCGCGAATTACTGGCCCGGGACGTCCGGGAAGGGTACGTCTCAGTGGAAAGCGCCGAACGCGACTACGCCGCCGTCGACGCCGATGCGGCGGAATAAGCGCGCTTCAACCGGCCGGTTTCAGGCCCGCCTCGATGGCCCGGCCGGCCTGCGGCGGCACCGGAAATTCCGCGTGCGCCGCCATCATCGCCGCCAGCGCCGCCTGCTGGGCGTCCGGCATGGGCACGGCGCGGCGGGTCTCCAGATTGACGTGAACGAACAGCAACTGGTTGGTGGCGGCCAGATAGCCCTCCTCGGCGTTTTCCATGAAATGGATGATGTTGATCCACTTATACCAATCTGCAAAAACAATCATTGATGGGCCCAATCGCGTAGCCCGATGGACATGATCCTCCACGGCTGATCGACGAGTTGGTTCCATGCGAAGCAGCAGTGATCGAGGATGTCGTTGTAGG
>Ga0209568_1000291_pt1 | contig 17468 bp, 16 predicted proteins | sample WorMetOlspDAHAB2_FD_187406 | JGI IMG/M metagenome (GOLD analysis project Ga0209568, IMG submission 187406) | Marine gutless worms symbiont microbial communities from Max Planck institute for Marine Microbiology, Germany - Olavius sp. DAHAB.2... ...
AAACCTGTTTTAGGCTAAACCTAAGCTTTTGGGAGTATGTTTCTTCTTGGTTTGCTGGCACTCCACCTGATTTAGCCCAAATTGTACGCAACCGTTGTCGGCAAACCCAACTTTCTCAATAACTACCCATAGACTTGATCTTGCCATGACTTTTTGAGGACGTACGAATAATTTTTATCCATTGCTCCACTTCAAAAATGGGTTGGCCCATAAAATAGCAGAAACAGCAATTCTCTTAATCGATTTAGTTGTTTGTTATCAGCACGTTACAAGAATCCAATTTCAAAAACATTTAAAACTTTTGTTTTTGATAATCAGTTGGTTATGTTTATTTTTAGTGAGAATTGCTGATGCAGAAAACTTTCTTGCCCTTCCGTCATTATCAACTATTGAAACCGACAAGAAAATTTTTTGGAAAATAAAAGCGAAGAGTGCGGTCCCTCTTTAAGTACTTTTTAACAAAATCCTTAACCTATTCTTGACATGAGATTCCACGCCCTTCCCCTCTTTTTCCCCAAAATATATTTGTCTAATATGCTTGCCGTTACAGTAGAAAATTTAGCATAATTATTTTTCCTTAGAGCATTTACAGCATGTATTAGAGCAAACGCACTTACATTTTTTGCAAAATATTACTACTCCCCAAATACCAGCTAAACCAATAATTGTATAAATTGTACGAGCAAGCCCTGTAGCATTTCCACTGCATAATCGCGCGATGAAATCAACCTGAAATAGACCCCATGAACCCCAATTCAAAGCTCCTATCAAAATGATTATCAATGCGATACCGTTTAACAATTTCATAAATGATACCTCCTATTCTTTCTTACCCAATGCTACAATTATTTATTTAATTTTTCTATATTATTTTTCACGGTTCAAAAAAAACAAAGTACATAAACTTGTGGAAGAATTGGAGGTGGAGAGAATCGAACTCTCGTCCTAGGCAAACTCTGCAACAATGACTACATGCTTAGTATCTTAAAAATTTTTATAGCGCAAGGCTTGCTGTAAGATACGACACTTGAGCCTTACACGCCCTCTTTTAATCTCGAGACACTAGCTCTGAAGGTCAAGATCTAGTGGTCATACCAAGAACTATGACGGTAATTCTAAAATCCTTGGTCCAATCTTAGGTTACCGACTACATAGACGGTTTAGGTCTTATGCAGCAAGTTTAAGACCTTCTTCTTTTCCACAAGGGAAAGGAATGATCTTAGCTTTTTTCGTTTTGCCGGTTAAGGCTTTTCGGTTTTTTTAAGAGGCCAACCGAACCTCTACATGCCATTGCAACTTCATTTCCAAGTCGAAACCTATACACCCCCATATATATTTTATCATAGCATACCATTATTTCACAAAATGAGTAAATGAAAAGATCATTAACAAGAGGCAAACCTTACATTTAAGCATTTGCCACAAACAGATTTATTTTACAATTCCATATATTTTTTTAATGGGGAACAGGGAACCCATTTATGGTTTTCTGTAACTATTTGGGGGGTAATAGCTTGGGTTGTTCTTGCAGAAGTTTCCCAACTTTGCTTATGTACTATAAAAATATAGCTACGTATACAACAGAACATTTTGCCGCAAGATAATTTTCGGAAATCTTCAGAGATCTATTGAAAATCGCTAAGAACCTGTCTTCACAATTTAAATAAAATACTCTATTCCAATAAAAGAGAAAATTATGGACTATCCAAGCAATTTAACAAACGAAAAACTGTTGAAAATGGTGTCATGATAGCTCATTCGATCTTGTTACTTGAGAGGTGTGAATTGTGGAGACAGGTTCTGAGACAATGATGGATACAGAGATTATAGAGTTGAAGTAAATGTTGTACATAGTTTACAAGTGATGTTTAACAAAGGGTTGTTGATTATGGTGAAAATTATGTTGGAAGAGGCTTCTTATAGAGAGCATCTTAGCATGTATGTTATGGTGAGTTTTGGTTATGTGTCGATGTTGTCGAAGTGTTTTCAAAAAAATACCTTCGGAGCAATAGCAGACATGAGGAGCTCGCTTTTATGGACAACGATGAATAATGCTATGGTTTCAAGTATAAATGTGTTTTCAAGTGAGAGTATACGGGAACGAAATTTTTTCAAAAATATAGCCATTTTTGTACTAAAATGTATGGCAATCAGTTTCAATACATTGATTATAAATGCTATATGTAAAAATAAGTATAGTTTTACACAAGATCAAACAATCCTTTTTTTCAAAAGGGCAAAAATTTGTACAGGAATTTATGCTGCGGTTGCGACATATAATCTTTTCAAGATACAGTATTGTGTAGAAGAGGAAGAGCATGTAGATCAATTTTACCATATGTTGCTGCAAGAGATTCAACAAAATGTGCAACAGACTCAACAGACTATAAATCGCCCTCATCCTATCCTTCCTATTGTAGGCTCAACCTCAAATCCTATTCCTCCTGTTACGAACCTAACCTTAAATCCTATCCTTCCTGTTGTGGGCTCGACCTCAATAAGACGTTTTGATACTTTTGTAAATATAGATGTGAACAGAAATAATATAAACTCTATGTCGGATATGAAGGCTCTATATAATGCTCTAGCTCAAGGTCAACTTAACCAAAGAGTTCAAATGAGGGTACGTTTTTTAGAAGAAAATGGACAAGATGGCGGAGGGCTTTCAAGAGAGTTTCTCAATCTTCTTTTCGCAAAGATAGCAACTTCAAAATACTTCAGCATCAATGAAGAAAGTTCTCTTGCCCTTCCACAATTACAAGATAGTGCTGGCGAAGCAATTTTTCAAGAAGAAGATATACAAAACTATAAAATATTTGGCAAACTTTGCATGGTAATCTACCGCAACATAAAACGAAGTGGAGGGCTGGACAACATCGGATTGCATTTTATTCCCACCACATTTGCTGCACTTAATCTTCCTATAGAAGATTTTTCCGGTCCTTATTCTATATCAGTAAAAATAAAATTGGCTCGACAGCTACTCATGCACGATCCATCATATGGACAGTATGTGCGCAATTTAATGGAAAAATTTTTGGATCTTCTAGAACAAGTTAATCTATTGAGAAACCAAGAAGATATGAAGCAACTATTGGAAGATCTTAATTTATTACAAGAGGAAGAGGTACAAGTGTTTTCTATGAGAGATGGCCTAGAAAAGCAGCATAAACTTCGGGAACTGTTATTAGAAAAGTTTTCGTCCTTATCAATCGGGAAAAACTCTTGCCTCCAACCTCTTTATGCTATAGGGGTAGGAATGAGAGAGGTGCTTGTTTCTTCAGGCAACGCGAATAGCTGGCCGGAGAATAATGCCACAGATTTCAGCGACACATTGCAAGGATCTCTAACAAACCAAGATGTTATCGAGTGTCTTAATTATACACCTGGGAACGAGCACACGGACCAAAAAGTGGAGTGGACAAAAGACTGGATAAACGAAGCTTCACCTGCCCAACTTAGAAAATTTCTTATATTTGTGACTGGTTGCTCTGCCCTATCTACACCAAGATCACCCATCTATTTGCAAAGCATGTTTTCATATTCTCGACCATTATTCCCCATACCTAAATCTTCTACCTGTGCACAGACACTATATCTTTCTGATACTCCTTCTAAATTGGATGAGTATTGTGATGATACCAAAGAAGGTTTTCATAAATGTTTAAACAAAGCCTTGGAATGCGAGGATTTTGGAAATCCGTGATTTCGGTCGTTTTTTAACCTAGGTTTTATGACAGCAATTCCTGCTAATCAGTTGGTTATGTTTGTTTTTAGCGGAAATTGGTGGTTTCCTTTTCAAAGGAGAAACACGATAAGAAAACTCAATACTAGCCTAAATATGATTGCACTTGCCTTTCTCTATCAGATTTTTATTGAAGAGAAAAGAAAAATCTGATAGAGAAAGGAAGAATCGTTATGTGTTTGTGAAGTAATTCGAAGTTTCCTATGTTTTGGATCAAAAATGATCCTACAAAAGAAACTTACCCATATCTTATTTTAATAAAACCAAGGTCTTGGTTGTTTTATGACAGAGAAAGATTTAAAAAAACCTTTAATGGATTTTGTTGTGCCTGTAAAGAGTACTATTCATATAAACCATACAATTGAAGAGGCTTTGCACTCTTTACAAAATAAACATATCGACGATGAAATCATCTATATCTATGTGGTTGATAAAGAGTATAAACTCGTAGGGGTTGTTCCAACACGTCACCTTCTTCTCAACGAACCGCACACACCTATTAAAAAAATAATGAGCACCCATCTTATTTCGCTTAAAGGAGATCAAACATTGCAGGAAGCCATGGAGTTTTTAGAAACTCATCACCTTTTAGCTCTTCCCGTTGTAGATGAACAAAATCATCTTTTAGGATTAATCGATGTAGGCCTGTACTTGGAAGAAAAAGTTGATGTAGCAACCTCCCGCCGTCGTACAGATATTTTCCAAATGATTGGTATGTATATTGAAGAGGGGAAAAAAATGGGACCCTGGAAAAACTATCTTTCACGAATGCCGTGGATTTTTTGTAATATGTTTGGAGGGCTAGCTTGTGCTGTCATTTCACGTATTTACGAACTGGTTTTATCCGATTGTATTTTGCTTGCCATGTTTATTCCACTAGTGTTAACACTTTCCGAATCGGTTTCGATGCAATCGATGACACAAAGTATGCAGCTGATCAAAAAAAGATCTCGAAAATGGAAGTATACTCTTCATATGTTAATCCGGGAGTGGAAAATCGTAGCCCTTATAGCTATTACCTCCGGATTCATTGTTGGCTCAACTTCACTGTTGTGGAGAGGTGGTATAATGCCCGGATTTACAATTATGTTAGGGATCATGATCTCCATTTATATTACATCAACCATTGGCTCAATAATTCCCCTTGTCTTACACGCTCGAAGATTGAATCCTCATGTAGCTGCTGGCCCAGTTGTACTTATGTGTGCCGATATTTGCACTACACTTATCTACCTTACTTTGGGAACATGGTGGCTCACCTAAATCGTCTTCCCCTTTTTCTTGTTTGAGGAAAGAAGGTCATGATCAACCCAAATAGGAGAAATCCAGGCAATATGTCCATCATTTTGCACAACACGCAGATAATAGTAGATGAATGGAGGGCTATCCTTCTTTGCCTTTAAAGTAGCATGTTCAATCGGTTCTTCATCGTTAAAAGTAAATTCAAAAAAATCTTGCTTTGGAGTAAAGGTATGGAAAGGCTTCCCATTTCGCACTATGAGTATCTCTTTAATAATATCGGTACCTGCAACATAACCGATAAGGTACCTATTATACATAAGTCCCGGTTTTGCTATAGTAGTGAGCACATGACCCATAGATGCTCCAGCAATTTGAAAGTGTGCAATGATACGCGGACCCGTAGTAGCATAACAGGAACGTGCATGCAAAGCCGAAAAAATTCCTTCACGAGAGTGAGAAGAAGTAAGAATCGCAGTCAAACCTGCAGAATACTGTACTTGATCAGTATCGGATAGATCGGAAAAAACACTACGGCTATCATAACCTCCAGCAACAAACCCAAAACGACAATTATTGTTCAGTGCTTTTCGAATGGACCCCTCACTTTTTTCTTTCATACCTTTCTTAGATTTAGAAATAATAGGACGTAAATTCCCCTCTTTTTGCGTACATTCAGAACATCCCCAAGCATTGTAAATTTCAACCACTTTTTCATATTCTGGAGTGAAATCTTCAAAACTGTATAAAGTATGAGATCCCATGGTGAAAGAGGGAATTGCAATCAAATCTTTGGGTATATGACTTTTGTAGATTTTTTTTAAATTGCCGATTTTATTCTCCTTCTTTTTCAAAAGAGTTTTACCTTTTAAATAGATGATTTGCCGCAACCCCTCTTCTCCAGGTATACCTAAACATTGCATCCCTAAAAAAGTAATAAAACGATCATCTTCATTGAATTCGGAGATAGGAGATCCCATTTCCTTCCAAACGACAGACGGAATGTTCTTTTCAGCCTCAAAGAAAGATGTGCTAAAAAATTGATATCCCTTCTCATCGCGAGCATAACGAAGAGAGGCTTCAACATCTTCTATAGTATCATATAAAACGAATTCATTATGGAAAACGCCCCAATACACTTGATGATCAGTATCAGTACACCTAATGGGTGAAGAGGTAAAGACTTCATTCGTAGAAAGATTTTTTAAATATATTTTATATGTTCCCGCTTCATTAAAATAAAGATTGGGAAGATTAATAAATCCCGTTTCTGGAACGAACAACTTCCAATTGATATTCTCCCTAAGTTTTTCATAGGAAAGCTCTATAAGAGTACCTTCAGGAGCATTTCCTGTAAGGTTCCCATATTTATCTTCAAAACGTACGATTATGTCAAAACGTTGGTTCTTATTGACAATGGAAGGCACAATGATGCGAAGAGAATGAAGTATATTCCCCTTAACATCTATGTAAAAGACCTCTTTTTCTTCAAATTTTCCCTTTCCTTTATGGTCGATATATAGAGTAAATGGACGGCGACGTAATGTATGAAATTGAGCGCGATTTCCCTGCATATGCATTTTTTCTACATCAGGTGTTCCAAGATGAATAGTAATAGAATCGCCAGCCTTCACAACATCTGGTATGATAAATTCAAACTGAGGGAAAGAATTTTCAGAACTTGAAACTATAGAAGCAGGAATACATCGTTTATCTGCAGTTTCCATCCATATTACATTTTTTTGGCTCTGGATATTAGTTTGAGGAATCTCCCAGTCAAAATCACGTCCTTTTGATCCTATATCAAATTTAAGATGCGCCCCTTTGGGCAGATCATTTGCCGAAGTGTAAATAAAACTCCACGTTTTTGTATCACCCGCTAGTGCTATCTTAGGTTCGGAATAACTAATTGAACGACGCATAAGCACACATTGAATTTGAATAGCCTTAAATAATAAGGCATACGTTATCCGAATAGGATTTGTTTTTCAAGAAGAAGTAAAAACTATCCTAATGATTTTCTTAGACTCATAATGTTATTCTACAAGAAAGACTTCCCTTATCTGCGTTTTTCTCTTGCTTAAAATTGGAAAAAGTTTTTTTATTAAGGCAAATTATTATCATTTAATAACAAAATTACCCAATGAGCGCCTTGATGTTTAAATTTAATGTTACATGTAATGAAGAAAGACAAAAAAAGAAATGAAGACATATATGCCAAGGAGCAAGGAAGCCAAAATGGGGATGATGCTATCACTTATGGAATCCTTCATGTACACTCTAGAGGATTTGGATTTGTCTCTCCAGACAATCCAAACCAATATCCCGAAGATCTGTTTATTCCCAAGCATTTTAAGGGCAATGCCATTGATGGCGATTATGTAAAAGTTGCCATCTATAAAAAAAAACGCGCGAATAAAGGGGCAGAAGGAAGGGTATTAAGCGTTGTAAAAAGGAAAAAAAAAGAGCTCGTAGGTATTGTATGGATAACGAACAAAAAATATTACATCCTATATATTCATTCTCTAGGCGACAGTAAAAGAGCAATTGTCAAACAAAAAAAAGGTGTCAATTACCATATCGGGAGTCGCCTTCTTCTCAAAGTTATTGATTGGGGCAATGAAAAAAACCTCATTCTTTGTTCTGTTCTAAAAAATATGGGAACAATAGATGATGCAAAAACCGACATTCCTGCGGCGATAAAAGATTTTGAAATTCGCGATAGTTTTTCGAAATTGGTGATGCAACAGACGCAACAGTTCCCTAAGAGAATAAAAAGGGAGTCTTTGAAGGAACGACTTGATTACACACATCTTCAAGCCTGTACTATCGATCCCGATACTGCACAAGATTTTGATGATGCTTTGACCCTTAACAGAGATAAGAATGGGGATTTTCAACTAGGAGTACACATTGCCGATGTCTCCCATTATGTCCATAAGGACACACCACTTGACTTAGAGTCTACAATACGATGCAATTCTACCTACTTTCCAGGAGCTGTTATCCCTATGTTGCCTGAGGAGCTTTCCAATAATCTTTGCAGTTTGAGAGAAAATGTAATTCGCTTAACCATTTCTGTATTTATTACTTTAGACGCACAGGGAAACACAAAAAATCACAAAATTGTTCGTAGCTATATCAAGAGCCGGAAACGTTTTACCTATAAACAGGCAAAAGAGGTGCTTGATAAAAAGATCACTAGCCCTTACTACGATATACTTAAACAAATGGAGACACTCTGTCATCTTCTCAAAAAAAGAAGGTTTGAAAGAGGATCTGTTGATTTAGCTCTCCCAGAAATCGTAATTCTCGTCGATGATCAGGGCAATCCCTATGGCTATGAAGAGATCAAATACGATATTACACATCAAATCGTAGAAGAATTTATGCTCAAAGCAAATGAAATTGTTGCAAAAGATCTCGCATCGAAAAATCTGCCCTCTGTATACCGCATTCATGAAACTCCTTCTCCAGAAAATTTAGAAGATTTTTACGCTTTAGCAAGGGGGTTGGGTTTTAGTGTAAATGACAAGCCCACAGTACAAGAGATTCAATCCTTGTTTACTCTTGCAAAAAAAACTCCTTATGCTCAACAACTTGCTATTGCTTATATTCGAAGCATGAAGCTCGCAGTGTACTCTCCTCAAAATGTAGGACACTACGGACTTGCTCTTAAAAACTATTGCCATTTCACTAGTCCCATCCGCCGTTATAGCGATCTCATCGTTCATCGCCTTCTATTTGATAAAAAAACGGTCAAAAATCTACAAGAAATTAGCAAAAGATGTTCTGAACAAGAAAGAAATTCCTTTAAAGCAGAAATGTATGTGGTTGGCTTGAAAAAATTGCGTCTTTTACAACTCTACCAAAAAAACAACCCCAAGAAAATTTACAAAGGGGTAGTCAATAAAGTGAAATCTTTTGGAATCTTTTTTGAGGTATCTCCTATTCAATTTGAAGGATTTTTTCACATCTCTGAGCTGGATGATGATTACTATATCTTTCAAAAAAACACACGGAATTTAGTGGGACAAAATAATGGTAGAGTGTTTAAAATAGGAACAAAACTCGACCTCCTTATAGAAAATATCGATCTGATTTCGATGAAAAGTACATGGACGTTAAAAAAACCAAAATAAAAATACCGCTAGCCTTTTATAGGAGAACCGATCTTTTTCAAATTGGAAGGGAGCTTCTTGGACAGGTTCTTTTTACACAATTTAACAAAACACTTACTGGGGGGAAAATTATTGAAATAGAGGTATATAAAGGGGGTGAAGATAGGGCAAGTCATGCCTATGGCAATAAAAAAACGCAACGTACACGTGTTCTATTCGAAAAGGGAGGCATCGCGTATGTGTATCTATGCTATGGTATACATCATTTATTCAATATTGTTACCGGCAGAAAAAATGTTCCCTATGCTATTTTGGTGCGATCTATCTTTCCTACTCATGGTATTGAAACTATGCTCAAAAGAAGAAAGAAAAGTCGATTTTCTCTTTCTATGACACAAGGACCTGGAACGGTTACGCAAGCTTTGGGTATTAATACATGCCATAATGGGATCTCTTTGATTAGCAACCAAATTTGGCTCGAAAAAAGTAGTACACAAATAGCACCTCATCATATCCTTTCCTCTTCTCGCATTGGAGTACAATATGCGGGAAAAGATGCCTTACTTCCCTGGAGATTTTACCTTGCAGAGAACTTTGCTATCACGTAAGGTTGTAAAAAAATAAGGCCTATTTTTAACAATAGTCGATTTGTATAACGAAGGCATGTTTGCATGAAAAAATATTTTATTACAGGTCTCGTAATCCTTCTTCCCCTAGTGGTAACAATTGCAATTGTAGTTTTTACTGTTAATTTTTTAACGAAACCATTTATTGGAGTAGTTTCAAGCCTATTACATGATTTCAACCTATTCAATAAGGGGTTTCTCTTTCTCTCTTCAGAACAGGTAGCGGTGTATGGAAGCAAGCTTCTTACTTTGATCTGTCTTTTTTTATTTACACTATCTTTGGGAATGTTTGCGCGATGGTTCTTTTTTAAATCCCTCATCACCTTTAGTGATCGAATTTTACATCGTATTCCTCTCATAAATAAGATATATAAGACAACGCAAGAAATTATTAGAACGATCTTTGTCACAGATACAAACTCATTTAAACAGGTCGTCATGGCCCCCTTCCCTAAAGAGGGAACCTATGTAATGGGACTGGTTTCTCGTGAATCTCCCAAAATATGTTCAAAACATATGGAAGAAAAAATGCATTCCGTCCTTGTGCCTACAACCCCTAATCCAACAACGGGTTTTTTATTGATATATAAGGAATCCGATCTTATTTTTTTAGATCTCAAGCCCGAACAAGCTATTAAATATATTGTATCGTGCGGAGTGATTGCTCCAGAAAGCTTTCGAGAATCGGGCAACCCTATAAGAAAATCTAGTTAATATGAAAAAAACTTTTTTATCCGGACTTGCTATCTTTCTGCCTGCAATGATAACGATTTTTATCATACTCTTTACCATTAACTGTATTACTGCCCCCTTTACGAATATCGTGCAAGAACTCATTGCAAAATATGGAACGCAAGAATTCGTACATCGCCATGATTCTCTCATTTTTGTTATGAGTCGTATTGTTGTCCTGATTTTTGTCTTTTCATTGATTTTGACTTTGGGTGCTTTTGGAAGAAAAATTCTCCTTTCTTGGTTCATTCATTTCACGCAATATATTTTTTGTAAAATTCCTATCATCAAAACCATTTATAAGATCACGCAAGAGATCTGTACGACTATTTTTGACAAAAACCGAAAAAAACTCTTTCAAAGTTGCGTGTTAGTCCCTTTCCCCTATGAAAAGACAAGAGTCTTTGCCCTTCTTTCAGACCCAGTCCCCGAAGCGATTGCTGAGAAAAAAAAATGTTTACAAGCTGTCTTTGTTCCCACCGCTCCTCATCCTATTTCTGGATTTTTATTATTGTATAACCAAGAAGAGGTGCAACATACAGACATAAAAACGGAAGATCTCTTGACATTTCTCTTGTCTTGCGGCATGTATCATAAAAACATGAAAAATGAACCATAAACATATCTGCATCATCCTTTTTCAAGTTTCCAACAATAGAGAAAAGCTCAATGCAATGATTCGAATTGCGCAAGAATCTTTTAATAAGAAAAATCCTTTGCTTATCCGACTCCCCCATCAAAAAGCTTTGGAATATGTAGATACCCTTCTTTGGCGTTCTCCAAAAGACAGCTTTCTTCCTCATGTTGTAACAGATAACCCTTGCCAAGATCTCATCGTCCTTACTACTTCTGAAACAAATCCCAACCAAGCACATACCATTTTCAATCTCTGTGTTCACCCCGTATTGAATGAAGATCTTTTCTTTACCCGTATCTATGAATTTGAAAACAACAAAAAAAAAGATGCATTAGATCAAAAACGATACCAAAGATATAGAAGTCAAGGTTATAGCATACACCTTTCATCATAAAATAGTTCTCTTATGACAAAAAGAATACGACTTCAAAAAATTTTTTTATTTCAAGCAAAGAGGAAGGATACTCTTTCTTCCCTTGTAATTCATAAGCCAACTTAAGTAGTGATTTGATAAGATTTACTTTATTTTCTTTTTCTTTATTTTTTGGATTGTAATCTGCACCCATTTCTTGACAACACTTTTGCAATTTTTGTTGAAATGAAGCCGGTTGTACGCTGATCTTGTTCCATGCCAGTGAAAATTTACCTTGATAAAGATGTTCTGCTATTTCGAAACAGGTTATCGAAAATTCAGCGTTTCTTCTTCGAGTTTCAGAAATTTCCCCCTGCTTTAGTTTTTGAGAAATGTAGTGAACCGTTTTCATAGTTTGCTTAGAAGGACAAGGAGCACCATTAATCACGTTTTTTGCTATTTTACTTAATTTGTTTTGCATTTCTTGTTTCTTCTGACCATCTAAATCAGAAGATTGAGCTAATTGCCTCTCTAACTCATTAACTCTTTTTTCAAAAAATACAGTTTCATGACTTATACGCAATATAAACCTTTTTATAAAATTGTTTCTTAATTTTCATAACACCACCACCTTTTATTATACTGCATTGAGAATTTAAAAGCTCACATCCTCAGAAAAACTTTACATAACCGCTACTAAGGCTATTTATCAAGCATTAAATTTTGCAAAATTCAAGAACACTGCTTTACAAATGGGAAATGCTCCCTGTGAAAGGAAAGATGCAACTGTTACAATCAATTATAGATTGAGATTGTTCCCTTGATATGATAAAAATAAAGCAAGGAGAAGTGAAAAATATGGTTAACGGTAGAGATGAAGTTTCCAAAGTGTCTCGAAGGTCTCATGTTGATAAAACTATACGTACCCAAAAAGCACAACAAGCACAATTTGTGGCGCGTATGGTAGCACGTCAAGTAGGGAGTAAGGCACTTTTTGTACAAGTAGCGGAAAACAATATATTTGTCCCTAGATATATAAAAAAGGATTTTCGACCTCTCAAAGAACAAGCTTTACGTCAGCCCAAGCAAGCTAAATTACCCCCAACAGTTAAATCTGCAGAAGAACAGGAGATTGATGCTGCAGCAGAGGAAATCGCAGAAGATTACTACCAACGCAATCCCGAGCTGCAAAAAAAGACTTTATTGGCTCTTTATCAAAGCATAAAACCTGAGGATAGTCATGCACAAATCCTCGAAAAAATCGCAAAAGTTTACAAAGACAAATTCTTAATAGACTCAGCAATTTCCTATCTCATCGATGTAGCCCGAACAAAAGAAGAAGTTAAGCAAAAATTGATTCAATTAAAAGAAAATTTCAATGCTGAATTTGGATCGGAAATTCGTGCAGGGTATAATATATTGGAAAAAGTGCATGAGTTTTCAGAAAAAGGGTTAGGAACCAAAACAGCACTGCGAGATCTGTATCGGGATATCACGAATAACCCACGTGCACCCTATGCATTGTTCAAAGAGCTTACTGAGAAATTCAAATTTACGGACATGAAAAACATCATTGATTTTATCCTGCATGCTCTTGGATCCGATATGAAAGCAGAGGGTCCATCCATAGGTAGAGCTAAACTACAGCGTTTTTGTGAAGAGACACGTACTATGCAAGCAATCTTGGGACTGTTTCGCTTCTTTTATAACCGTATGCCCATGGTAAAAAGACAATTTGATAATGCCGGATTAGCCATTCCTAATCGTGTGAACTTTGATGCACTAGCACGCCTATTCATGAAGATCTTGCAAGAACGTTATCCTACATCCAAGAAGATCTCACAGGTTGCTTTTACACTGGGTATTGCAGAAGAAATTTTAGCACAGATCATCATCTTCTCACAATATCGCGATGCAATACGCAATATCTCTCCCAAGTTTTTTCGATCACATAGACATCAAAGAGAACTTTTTCTAGCCCTTATAGAGACCTTAAGCGATCTTGAAGATGAAGAAGAGGAGGAAGACGAGGAAGACAAACCCATCTCTCATCCACCAAAAGATCGTATTGAATAGCTATTATGGATCATTTTCAAAAATTACTTTGGGATTTGGGAGAGGTGATCAAATTGCCTCTACATGTAGATAAAAATAATGCATGCAAAATCCTTTTAAATGAAACACTTGAAGTACAACTGGAAATGGATACAGATGAAAAACAACTCCTGCTCATCGCTTTTATTTCAGAAATTCCTCCCGGAAGATTTCGCGAAAATGTCCTAAAAGAGGCGCTCAAAGCAAATAACTTAGATCACACGCAGGGCTTATTTGCCTATTTCGAACAAGAAAATTATTTAATCCTCCAAAAATATCTTCAAGCAGATCTCCTGTCTGGACAAAAATTAGCTGAATATTTAGAACCCTTTATCATAGAAGCAGAAGAGTGGCGTACAGCACTTGCAGCTGGATTGTCCGTTCCTTCTAAATATAAGAATCCTACTATAATGTGAGCACACTACAAAATATACAACACACCATTACAGGAAAAGCCTGGGAAAAGATCGGTTTACGTCATCACCACGGCATTAACGTTCCTCTTGCTTCCATTTGGACCATGCAAAGTTCGGGAATCGGTGAGTTTTTAGATCTTTTATCTCTCATCGACTATTGCTCTTCCATAAAGTTTGACATCTTGCAAATCCTCCCTATAAATGATTCAGGACTGGATCCTAGCCCATATAATGCGCTCTCTTCTGTAGCCCTTCATCCTATCTATTTAAGTCTACATGCACTCCCCCACATTCCAAAAAATTTGCGACAAGAGTTGCAGACCTTTAAAAACTTTAACCACTCCAAGAGAGTATGTTACCTTCAAATTTTACAGAAAAAACTAAAGTGGCTCTATAAATATATAGAAGCTGTCGGAACACATATCGCAAAAACCCCTCAATATCAATCTTTTGTTGAACACAATCATTGGTTACTTGATTATTCCCTTTTTAAGGTGCTCAAAAAAAAGAATAATGGACAAGAATATCATAAGTGGGAAAATGAAGAAAAACAACTCAATAAAATTAAAAGGGATGAGCTTACAAGAATCTATAACAAGGAAATTCAATTCTATTATATCGTTCAATACCTTTGTTCTACTCAGCTAAAATTGGTTAAAAATCACGCAGAAAAAAAGGGGGTATTTCTAAAGGGCGATATTCCCATTTTATTAAGCCCCGATAGCGTTGATGTTTGGACACATCAGGAACTTTTTGATCTCACATATATGGCAGGCAGTCCTCCTAATACTTTCGATCCAGAAGGACAAGTTTGGAATTTTCCGTTATATAACTGGAACCTTATGGAAAAACATCACCTTAAGTGGTGGCAGCAACGTATACAACTTGCTGCACAATACTTCCATCTTTATAGAATTGACCATATATTAGGATTTTTTCGTATCTGGGCAATTCCCAGGGGTGAGAAGAAGGCAAAAATGGGGCACTTTATCCCTAACCAACCTGCTTTAATGGAAACACAAGGACGTAAACTCCTTAAGTTATTAATAAGCTTTTCCGATATGTTACCCATTGGAGAAGATCTTGGCGCTCCTCTCTTTGTCCACAAATGCATGCAAGAATATGGCATTCCTAGCACAAAAATTTTTCGTCGTTATCGTAGGTGGAAAACAGATCGTTCCTTTATTCCTTATGAAGAATATGATCCGATAAGCATCTCCTCAGTATCCACTCATGACTTAGAAACGGTTTATATATGGTGGGAAAAGTTTCCTGATGAAGCTGCTGCTTATGCTAAATTTAAGAAATGGAAGTTCTCACCTACCCTCACGTGGCAACAACAATTTGAAATTCTTTGGGACAACCACAATTCTAACAGCTTATTCCATGTTAACCTCCTTCAAGAATATTTAGCCTTACTTCCTAAACTTACTTGGAAAAATCCCTATGATGAACGCATTAACATCCCCGGATCGAACTTGAAAAATAATTGGCGATACACCTATAAAGAACCACTAGATGTTCTTACAAAAAATGAAGAACTTAAATTGTTGTTCGAAAAACTTCTTCAAAACACATGATGAAAAAATGGACCTTCTTTCTCCTCATATTCACATTACTGTATAGTGCCTATGCTACAGACTTAACAATATTGCATAACAGCTTAGACAGAAATTCAATCGTACAGCTTTTTTCTTTCTACTATCTATATCCCGATACTCCCCAAGGGAAAAAGGCTCTTTCAGATGCTTGGAGACTCATCCGTCTGCATCGCACAGATCAAGGATTTTTTGAACAAGATCTTTTTCTGCCAGAAACAGACATTGATTCTATTATTGCTATAATCAATAAACAACCCTTCGAATCCACACTTGTTTTAAACAACAAACAGCTTTCTCTAATTGAAAATATTTCCTCACATCTATCCAATCGCAAGCTAAAAGGATTTTCCATATGGGACAAAAATGCATGTATTACCCTTCCATCTGAAGAAATCGACCTCTCTCGCGCTCTTTTACTCGACCAATTTGAAAATGATTCCTTTCAAGTAAGGCAATATGAGGCAATGATAGATTTGATGGCTCTACAAATTTTAGCAAGATTGCCCATAGATGCTTCTCATGAAGAAAAAATCTATGCTATCAACCATTTCATTTTTCATGAAAAGGGTTTTCGCTTTCCCCCTTATGCACTTGTACATAAAGAGGGCGACCTGTACACCCTTCTCCCCTCTGTTCTCGATAGTAGACTAGGTGTTTGTTTAGGGGTCTCTATTCTATATCTATCCATTGCACAACGCCTCGACCTCCCTTTAAAGATCATTACACCTATTGGACACATTTTCGTTCGTTACGAAGAAGGAAACAAAGTGATTAATATTGAGACGACAAAGCGAGGTGTGCACCTGCCCGATAGATTTTATTTAGATATCAACACATACAAATTACAAGAACGCACCCTTAAAGAGGTAGTCGCCCTGACCTTTATGAATCAAGCTGCAACCAGTTGGCAAAAAAAAGATCACGAAACTGCAGTCATGTTTTATGAAAAAGCATTGCTTTATATGCCAAACGATCCTCTAGTGAAGCTCTTTCTTGCTTACAATTATCTCCTATGTGACCGTATTGAAGAAGGAAAACAAGTATTAGAAAAATTGCGCGATATCACCTTTGATCATGTTATTTCAAAAGAGACGGTTCCTACAGATTTTCTTGAAGGCAGGGTAGATGCACAAGGGATCCAGCTTCTCTTTACTTCTCCCGCAGATAACACTCGGCAATCGATTGTGGAGAAACAAAAAAAATTACAAAAAAGTGTGGAACAATTTCCTCTTTTCCGTGAAGGCATCTTCCAACTTGCGGTTACTTATTTACAACTTCACAACAAAAAAAAAGCCTATGAAACTTTACGTTATTATCACTCTATTGATCCCACAAATCCTTTAGTCGAATACTATCTTGCTACGTTATGTCTACATCTTCTTCACTACAAGGAAGGATGGTACCACCTGAAACAAGCTCAAATGCTTACAGCAAAGCATGCCTATTACCCACATTGTCTCAAAATATTACGTCAAAACTTATCCTCTCTTTTCCCCGATCCAGAAGACACAAAAAGTGCTAACCCAAGTTGAGCAAAACCCTCAAAAGCTCGTTGCGTTAAACAATCACTGGGGGCAATTGCTAGCACGACAATTTTTTGTTGTTCCTCTTCTGTAAGGGGTTTTAGGGCGCTTTTTACGTGGGCGACGCCCCCGCTATGACAGACGGTGAGGATTTTTTTATTGGGGTGTTGTGCGAAAAAGTCTTTACCATGCTTCGCATATACGATATTTGGGGATGGTATCTTGCCCCCATCTTGCGACGAGACATTTGAGTACATCATCCTTCATTCTTAGGGAGTGGTTGTATACTCCAGTGCATGTGTTGCCTGGAGAAAGCAATCCATTGAGATGTTTTAAATTTTGTTCAAAGTCTTTTTCGGTATTGCATATTCCATTGATGAAG